>FXBF010000419.1_pt1 | contig 14554 bp, 27 predicted proteins | sample 5335321 | NCBI WGS metagenome assembly FXBF01 (sample SAMEA103928391, study PRJEB20085) | sediment metagenome | isolation source: sediment
GCCTATTTATTGGCGCCCTTCTTTTTAGCCTTTTTAGACTTCACCGCCTTCTTCGTTTTGGTAGCAGGTTTGGCGGCTTTCTTGGTCTTGGGCGCGGCCTTTTTGGCCTTGGCCGTTTTTTTGGGCTTCTCTTTGGGAGCGGCCTTTGTGGCGACCGCCTGCTTCTTGGACGCCTCCTTCTCCCGACCCCCCTCCGTCGCCTCGGTTGCGGCCTTGGCCTCGGTCTTTTCCGTTACCGCCGCATCGTGCTTTTCCGCCCGATCCACGAGCTGGACAATGGCCATGGGGGCGGTATCGCCGGCACGGAAACCGCGCTTGAGAATGCGTAAATACCCACCCGGACGATCCCTAAAGTGCACGCCCAGGTCATCAAACAGCTTGCCTACAACCTCACGGTCTCGCAGACGCGCGAAGGCGAGGCGGCGATTGGCGAGGCTCGCTGTCTTGGCAAGCGTGATCAGGGGTTCGGCCACGCGCCGCAGCTCCTTAGCCTTGGGCAGGGTGGTCTGGATCTGTTCATGCCGGATCAGCGATACCGCCATGTTACGAAACATGGCCTGACGATGACTGCTGGTGCGGTTCAGTTTCCGACCGCTTTTACGGTGACGCATGATGGTTCCTAATTTACAGTAACGTGGATTCCTGGGATCCCTGTTCTTCGATCTTTTCCTTGAGCGAGGCGGGTGGCCAGTTTTCCAGTTTCATGCCAAGCGACAGCCCGTGCTGGGCCAGCACGTCCTTGATTTCGGTCAGGGACTTTTTCCCGAGATTGGGGGTCTTGAGTAACTCGAACTCGCTGCGCTGTATCAGGTCGCCGATATAGAAAATATTTTCAGCCTTGAGGCAATTCGCGGAGCGCACCGTCAGTTCAAGGTCATCCACCGGACGCAGCAGCAGGGGATCCATTTCCGGTTCCTTTTTCTCTTCTTGCTGGGTATCCGGCCTCTTCAAATCCACAAAAATGGAAATTTGATCCTGCAGAATATTCGCTGCTCGGCGCACTGCTTCCTCTGGATCAATGGATCCATTGGTTTCAATATCCATAATCAGCTTATCGAGGTCGGTGCGCTGCTCCACGCGCGCGTTCTCGACAGTATAGGAAATGCGACGAATCGGACTGTACGAGGCATCGAGCTGCATGACACCGATAGTGTGACTTTCCTCTCCGTTACGCGCCGCCACCGGCTGATATCCCCGGCCCCGATTAACCTTCATTTCCACGTCAAGTGTGGCAGTCTTGGTAAGGGTGGCGATCAAATGGCCAGGATCGACAATTTCGACATCGTGATCCAAAGTAATATCACCAGCCGTCACAACTCCCGGCCCTTTCTTATTCAATTTCAGCGTTGCTTCGTCACGCCCATGCATGCGCAGCGCCAAAGATTTGAGATTCAACAGAATCTCAATAACGTCTTCCTGGACGCCTTCGATGGTGGAATATTCGTGCAGAACCCCCTCGATTTTGACTTCCGTGACGGCGCTGCCCGGCATCGAGGACAACAGGATCCGGCGAAGCGCATTGCCCAGGGTATAGCCGAACCCGCGTTCCAGGGGTTCAAGCGTGATTTTTGCATGCGTGGGGCCCAGTGTCTGGACATCCACCAGATGCGGTTTTAAAAACTCAGTCGCGGTACTCTGCATAATCTGTCCTCACTTAATCTTCAGCTCATTACTTGGAATAAAGCGCCACAACGAGGCTTTCGTTGATCTCCGCCGGCAAATCACTACGCTCGGGCATGGTCTTGAATATCCCTTTCATGGCCTTGGAATCCACATCGAGCCACTCCGGAATTCCGCGCTGCTCGGCCGCTTCCAATGCCGCCTTGATGCGCAAGTGTTCCTTCGCGGACTGCCCGATTTCGATGACATCATTTGGCCTCACCTGATAGGAAGGAATATTGACGCGTTTGCCATTAACCAACACCGCGTTATGCCTGACGATTTGCCTCGCCTCGACGCGCGAGACACCAAAACCCATGCGGTAAGCCACGTTGTCCAGACGGCTTTCCAAAAGCTTCAACAACCCCTCACCGGTAGAAGTCTTCTGACGGGCTGCCTCTTTGTAATATCTCTCGAACTGGCGTTCAAGGACACCGTAAATGCGGCGGAGTTTCTGTTTCTCCCGTAACTGCAGTCCGTAATCGGAAGACCGGCTCCGGCGCTGGCCGTGCTGACCCGGCGCATAGGCACGTTTCTCCACCGGGCACTTGTCGGTAAAACACTTTTCCCCCTTAAGGAAAAGCTTTCCGCCTTCGCGCCGGCATAAACGGCATTTTGAATCAATATAACGGGCCACTGTTTGAACCTCTCAAATAATATTCTTAACCGCAGAGAACGCGGAGAAAATCAGGATCAAATTCAAAAAAACTCTGCGTACTCTGCGCTCTCCGCGGTGAAGATTCTTAATCACATTAATCACACGCGACGCCTTTTCGCCGGGCGACAACCATTATGAGGTATCGGTGTCACATCAATGATATTGCTGATCTCATAACCCAGGGCGTGCAGTGCGCGGACCGCAGATTCGCGTCCCGGCCCCGGCCCCTTGACCCGGACCTCGAGCGTGCGCACACCGTATTCCTGGGCAACACGGCCGGCCCTGTCGGCAGCAACCTGGGCAGCGAAGGGAGTGCTTTTACGCGAACCCTTGAATCCTGCCCCGCCGCATGTCGCCCACGATAAAACATTGCCCTGACGATCGCTGATGCTGATGATGGTGTTGTTGAATGAGGCGTGAATATGAGCCACACCTTCAGACACGTTCTTCTTGGTACGCTTCTTGGCCTTGGTGGCCGTGGAACCTGTTGCCGCTGTCGTTGCCATAATAAATTAGGCCCTCGATGCCGCCGAAGCGGATTTCCTGATAATGCTTTTGCGCGGTCCCTTGCGGGTGCGGGCATTGGTCCGGGTACGCTGCCCGCGAACCGGCAGTCCACGACGATGGCGCATCCCGCGGTGGGTGCCAAGATCCATCAGCCGTTTGATACTCATGGATACCGCGCGGCGAAGATCGCCTTCAACCGTTCTTGTGGCGACCACCCCGCGGATCCTATCCAGTTCGGCATCGGTCAGGTCTTTCACCTTGGTAACCCCTGTCACGCCGGCCGCGGCACAGATTTTCTGTGCCTGTGAACAACCGATCCCATATATCGAGGTCAATGCGATCTCGATATGCTTCTGATTGGGTATGTTTATGCCTGCTATTCGAGCCATTTAACCTGTCTCCAATGAACTTATCCCCTATCCCTGGCGCTGCTTATGCGTCGGGTCGGAACAGATCACCCGAACCACGCGTTTGCGCCGTACAATTTTACAATTGCGGCACATTTTCTTGACTGATGCTCTGACTTTCATATCCAACTCCAATTTTTCCAATTTTTATTCACGCCTTTTGCGTCCCGGCGAACTCTGCGTTTAAACCAACCGTCACCTAGCGCGGGATACCCATACCGCCGCCCGTCAGATTCGCCTTGCGCAACAGACTCTCATACTGCCGCGACATCAGGCGCGCCTGCACCTGGGCCATGAAATCCATACTCACCACGACCACGATCAGCAACGAGGTCCCGCCGAAGTAAAACGGTACGTTCCATTTTACGATCATGAACTCCGGTAATAGAGCCACCGATGTGAGGTAAATCGCCCCCGCAAATGTCAGGCGTGACATCACGCCGTCGATATACGCCGCTGTCTGTGCCCCCGGTCGTATCCCCGGAATAAAGGCACCGGACTTCTGAAGATTCTCGGCCGTCTCTTTGGGGTTAAACACCAAAGCGGTATAAAAGAAGCAGAAGAAAATAATCGTCGCGCCATACAACATCACATAAATCGGCTGTCCCGGCGAAAGCGTGGTAGAAATGTCACGCAACCAGCCAAATCCCTGCGCCTGCCCGAACCAACTCACTACCGTTGCCGGGAGCAAGATAATGCTGGAAGCGAAAATCAGCGGAATGACGCCCGCCATATTTACTTTCAGCGGCAAGTGACTCGTCTGTCCGGCCAACATACGGCGACCCTGCTGACGCTTGGCGTAATTGACCGTGATACGTCGTTGTCCACGTTCGACAAACACGACAAAGCCCGTCACTCCGATGGCGACCGCAAACAGCAGTAATACGAACAACGGCTGAAACGTACCGCGCGTAACGAGATCCAGGGTCTGTCCAATCGCGCTCGGCAAACCGGCGACGATACCGGCAAATATAATGATGGATATACCGTTGCCGATACCCCGCTCGGTGATCTGCTCGCCCAGCCACATCAGAAACACCGTACCGGTCACCAGCGTCACCACCGTCATCAGTTTGAATCCCATGCCCGGCGCTATCACCACCGGCAAGCCGCCGGCCTGCTGACTTTCCAGGGCAATCGCAATCCCCAGCGCCTGGAATGTCGCCAATGCCACCGTACCATAACGGGTGTACTGAGTGATCTTGCGCCGCCCGCTTTCCCCCTCTTTCTTCAATTGCTCCAGACTTGGCACCGTTGCCGTCATTAATTGCATGATGATGGATGCCGAGATGTACGGCATGATCCCCAGGGCGAATATCGAGAACCGGCTCAGCGCGCCGCCGGAGAACATGTCAAAGAGCCCGACGATGGAGCTCTGCGTACCCCGAAACAGCTCGGCCAGCGCGACGGGGTTGATGCCCGGCACAGGGATGTACGTCCCCATGCGATACACCACTAATGCGCCCAGGACGAAGAAAATCCGTTGCCTGAGATCCGTCAGCTTGCCGAGCCCACCTAGCCCCCCCAAACGCGCTGCTGGACTACTCATTTCGCCTCCGGTTTCGTTGCAGACTCCTCAACCTTCCCGCCGGCCTGGCGGATGGCCTCGTGTGCGCCTTTGGTCACCGCGATGCCGCGTACGGTCACCGGCTTCTCGAGCGTACCGGAGAGAAACACCTTAGCCCGCTCCGCCTGTCGGGAAACGATATTCGCTTTCTTAAGCGCCGCCAGATCAATCACCTTGTCATCCAGGCGGTTCAATTCCTGTAAACGCACCTGGTCCACGTTCCGCTTCATCTGTGAGCGAAATCCGCGTTTCGGCAGGCGCCGTTGGAGCGGCATCTGGCCGCCCTCGAAACCCACCTTGTGGTAACCGCCGGCGCGCGCCTTCTGGCCCTTATGCCCGCGCCCACAGGTCTTACCGAGACCCGAACCGATGCCGCGACCGAGACGCTTGGCCTTGGATTTGGCTCCATGGGCACATTTAATCGCATTCAGTCTCACGTTCAGATCTCCTCGTACTTAACCATATAGGAGACTCGGTTGATCATGCCACGAATGGCCGGTGTGTCCTCCAGCTCAACAGCCTGCCGCAGGCGCTTGAGCCCTAAACCGCGGACACAGGCCATATGCCGCCTGCCCGTCCCCGAGGAACTGCGCACCAGAGTTACCCTGAGCTTTTTACCGGTGCCGGATTTTTTGGTAGCGGTCATGGCATCATTCCTGAACGAGGATTTCCTCAACTTTCTTGCCACGCTTGGCCGCCACCTGGGCAGGGCTGTGTATGCCCGTCAACCCATTGATGGTGGCGCGAACCACGTTGACCGGGTTGCGCGAGCCGATGCACTTGGCCAGTACATCCTGTACGCCCGCGACCTCAAATACGGCGCGCATGGCGCCGCCGGCGATAATCCCGGTCCCGATGGAAGCGGGTTTCATCACTACCTTCGCGGCCCCATGGCGGGCGAGTACGGCATGATGCAAGGTGGGGCCCCTGAGGTCGATTTTTGTCATGTTTCGCCGTGCGCTTTCCATAGCCTTACTCACCGCCGCCGGCACTTCGCGCGCCTTGCCCGTTCCTATTCCAACGCGGCCGGCGCCATCGCCAACCACCGTCAGCGCGGAGAATCCGAACTGACGGCCGCCTTTGACCACCTTGGCCACGCGCCGAATGTTGATCAATTTCTCCTGGAAATTGTCAGCGCGCCCTTCTTTTTCGACAAATGCCGCCACTTGTTTGACCCCTAGATTTCTAAACCATGTTCACGCGCGCTGTCTGCGAGCGCCTTGACCCGGCCGTGGTATTTGAAACCGGAACGATCGAAGGCCACGCGTGTAATACCCGTGCCTTTTGCCTTCTCGGCGATGCGTCTGCCAATGAGTTTTGCCGCGGCCACGTTGCCGCCGGATTTGATTTCCTTGCGCACCTCCGCTTCCAGAGTCGAGGCGGACGCCAAAACCCTGCTGCCGTCCGGGTCAATTATCTGGGCATAGATATGCCTGGGTGTGCGATGCACGCAAAGACGCCGGGTCTGTACACCCCGAATTTTGTTACGGACTCTTACTGCACGACGCATGCGTTTATCAGTTCTGCTTTTCATGATCCTAAATTGTAGGTTTATTTCTTCTTGGCCTCTTTACGTGCCACGTGCTCATCGACCAAGCGCACACCTTTACCCTTATACGGCTCAGGCGGACGGAAACGTCGTATCTCCGCCGCCACCTGGCCGACAACCTGCTTGTCCGCGCCCTTGATCACAATATCCGTCTGGCTTGGCGTCTCAATGGTGACGCCGTCAGGGATCGGATACACCAGTGGGTGAGAAAAGCCGAGCGTCAGATTGAGCTTTTTACCCTGCACCGCCGCGCGGTAACCGACGCCGATAATGGTCAGCTTTTTTTCGAAACCCCCTGTGACACCCATCACCATATTGTTCACAATCGCGCGGGTTGTGCCCGATATGGCCGTGGCGAGTGGCGTATCTCCCTGTTTCTCAAAACGAATTTCCTTACCCTCATGGGTCACCTTGACCAAGGGATGTACATTACATTCAAGTTGTCCCTTGGGGCCCTTGATGCTCACCCCGTCTTCACTGAGCTTGACCTCAACCCCATTCGGGACAGTAACCGGATTATTTGCAACTCTAGACATGGTTTTCTATATCCTGTGCTTATCCGGTTATCACGTAACAAAACACAGCACTTCACCGCCAAGCCCGGCTTTGCGTGCCGCTCGATCAGACATGATTCCCTTTGACGTGGATACAATCGCCACCCCCAGCCCGCCGGCCACGGTGGGGAGTCCGTCCTTTCCAAAATAATGCCGCCGCCCGGGGGTGCTGATCCGCTGGAGCTTCTCAATCACTGGCTTGCCCGCGTGATATTTCAGCCTTATTTCAAGCGCCGACTTGCCGGCATCATTGCTCTCGCTGTACCCCTCTATATAACCCTCGTCCTGCAACACTTTTGCAATAGCGCACTTAGTGCGTGACGAAGGCATACGTACGCTCACTTTTTCGGCCCGTTGTGCGTTGCGTATACGCGTCAGCATGTCTGCAATTGGGTCGGTCATACTCATATAATCGGTTCCATATGTTATCGCCTACCAGCTTGCCTTCACCACACCCGGCGCCTCACCGCGCATCATAACTTCACGCAGTTTACTGCGCGCCAAACCGAACTTGCGATAGTAGCCACGCGGCCGCCCGGTAAGCTGACAACGATTGCGGGTCCGGATAATGCTGGAATCACGCGGAAGTTTTTGCAGCGCCAGCATCGCCTCATGACGTTCCTCAGTAGAGAGTTTGGTATTCTTGACCTTCTCCCTTAACTCGGCGCGACGTGCGAGATATTTGGCGGAAAGCGCCCGACGCCGCTTGTCTCGTTCGATCATGGATTTCTTGGCCACGTATAAATACCCTCAGCTTTTGATCGGTTGCTTCTGGCTTCCTGCGTGCGGTGTTTGGCTCCCCTGCGAAGTTTGCGTACCCGGAGGGTGCGCAGGGGGCTCTCGCGACACTTGCGCGTCCGTGCGCATCGGAAAGTTAAACGCCTCAAGCAGCGCGCGCGCCTCATCGTCATTGTCTGCACTGGTGACAATCGTGATATCCATGCCGCGTATGGCATCGACCTTGTCGAAATCGATTTCCGGGAAGATAATCTGCTCCTTTATTCCGAAGGAGTAATTACCATTACCATCGAATGATCTGGATGATAGTCCGCGGAAATCGCGGGTGCGCGGAATAGCGACGCTGATCAGCCGATCCAGAAATTCGTACATACGCACCCCCCGCAGCGTCACCTTGCAGCCGATAGGCCAATTTTGACGCACCTTAAAAGCGGCCACCGACTTGTGTGCGCGCGTCATGGCCGGCTTTTGACCGCCGATGAGCAGCATGTCCGACATGGCATTTTCTATGATTTTCTTATCCGCCATAGCCTCGCCCACACCCATATTCAGCATGATCTTGGTGATTCGCGGCACCTGCATCACGTTCTTGTAACCGAATTTGTCCATCAATCCGGGAATAACGGTCTGCTTGTAAAGTTCCTGAAGACTCGCCATCGCTTAAACCTTGTTCATTTAACGTCAGCGACTTCGCCGCTGCGTTTGAAATAGCGCACCTTGGTTCCATCCTCGAGCAGCTTGAACCCAACCCGTTCCCCCTTTCCCGTGGCAGTGTTGTAGAGGGCGACGTTGGAAACATGAATCGGCGCCTCCTTGTCGATAATGCCTCCGGTAACGCCCTTGTTGGGATTGGGCCGGGTATGGCGTTTAATCATATTCACGTTCTGAACGAGAACACGGCCATTGGCAAGCACCCGCAATACACCTCCATGCTTACCCTTATCTTTTCCTGTCAGCACGATAACCTCATCGCCGGTTTTAATCTTTCTCATCACTGCATCCTCTACAAAACTTCGGGTGCCAGAGAAATGATCTTCATGAAATTCTCGGTACGTAGCTCGCGTGTCACCGGCCCGAATATACGCGTTCCAATCGGCTGCAGCTGGGGGTTCAACAGCACGGCGGCATTGTCATCAAAACGTATCAACGACCCGTCGGAGCGGCGCACCCCCTTACGTGTGCGCACGATCACGGCGTCATAGACATCGCCCTTCTTCACCCGTCCGCGGGGAATAGCCTCCTTGATGCTCACTTTAACGACATCGCCAATACCGGCATAGCGACGCTTGGAGCCGCCAAGCACCTTGATACACTGGACTCTTTTTGCCCCACTGTTGTCGGCCACCGCCAACAGGGTCTGCATCTGGATCATTGCGTTACTCTCTCTCGACCTTTAGCGTTCGCCGACATAAAAGGCGGCTATTATAACACTCGCGCCAAAAACTCCCAAGAATCAATACGTTATTTAAACCTCGCCGGCCCGTTCCAGGATTTTCACCAGACGCCAGGATTTGCTCCGGGACAGGGGGCGGCACTCCTCCACCTGCACCAGATCGCCCTCCTTGCAATCGTTATTTGCATCATGGGCGTGCAGTTTAGTGCGGCGGGTGATGTATTTTCCGTACAACGGGTGCCGGATCCTGCGATCAACCTGCACGGTGATGGTCTTGTCCATCTTGCTGCTGATGACGCGACCGCTGACAGAACGTGCAGTCGTGGATTTTTTGCCACCCACGCTTTTATCGGCTCCGGAAGGGGTATTATTCTGTTCGGTCATTCTGACCCACCTTGCTTTTCATTCATCACCGTGCGTAGGCGGGCGATATTGCGTCGTACCGTCCGCAAATTGGCGGTGTTGGCCAATTGCCCCGTGGCCTTCTGCATGCGCAGGTTAAACTGTTCGCGCAACAGTTCATGTAGCTCCTTAAGCCGTGTTTCGTCGTCCATCGTCCTAATATCTTTTGCCTTCATTACTGGGCCCTGCTCACAAACGCGGTCTGAACCGGCAATTTAGCGGCGGCAAGTCTGAACGCCTCGCGCGCCTGCTCTTCATTTACCCCTTCCATTTCGTAAAGGACGGCGCCCGGTTTGACCTGGGCGACCCAGTACTCAACGTTACCCTTCCCGCTGCCCATACGTACTTCCAGCGGCTTTTTGGTAACCGGCTTGTCTGGAAATACCCGAATCCAGACACGACCGCCGCGCTTGATGAAACGGGTCAATGCACGCCGCGCCGCTTCGATCTGGCGTGAGGTCAAGCGTCCACGGGTCGTGGCCTTCAGCCCATACTCTCCGAAACTGACCTTATTGCCGCGCGTGGCCACGCCGCGGTTGCGGCCCTTCATTTGCTTACGGTACTTGGTTTTCTTGGGTTGCAGCATCTCGCTCTTCTATATGTCAACTGGCGCCCTTTTTGGCGGAGGTCGCTTCCGGCTTCCTGCGTGCGGTCTTTGCCTCCCCAGAGGGGGCTCTCGCGACACTTGCGCGTCCGTGTGCATCAGTCGCTCCCGGCTTCCTGCCTCCCGCGACACTTGCGCGTCCATGCGCATCGGTCGCTCCCGGCTTCCTGCCTCCCGCGACACTTGCGCGTCCATGCGCATCGTCGGCCTCTTCTGGTTTAGGTTCGTCCTGATCAAACACCTCGCCCTTGAATATCCACACCTTCACGCCGATCACGCCATAAGTCGTATAGGCCTGGGCGAAGCCGTAGTCGATGTCTGCACGCAGGGTATGCAGCGGCACGCGTCCTTCACGATACCACTCGGTGCGTGCGATCTCTGCGCCATTCAGACGGCCAGCAACCATAATCTTGATGCCCAGCGCACGCAGACGCATGGCATTGGTGACGGCGCGTCTCATGGCGCGTCTGAACATAATCCGTTTTTCAAGCTGCTGACAGACATTTTCTGCCACCAGCTGCGCGTCCAGTTCCGGCTGGCGTATTTCTTCCACGGAAAGCTGTACCGGATGGCCGGAAATTTTTGAGAGCGCCCGGCGCAGCTTTTCAATATCTTCACCCTTCTTGCCGATGACAATGCCGGGACGCGCGGTATGCACGGTGATATTGATACGCTGCGCGGGACGTTCAACCACGATGGTGCTGACCGCGGCATGCGCCAGTTTTTTCTTAAGGTAATCACGTAACTGGAGATCCGATATCAGGTTATGGGTATAGCCCTTGCTTCCCGAATACCACTTGGCGGTCCAATCGCGGATAATCCCTAAGCGAAACCCAATTGGACTGACTTTCTGGCCCATTATTTGTCTCCTCCTGCACCTGCGCTCGCCGTCTTTTTATCGCCGACAGTCACCATAATATGGCAAGTGCGCTTCATGATACGAGCGCCTCGCCCCTTGGCGCGCGCCCGAAAACGCTTGAGTGTCGGGCCGACATCGACACAGATGCGCTGCACCTTGAGTTCATCGATATCCGCGCCCTCATTGTGTTCGGCATTGGCAATCGCGGACTCCAGCGCCTTTTTCACAGTAGAGGCCGCTTTTTTGTTGCTGAACTGCAGGACCTCCAGGGCGCGCGCCACCGGAAGGCCGCGGATTTGATCGGCTACTAAGCGGCTTTTCTGGGCCGAAATCCGGATGTATTTCAAAATAGCTGTCGCTTGCATGGCTTTAACTCGACGTGCTTGCCTTACGGTCACCGGAATGGGTCTTGAAGGTCCGCGTCACGGCGAATTCACCGAGCTTATGGCCCACCATGTTCTCGGTAATCAAAACCGGCACATGTTGCCGCCCGTTATGCACCGCGATGGTCAGGCCGACGAAATCCGGCATGATGGTCGAGCGCCGGGACCAGGTCTTGATCGGTTTCTTGGATCCCCCCGCGCGCGCCCGTTCTATCTTCTGCGTGAGGTGGAAATCCACAAATGGCCCTTTTCTAATTGAACGCGGCACGATTCAAAACCCCTATTTTTTATTGCGCCGGCGGCGAACGATCATGGCATCCGTCCGCTTGTTGGCGCGAGTCCTATAGCCTTTGGTAGGCGTTCCCCATGGGCTTACCGGGTGACGCCCACCCTTGGTGCGTCCCTCGCCGCCGCCAAGGGGGTGGTCGACGGGGTTCATGGCGGTACCGCGCACTGTCGGGCGGATGCCGCGCCAGCGCTTGGCGCCCGCCTTGCCCAGCTTGCGCAAGGAATGCTCGGCGTTTCCGACCTCACCGATAGTGGCCCGACAATCAATGTGTACCTTGCGCACTTCACCGGAACGCAGCCGCAATTGGGCATAATTGCCTTCACGCGCGACCAGTTGCAGCGCGGCGCCCGCGGAGCGCCCAAGCTGCGCGCCCCGACCCGGCTTCAGTTCGACACAATGGATGGTGCTCCCAACCGGAATGTTGCGGATCGGCAACGAATTACCCGGTTTGATCGGCGCATCTTTTCCAGAAAGGATTTCACTCCCCCTGTTTACACCGCGTGGAGCGATGATGTAGCGACGTTCCCCGTCGGTGTACAACACCAGCGCAATATTGGCGCTGCGATTTGGATCGTATTCCAACCGTTCTATTTTTCCAGGAACGCCGTCCTTGTTACGTTTGAAATCGATGGCCCGGTAACGACGTTTGTGACCGCCGCCGCGGTGGCGTACGCAAATACGCCCATGGGCATTGCGCCCACCGTGTCTCGATTTTTTTTCAAGCAGGGCGGCATGGGGCGGCCCTTTGTGCAACTCGGGATTCACCACCTTGAGCATGGCGCGGCGCCCTGCGGACGTCGGTTTTACTTTAAGGAGTGTCATTAAAAGATCCTGCTTTTCTTATTGCTGACCAAGATAATCGATATCCTGACCGGGCTTTAAGCGAACATACGCCTTTTTCCGGTCGCGCTGACGGCCGCTAATTCTGCCTGTCTGCTTGGATTTGCCTTTCACGTTTGTCACCGTAACCGACTCAACCTGAACGTTGAACATTTTCTCAACCGCCTGTTTAATCACCGGCTTGCTCGCATCCCGGCGTACTTCAAATACCATCTGCTTATTCTTATCGGCCATCTGGGTGGCTTTCTCCGAGACATGCGGCGCCAGGATCACGTGAAACAGTCTTTCCTCGCTGGTCTGCGCCTTTCTCGACGTGCCGCCCGCGGACGCCTTACCCTTGCCTGATTTTTTTCTCGACAGAATCGTCATTGCAGCCATTCCTCGCACCGCTTGACGGCAGCCGTGGTCATAATCACCTTCTCATACCGGATCAGGCTGACCGGATCCACGGCGGTCACCGTGCGCACATCCACCCGAGGAAGATTTCTGGCGGCCAAAGATAAATTCCTATCCGGGGCTTCCGTCACAATCAACGCGTTCGACGCGCCCAACTGCTTCAGCTTTGATACGAGTTCCTTGGTCTTGGGCGCCGCCATCTGGAAATCGGCAACCGTCACCAGCCTGCCCTGGCGCAATAATTCAGACAAAATCGCGCGCAGTGCCTGACGATGCATCTTTTTATTGACCTTTTGCACAAAGTTCTCCGAGGGTGAAGCCGGAAAAACCCTGCCGCCGCCGCGCCATATGGGGCTCCGGATGGTGCCGGCGCGGGCCTGGCCCGTCCCTTTCTGACGAAAGGGTTTGCTGCCACCCCCGCGGACTTGTGCGCGGGTCTTCTGGGCTCGCGACGCCTGTCGGCCTCCAGCCTGGTACGCCACTACGACCTGATGCACCAATGGTTCATTGAATGCGGCGGCAAAAACAACGTCGGACACCTGTAACTCCGTCGATGATCCTGAGCCCATTCCGCTTACGACCGTCACTTTCATTTCCGGATTCCTCAATGCCCTTATTTCTTAACCGTCCCGGCCTTAATGCTCGGGCGGATAATCACGTCCGTTCCCTTGGCACCAGGAATCGCGCCCTTGACCAGCAGTAGGCTGCGTTCAACATCAACCTGCACCACTTCCAGGTTTTGCTGCGTGCGCGTTGCGTTTCCCATATGGCCGGCCATCTTCTTGCCCGGGAACACCCGTCCCGGCGTCTGACGCTGACCGATCGACCCCGGCGCCCGATGTGCCAGCGAGGTGCCGTGGGTCGCACGCCCGCCGCCGAAATGATGACGCTTGATGACACCGGCAAATCCTTTACCAATGGTGGTTCCCTGCACATCCACCTTCTGGCCAATGCTGAAAATATCCACTTTGACCTCGGAACCGTTCTGCAACCCCTCGCCTTCCCCCGTCTCCAGATGAAACTCCCACAGCCCCCGTCCGGGCGCCACGCCTCCCTTGGCGTACTTGCCGGCGAGCGGCTTTGTCAGACGGTCCGCCCGGCAGGTACCGGTCGTCACCTGCACCGCGCGGTAACCGTCCTTGGTCTCGTCTTTCACCTGTGTGATGCGGTTAGGCGTGACTTCCAGCACGGTTACCGGTGTCATCGCGCCTTCCGTGGAAAACACACGGGTCATGCCGATTTTTCTTCCTATGAGTCCAAGCGCCATGGTCTGTGTCCGGATTTATGGTCAACCGTCAACCGAGTTTAATCTCGACATCGACGCCCGCCGCCAGATCCAGTTTCATAAGGGCATCGACAGTCTTGTCCGTGGGCTCGATGATATCCATGATCCGCTTATGCGTACGAATCTCGAACTGATCACGTGATTTCTTGTCCACATGCGGCGAGCGATTGAGCGTAAAACGCTCCATCTTGGTCGGCAATGGAATCGGACCGCGCACCAAGGCGCCGGTACGCTTCGCCGTGCCGACAATTTCCGCCGCCGAGCGATCGATCAAACGATGATCAAACGCCTTCAAACGGATACGTATTTTTTGGCTCGCCATGTTTTAAACCCTAAATTAAGTTACAAGATAAAAGATGCAAGAGAAAAGTTATTTTGTTCTTTTCTCATTTTTCTTTCCTCTGCTGTCATTCAATCACCTTCGCCACCACCCCGGCCCCCACGGTGCGGCCGCCTTCGCGCAC
>FXBF010000420.1_pt1 | contig 14537 bp, 16 predicted proteins | sample 5335321 | NCBI WGS metagenome assembly FXBF01 (sample SAMEA103928391, study PRJEB20085) | sediment metagenome | isolation source: sediment
ACCGACCGCGAGGCGCCGCCAGCTTGGCGGGGCGATTCGAGGGCTTCGGCCACAAAGCTCATGGAGTAAGGCCTGAGCCGAACTCTGCATAGCTCTCGAGTGGATGGCGGCGGCTCGTCTGGGCCTTCGTCCCGCCTGCCCGCTCCCCTCGATTCGACTAGAACCCCTATCCGCGCGAGATCACTGGGCTTGAAGCTTGTGGACGGCTAGGGCACCTTAGCCTGGGCCAAGACAAACACGCTCGGCGACAGTCGAATCCATCGACCGATCGGCTGAAGTGCCGAATCCGCAGCTACCAGAGCCCGCGAGGGGATCAGGCTCTTGACCAGCGGCAGCCGGAAGTGCGATACCGCCAGCTGCCGCTCCACCACGAAACCTGTTCTTTGCAGCCACGCCCGCACGGATTCGGGGTGGAAGTTGAAGTTAAGTTCCACGAACTCGACCGGCTCCGGATCAAACGGGTTCCAGCTCTGCCGGCCTCCCAGCCAGCGGAGGATGGCTTTCAAATTGCGCTTGTTTGCATACTCCAGGATAAAGCTGGCTCCGCTCTCGAGCACCCTATGAACGCTGGCTAATGCCGCCTGAGGATCGGCCATGTGATGGAAGGTACGGATCATAGTGGCTGCATCGAATGCGCCGCGCTTGAAGGGCAGGGAGTAAACGTCGCCCACAATGTACTCATATCGGTCGTCTGGCCCCAGCCGTGACCGGGCCAGCTTCAGCTGAGTGAACGAGTAGTCGAAGAGCGCCACCCGGCGGTAGCCAGCATAGCGCGCTGTGTGCCGTCCCGCTCCCGCGCCGAGCTCAAGAAGGAACTCCCCAGTTGCCGGCAGCAAACGCTTGAGCGCGGCCGCCTCCGCGCCGTCCTCATAGGCGCGATCCCCCCGCTCCCAGAATCGCTCCTGATAGTCAGAACCTTCGTAGTCACAAACGGGGATTGGGGCTTCGCTCAATTTGCAGCCGAATCCTATTTCCAACGCGTCAGAATGGTCTCCCGCTGAAACAACTGCACGGCAACCGCCATCAGGCCCGCATCGATCACGACCAGCGCCAGCGCGATCAGCAGCACCAGCTGCGCGTCGACCAATATCAAGCCCGCCATTTGTGCGAAGAAGACCAGCAAAATGGGGAGGAAGACCAGCATGGAGGTTTGCTCCGCCGTGCGAGGATCGGTCGCGCGCGATGAGACGATCACCGCTACGCTCACGCCGGTCAGCGCGAGCAGCGGGCCCACAACAAAAATTGCGATCAACCAGAATGGATCCAGCAGATTGTCCATGACACCGGATCCAACGCCCATCAAGGCCACTCCGATCACGAGAACCAGATAGGCAAGCCAGGTTGCAGTCACGCCCGGGATAACCGCTGCGGCCCCCTTGCCACCCAGCAGTTCGGCCGTGGTGATCGGAGTGGCCAGCAACGGTTCGAGGGTGCGTGTCGTCTTCTCTCCAATGATGCTGTAGGAAGCAATCGTAATGGGAATCGCCAGCGGCAGGATCATGAAAAGCAAAATGAACTGACTGATAAGGAAATACTGCATGCACTCCTGACCGGTTAGGTTATTGCACAGCGCCGAAAACTCCCGGGGAATATCTTCTCCAATATCGGCTGCGAAATCGGGGGAGGAGCCGACGAAGTACAGGATCCCAAGCGGAAGCAAAGCAGCCAGCAGCGGTAGAAAGGCGACGGTGAAGAGCACAAAGCGGTTCTTGAATATCTCCGCCCATTCCTTGCGAACGATCCGATAGACCCGATTCACGTTTCATCTCCTCGTTCAGATTCCGTGCCCCCGTTGCCCACCAGGTGCAGGTAGACCTCCTCCAAGGATTGTCGGATTTCCCCCACGAACTGCACCTGCGCGCCCGCGTTTACCAGGGCCGCAACGAGCGCCGGGTTGTGCGTCTGCGGGTCGTCCAGCGTCACAACTAGCTTGGCATCCATGGACTCGACCGCATCCACAAAGGGGAAGTTGGCAACTGTCGCTTCAAACTCCGGACGAAGATCGGCCAGGTGGAATACGACTTTGCTGCCAAAGACCTCCCGCCGCAGGGCGGCCGGCGTGTCCAGAGCCAGCAATCGGGTGTTAAGCACGCCGATTCGGTCACAGAGCCGATCCGCCTCGTCCAAATTGTGAGTATTCAGGATGATCGTGCGCCCCTCACCTCTCAATCCCTCAATAAATTCTCGAACCAGGCGGGATGCCTCGGGGTCCAGCCCCGTGGTGGGTTCATCCAGGAACAAAACGGGAGGCTCATGCAGCATCGCCCTGGCGATCGCCAGCTTCTGTCGCATTCCGCGCGAGAAAGTGGCAACCGGCTCCGAGCGCCGTTCCCACAGCCCAAGAAGCTTCAGGTAGCGCTCGACCCGCCCATCGACATCACCTACTCCGTACAGGTGGGCAAAGAAACTAAGATTGCGTTCCGCGCTCAGACGATCGTAGAGTCCCGGGGCCTCCGTCAGAATGCCGACGTTGCGGCGGAGCGCCTGGTCGTCCTCCCCAAGTCGATAGCCGGCCACCTGCGCCGTTCCAGAAGTGGGGTTGATCAGCGCGCTTAGCATGCGCAGCGTCGTGGTCTTTCCGGCCCCATTCGGGCCCAGGAAGCCGAAGACCTCCCCCGAGCGAATCTCAAGCTCCAGGTTCTCCACCGCCGTGATCTCGTCAAACTGCTTCGTCAAGCCTTCAATACTGATCATTTGCTTGTGCCCGAACTCCCTTGATTCAGGTGGAATATCGAGAATCCTCTAATTTCTCTTCTGTTACCTTCACAGGTACCGGTTTGAATTCGGCGCGTGATGCCCCCGGCTTCTGCTCTTGAGGCGGCTCTTCCTCCTTCAACCCGAATATCACCCCAAGGCTGATGGCCGCCATGACCCCAATGATTGCTTCTGTAGCCACTGCGCCCACTTGAGTCACCGCCACCACCGCCACAGCGTTCACAAGGGTATGCCAGGCGATAGCGGCAAGAAGCCACAGAGGTTTGTGCCGTGCTACGGCCCGCATCACCATCACACTGAGCGAGACCTGCACGGCCAGCGCGAACGCCCTTTCGACCGCCCCAAGCAGGTTCAGAAACAACGGAGTTTCCCAATAGGCTGCAAACTGTGCTTCAACGAGCTCCAGCTGCTCAGGCGGGATGAGGCTTTGCAGGCGCCCTTGTTGAAACAGGAACGCCTGTATGAAAAACCACAGCACGGCTAGCCCCAGGAGGATCGCTTCGGCGCCGCCCCATCCAGCCCCGTACATGAGCGCCGAATTCCATGATCGGTCGTCTTTTAGCCAATAGCGGAGACCCAGCCAGCGGGTGAGCTCCTCAAACAGTCCGGCCGATAGGCCTACAAGCAGCGCTCCGATCAAGAGCCCCGCACCAAGAATGCCCTCGCCGAATCCCAGCTGGGCCAAAATGGGGTTGAGCACGACAAGATTGAAGGGAATATGCAGCACCTGAGACCCGATGAAGAGCACCGCACCGGCGAGGAAAAGCCGCCAGTTCTGTCCTGTGCGGCGCACCAGGTAGATCCCCAGCGCGATCGGCATGGCGATCATTAGTAGCCCATTGAGCAAACGCACTAATATGCTCATGACGTCAAACGCGATGACCCTCAGTGTCAATACTGCTTATCCAAAGCTCGGTTCCGGTGTTCCAGGCAATCGCCATCTCTGTCATAGCTTGTAGCGCGCTTTCATCTTCTTATACCGGCCATAAGATTTCTTATCCAGCGTAGGGAGCAGGTAGCGATCCAATAGAGGCACCATCACCTCACGAAGGTATGGGCCTCGCGCCATCCACTGGAAGTACCGGCGCCCGCCATGCTCATAGGGTCCGTAGAGTTTCCCTCCAGGGAAGGTTCCATGCACCCAACGGAACAGCACTTCGTGATCGGTATGCATCCGTAACGTGATTTGCGGCTGACGCCCATCACCGCCGAAGTGGCCTTCTCCAATCAGGATCCCTACCAACAGCCCTATCTCAAACTCCGAGTGCGTTGCCTTCTTCTTCACCATAACTTGTCGCCTGAGATGGATGTTGTTTCACCGTAATGTTTCCCGTGGAACATTGATCACTCGTCGGGCGGCTTGCCCGACTGTTCCCATTGACCCAAAACAAAACCTACGGTTTGAGCGACCTCTTCCGGCTCAAAGCCCAGACGATGGGCCTGCCCAGCAAACCTGCGTGTGATCCCCTCCAGCGTCGTCTGGCCCGCTACGCCGGGATCGATCACGAAGGTGCCGCGACCCTGCTGCGTAGAAATGGTGCCCGCCTCGTCAAGTATCCGATAGGCACGCGCCACGGTGTTGAAGTTCACGTCCAGTTTGTCCGCCAGCTCGCGCACTGTCGGCAATTGATCCCCTGGCTTGCGTTCTCCGGCGGCAATGCGCTGCTCGAGCTGAGCCACGATCTGCATGTAGATCGGCTCGCCGCTTCGGAAGTTTAGCTCAACCACTCACTACCCCCTGCGGCATCGATACCAATCCTCGGTCCGGCAGCCGCCCGCTTGCATTGTCGCATTGTAGCATTGTCTTATTGTACTATTGTTTCTATTGTATAGGTGCATCGCGGGTCTCGAAAAGCTTCGTGATTTCATCCCGCTCGGGTAAGGCCATGGGTTGGCTCCCCGAATCATTGACGAGCGTCACGCTCGGCTCGCCGTGTCTGTCGACTTCCCCAATTGCGGCTGCAGCGATCCCGCTCTCGCGCATAGCGGTCACAATTTGGTGTGCGCTTTCCGGTGCGGCGACCAACAGCAGTGCGCCAGAAGCGAGACTCGACAGCGGCTCCAAGCCGTAGTGCTCGCAGAGAATCCGACCCTCAGGCACTATGTGGATAGTCGATTCCTGAACTAGTAGCGCGGTTCGAGAGGCTTGCGCCAGCTCCCACAGGCCCGTCGCTAGCCCCCCTTCTGTGGGATCGTGCATCGCATGCACCTCGCCTGAGGCCTGCGCAACCTTCGCGGCCCCCACCACGCTGATTCCGGGCTCGATCAGGAAATTGGCACACCTAGATAAGAACTCCGCCTCAAAATGCCCGTCGAGCTCGTCGGCTTTCTCAAGCGCGATGATTGCGGTGGCCTCGATCGGGACGCCTCTGGCAAGAATGACGACGTCCCCAACCTTGATCCCGGCTGGAGTGACCAGCCGATCCGGTTCGACCTCCCCGAGCATGCAACCCATGACGATCGGCCGATCGATGCCGAACGTGATCTCCGTGTGCCCGCCGACCAGGCTCACATCCAGCGCACCACAAGCCTCCTTGATCTGCTCAAACACCGTTGTGGCGAGCTGCTCGTCTGCCTGGCCCTCTGGCATCAGCAGCGTCGCCAGGAACCAGCGGGGGGTCCCTCCCATGCACGCCACGTCATTGGCGTTGACGTGGACCGCATACCAGCCCACCTGATCCGTGGCAAAAGTGATCGGGTCGGTCTTTGCCACCAGATAGCGGTCACCTAGATCCAGCACCGCCGCGTCCAGACCCACTCCAGGGCCTACGATGATCCGCGGATCGGCGCCGGATACCTTGCTCAGGAGCTCGGCCAGCATATCGGATGGGAACTTGCCCAGAGACAACGGTTTACCCATGGGGGCGCTAGGATCCAAACGGGAGCGAGTCCGAACGATTGCGTGTGCCGGCAGACATCGGCGGACCGCTATCTCCCCCAATCGGATGCGCCTTGTGTTGATACATTTCCATCAGCATCACCAAGGAATGTCAGCGTGATAGAATCGAAATCCTTAACACTATCCTCGTGGAGGCCGCTGTGGATAAGCAGGCTGGAACATTCACCGTAAAGAAGGGCCTGGCCCAGATGCTTAAGGGCGGTGTGATCATGGACGTCGTGACCCCCGAACACGCGATGATTGCTGAAGGGGCAGGCGCTGCAGCGGTTATGGCCCTGGAGCGCGTGCCGGCGGACATTCGGAAGGACGGTGGCGTAGCCAGAATGAGCGACCCCGCCCTGATCCTAGAGATCATGAGCGCCGTCACTATTCCAGTAATGGCCAAGTGCCGCATTGGACATTTCGTCGAAGCTCAAATACTTGAGTCGCTTGGCGTGGATTATATCGACGAATCGGAAGTTCTTAGCCCTGCCGACGAAGCACATCATATCGACAAGCATGCTTTTAAGGTGCCGTTTGTGTGTGGATGCAGAGACTTGGGGGAAGCATTGCGACGTATTGGCGAGGGTGCCGCAATGATCCGTACAAAGGGCGAAGCTGGTACCGGAGATGTAATCGAGGCTGTTCGACACGCCCGCTCGGTTCTGGGAGAGATCAGACGACTAAGGGATATGCCGGATGAAGAGCTAATGTCCTATGCCAAACGCATTGGCGCGCCCGTTGATCTGGTGCGAGAGACTAAGGAATTAGGAGAGCTTCCGGTCGTTAACTTCGCCGCTGGTGGCCTTGCGACTCCTGCCGATGCTGCCTTGATGATGCAATTAGGAGTCGACGGCGTGTTTGTTGGGTCGGGCATATTCAAGTCGGGGGATCCCCCGTTACGCGGGAAGGCAATCGTGGAAGCCGTCACCCACTACAACGATCCTGAGATGTTGGCCGAAATCAGCAAAGGATTGGGGGATCCAATGGTTGGAATTGGAGTAAGCACCCTTGCGGAAGAGGACCGCCTGGCAGTCCGAGGCTGGTAGGATCTGATGTTAACGACAGGCTTGGGGAAATAGCATGCTTGACTTTCGATTCTCGTTTTGCCACAGGCAATTTCCAAGCAATTGTGGTTCACCTGAGGAATACAGACCGGCACCTCAAAACGTGGTGACGATGAGAGTGTGGTGAAAGTAGGCGTCCTGGCGTTGCAAGGCGACTTCCGTGAGCACGCCGAAATACTCACCAGTCTGGGATTAGAGACCGTTGAGGTCCGGGTCCCGAAACAGTTGCAGGACTGTGACTCGCTGATTATTCCTGGCGGCGAGTCAACTACGATCGGAAAGCTTGCGGATGCATTTCAGCTCATGGGGCCGCTTCGTGAGTTTGGAACCCGACGTCCTATATGGGGCACTTGCGCGGGGGCGATCCTCCTTTCTCAAGGTGCGCAAAGAGAGCAGCCCCTCCTAGGGTTGATGGATATCACGGTTCAGCGCAATGCATTCGGACGACAAGTTCACAGCTTCGAGACTGAGCTGCAAGTATCGGAGCTCGAGATGCCCGAGAAGCCCTTTCGCGCGGTGTTTATTCGCGCTCCACTGATATCTCGAGTCGGCGAGAATGTCGAAGTGATTTGCCGCCTGCCCACGAATCAGGAATCTACCGAGGACGGGATCGTAGCTGCTCGTCAGGGTAGGTTTCTTGCTACCTGCTTTCACCCCGAGCTCACCGAAGACCCACGCTTTCACCGATATTTCATCCAGATGGCACAGGAATGATTCGAGAATTAGATTGGCGGGACCTCCCACTGCTGCATCGTGTACGAGACCGCGGGCTGTGCCCAGACTCTCAACTGGCCTTTACACGCGGCGCTCACGCCATGCAGAATGCCCTGCTGGGCCCCTTTATCCCGGGGAAATCCGCGGTTACGCTCGTGTCACGCAACGGTGACATTGAAGCCGTGGGGCAATGCATCTACCGGTCGGACGCTCCCAACGCGCGACTTTCTTTCTTTGGTCCTGAAGAAGCCCTGGATCATGATACGGGTCTTAAACTCCTGGAGTCGCTGGCTGCCGCGGTAGGTGAGCACGGAGCGCCTAACCTGGTCGCCGAAGTGGATGAGCGTAGAGAGGCCTTCGAACGGCTTCGCTCTGCTGGATTTGCGATTTATGCCCGGCAAAGGATCTGGCGACTGGATGCAGCCAAGGGGGATTTCGAGCACTCTGACGGCGAAGTTTGGCGTGAAGAGAACTCGAAAGACGCCGCCGCCGCTCAAAGCCTCTATCACAACATCGTCCCCGGATTGGTACGACAGGTCGAACCCCCGCCTACCCGTCCCGGCCGTAATCTAGTTTATTGGCGTGAGGGGGAATTGCTGGGCTACCTCGACGTCGAGCGCGGCTCACTCGGTACGTGGGTCCAGCCCTATTTCCACCCCGCGGTCGAGAATTTTCAAGGATTACTCGGTGACTATCTCCGAGAGGTGCCGAGAGATCGCCCGGTCTATGTCTGCGTCCGCTCCTATCAGAGCTGGATGAGCCGACCACTGGAGCGTATGTGGTTTGAGCCTGCCGTCGACCAGGCGGTCATGGTCAAGCGTTTAGCAATCGGAGTTCGCAGACAGGCCGCGAGCCCCCTGCCAGCAGTCGAAGGAACCTACCCGGAGACAACTGCGCCGATTGCTCGGATCGAGGATCCGGCCGGTGCCACCAAATGACAGGAAGACGCATCACCGACGACCTGGACACCCTGCGAGGTGTCCTACCTCCATACATCACCGATAAATTAACTGAAATCAATCGGCCCGACGATCTGCTCGAGGTCATCTTGGATATCGGGCGAGTTCCGACAGCCCGCTACGTCGACGTTGAGCTGACCTTGAGCGACAAGGAGGTCGCCTGGGAAGATATCGACTATGTCATTGAGCGCATTGGCGATTTCGACGCCGACAACCGTGCGGGAATCGAGCGCACCCTGCATCGTATATCAGCCATCCGCAACCGGCACGCTCGCATCGTCGGTCTGACGTGCCGGGTGGGTCGGGCAGTCTACGGCACGATCGATATCATTCAAGACTTAATCAACAGCGGCGAAAGTCTGCTGTTGCTTGGCCGGCCGGGAGTCGGCAAGACCACGATGCTGCGCGAGGCAGCCCGTGTCCTGGCCGATGAGAAACGCGTGGTCATCGTTGACACCTCGAATGAGATCGCCGGCGACGGTGATGTTCCTCATCCGGCTATCGGACGCGCGCGTCGGATGCAGGTTCGCAAACCAAGCTTGCAGCACGAGGTCATGATCGAGGCCGTTGAAAACCACAACCCTGAAGTGATCGTGATTGACGAGATCGGGCGGGAGTTAGAAGCGGTGGCTGCGCGGACCATCGCCGAGCGCGGAGTGCAGCTCGTCGGCACCGCCCACGGCAACACCCTCGAAAATCTACTCCTAAATCCCACGCTATCTGACCTGGTGGGCGGAATCGAATCGGTAACTCTGTCTGACGAGGAAGCCCGCCGTCGCGGCACTCAGAAGACGGTGCTCGAACGCCGCGCGGCGCCCACCTTCGATGTGCTTATTGAGATCCAAGATCGCGAAAAACTTGCCGTACACCACGACGTATCCGCTGCGGTAGATGCGCTACTGCGCAACGTCCCACCCGCCATGGAAGAACGCTTCCGCGACGAAGCGGGTGAGATCCAGATCAACAAACTTAACGCAGGCGCGAGCTCCACCCGCCGAGGCCCCGCTGGATACCGGAGACAGTCCGCACTTCCAAGCGCTCAGCCTCCCGAGGATCTTGCCCGCCCTGCCTCCCCCAAGCTTCCCGGAGAGCCGCTGGAGACCATCCGCATCTACCCCTACGGAGTAGCCCGCAACCGGCTGCGGCAGGCAGCCAAGCGCATCCGCGTGCCGGTGTTGATTGCGGATGACATCGGTCAGGCGGATGCGATGGTCACCCTCCGCTCTTACTATCGCAGGCATCGCAAGCTGATCGCCGATGCGGAAAACCGGCGAATGCCGATCTACGTGTTGCGGGCAAATACGGTGGGCCAGATGGAGAGCTTTCTGGTTGACCTCTTTGCCCTGGATAGAGAGCCGGCGGGCGATCTTACGCTGACGCAGGGCGCGCATGACGCGCAGGAGGCCATTGAAAAGGTGCTGAACGGTGCCCGCTCGGTCGACCTCAGGCCGGCTTCGTCCTACGTGCGCCGACAACAGCACGAGATGGCTCGCCAGGCCGATCTGGTCTCCCATTCCTACGGCAAGGATCCTCGGCGGCGGGTAAGGATCTTTCGCGATTGAGTTTCTTCGTAACCCTTGAAGGCCCCGAAGGGGGCGGCAAGTCCACTCAAGCTCTGCGATTGGGAGATCACCTCAAAAGCCAGGGGCACGACATCTTATTCACTCGAGAGCCCGGCGGCACAGAAATCGGCGACCAGATCCGCCGGGTGATCATGTCGCTTGAGAACAAGAGCATGAGCCCGGAGGCTGAGTTCCTTTTATTTTCCGCCTCGCGGGCGCAGCTAGTACGGGAACTCATCCAGCCTCATCTCGAGCGTGGGGGGGTGGTTGTGTGCGACCGTTTCTTCCACTCCTCTCTGGCCTACCAGGGCTACGGTCACCAGTTGGATCTGGAGCCGCTTCGCACCATTACCGGCTTCGCCACGGGTGGGTTGATCCCGGACCTGACTTTACTTCTCGACCTCACCAGCGAGCTTGGGCTGGAGCGCCGCAAACAGGACGGCCACTGGAACCGCCTCGACGACTACGATCTGGCTTTCCACGAACGCGTCCGGCAAGGCTACCTGCGCCTGGCAGACGCCGACCCGGACCGTTGGGTCCGGATCGACGCGGCCCAGACTGAGGATCAGATTCAGGAACAGATACGGGAAGTTGTTGAGGGGCGAATATAGGTGTAGCGTACCGGGCGCTCTCGTACCTGGACGCCAGATAGTAGGAAAATGGGGGGTCTGCAGCAGATCCCCTGGTTGCTAGAAGCCGAAGTCCTCCCCGCCCCCGAGATCGGGCATATCCTTCTCGATTTGCTCTGGATCGTCTCCAGCCTCCAGGCGATCGACCACCTCATCAAATTCGGCCGGCATATCCTCACCGAGCTCGTTGCCCATTTTGCGCATCATTTTGGCCATGGATTTGGGGTCATTCTCATCGAAATCTCCCCAGCTGCTCGGGTCGGAGAGATCCTCAAGCCGTGAATCTTCCGATTTTGCGATGCGGATTCGACCGATGATTCGGTGCAGGTCTTTGCCCCCGCAGTGCGGGCACTCGACAGGCGTTTTGCCATACTCTTCGTAAGGTTGATAGATCACAGATCGTTTGTTGCAGTTAGTGCAGCGGTAATCGTAGCTCGGCATCGCGGCCTCCAGCGAATGGGATTATACTCAGCGCCCGCAACCGTGATTGAGCATCCCACCGAGCCACTCCTTGTCGTGATTTCCGGCCCCTCCGGAGTCGGCAAGGACACCGTCCTGGATCATATGAAGCAGCGGGGGCTGCCGTTCCATTTTGTGGTTACGGCGACCACCCGCCCCCGCCGACCCGGCGAAGTTGAAGGTGAAGACTACTTCTTTGTCGAGGAAGAGCAATTCCTTGATATGATCGAAAGGGGCGAACTGATCGAGCACGCCCTCGTATACAACGACTACAAGGGCGTCCCCAGGCAGCAGATTCGAGAAGCCATGGAAAGCGCACAGGACGTTGTGATGCGCGTGGACGTGCAGGGAGCCAAGACGATCCGGACCCTGGCACCCGAGGCCCTGTTGATCTTTTTGACCGCCAGCGACGAAGAGGAGCTTGCTAGCCGTCTCCGGAAGCGCCGGACCGAGTCGGAAGCGGATCTGCAGCTCAGACTGGAGACGGCTAAAGAGGAGCTCGGATACTTGGAAATCTTCGACTATGCCGTCCTGAATGCGGATTCGCAGGTCGACAAGGCGGTGGATACGATCCTGGCCATCATTGAGGCCGAACATCATCGCACCGATCCGCGCCGCGTGGAACTGTAGCCCGCACATGCAGGCCCCAGGGCGCGGGTGAGAAGGGATCTTGTCCATGCTCTGGTGTAAGTTCGCAGGATATGTGACATCCTTCAGGCCGCAAACTGTCCAAGTGGCTATTCTCATCAGCCCCGGCGGTTTGCTAGAATCGTGACCCGGGGAACCGCACGCGGGTTCCCTGGCGCATCCGAATGGGAGTTGATTGGATCTAATGGGAAAAAGGACAGAACCCGAGGTTTTCGATATCACCATCGTTGGCGCCGGGCCGACGGGTATGTTTGGCGCATTCTATGCTGGCATGCGTGAGATGAGCTGCAAACTGATCGACGCGCTCCCGCAGGCCGGGGGTCAGATCACGGCCTTATATCCCGAGAAGAAGATCTTCGACGCACCGGGGTTTCCTGCCATCGTCGGGAAGGAGTTGGTAGAGAACTTGGTCGTGCAGGCCAGTCAATGGGACACAAAGTTCGCCCTTGGCGAACGGGCCGAGACACTGCGCCGTGTGCCGCTCCCGGGAGGCGAACCGGACGAGGAATGCTGGGTCATCGGGACAACAAAGGGAGACCACTACTCGAGAGTAATTATCGTCGCGGCGGGAATTGGAGCCTTCCGACCCATAAAGCTCCCGAATGAGAGCGTGGATCTCTTCGAGGGAAAGGGCCTCGAATACTTCGTGGCGGATATCGGGGAGTTTGCCGACAAGCGGGTCCTGATCGTGGGCGGTGGCGACAGCGCCGTCGATTGGGCGCTGGCGGCCGAGCCCATCGCCGAGCACGTCACGCTGATTCACCGGCGGCCCGGATTTCGCGCCCACGATACGTCGGTGAACAGGCTGAATGAATCCGGAGTCGATGTCAAGATTTATTACGAGCTGCGCGAGATCCAGGGCGACGGCCATGTTGAGCGAGCGGTGATCTTTGACAATCGGACCGATGAGGAAACCACCATCGATGTGGACGCCACCATCCTGGCGCTGGGTTTCAAAGCCGATCTGGGCCCGATTCGCGAGTGGGGCTTGGAAACGATCGGGCGTCGCTATGTTCGGGTGAACAATAAGATGGAGACCAATCTGCCTAACGTGTATGCGGCAGGGGATTTGGCGCTTCAGGAGGATCTGGAACCGCTCAACCTCATCGTCGTGGGCTATGGTCAGGTGACAGTGGCCGTGAACTACGCCTATGCAGCCATCAAGCCGGGCGAGAAGGTCTTCCCCGGGCACTCAAGCGAGAAGATGGCCGACTAGTAATAGATTCTGTCTGTCGGAACAGTGAGCAGACGGGGTTGTCGGAAGCGGCAGCCCCGCTTTCTTTTCTTGTGTGCACCCGGATTCTCAATTCGGGTTGGCGGCTGTTGACCGATGAATGGCTTGCCAGGATCTTGGAAAGTGGGTTTTGTTGATTACGTGGTGGCCGGATGTGGGGAGGCCTGCCCCTCGCCGGAGGCCTTGCGTTCCTTCCTGGGCCAATAGAGAATCACGCCAAATAAGCTGACCAGCACGCCGAGCGCCAGGCCGGTCACCTGTAGCGGGCCATAAGATATACCCGGAAGGGCATGTGAGCCGATTCCCAGAAAGTCGGCGAAAGAGGCGGCCACAGCAAACACATAGCCGGTTGCGATCAACCGTAACCCGACTTCCGACCGCAGCGAGTTTGGATGGCCGTTGCGGATGACACGAACGGTCATCGTGGATCCTAGGAGCAGGATACCCAGGCCCAGCAGCCAAACTCCGATCTGGACAAATCCCACCACGGGACTACGGTCCATACCGATCAGGTTCGGATAGATTCCGATCATGAAGATGAACAGTCCAATCAACACGATCGTCATCCACCCGCGAGCCGCCAATGCTTGTTTCTTCGTAAGTGGTGCCGCTGTCATAGGATTACCCCACGCCCTTTACGCGATCCGATTTCGCTAACTCAACACCCCGAATTGTATCAAGCGGATCCGCGTTGCGCTCGAACACCTTCCAACAGCCCGTTCCACTCCTCATCTCGCTGGCCCGGAACGTACGGTATGTAGAGCGCAAGTCGGTCAACCAAACCCTCATATCGCTCGATCAGCATCTTCGACAATGCCGCCGGTTCGCATACGACCGCGAATGTGTTGAGCATCTCGTCATCGATCTGCTGAGCCATCTCCTCCCATGCGCCCTTGCGTGCCAGACCTTGGAGCCGCTCCGCGATCTCCCCCCAGCCGTGCAGTTCCATGACCGGCTGGTAAGTGGGTGTAGAGGCGTAAAAGGCGATCTGGGAACGCACGAATTCAGCCTCCTCCGGCCGGGTGACCGTAAAGGCGGCTGTCGACAGATGGATCTCATTCGGCGACCGGTTTGCTCTCATCGCACCCTCGTTGATCGCGGGACGTACGACCTCCCTGAGATAACGAGTGGAGTGGTAGACGTGAGCGTGGAATCCGTCTGCCACCTCACCCGCCAGTCGGGACAGGCCGGTGTTCACTCCGGCGATGTAGATCGGAATGTCGGGGTGATCGATCGGACCCGGATTGAAGAACGGCGACATGAGGGTCAGCTTGTAGTGTTCGCTGCGATAGTTCATTCGCTCGCCGGTCTGCCAGGCTTGCCAGAAGGCACGCACGGCTTCGATGAGTTCCCGCAGCTTTCCCACGGGAGAATCTGGCCAGGGCATTCCAAAGCGCCGCTCGATGTGCGGCTTGACCTGCGTACCCAAGCCCAGAATGAACCTGCCTTTGGAAGCCTCTGCCAGGTCCCAGGCCGTGTAGGCGAGCGTGGCCGGACTGCGGGCGAAGCCGATCGCTACGGAAGTGCCAAATCTCATCCGCTCGGTATGCTCGGACACGAGAGCCAGGGGAAGGAAAGGATCATGCTGGGTCTCCGAGGACCAGATGGCATCAAAGCCCAGCTGTTCCGCACCACTGGCGACTTCCGGAATGCTGGATAAGGAGCAGGGAGC
>FXBF010000421.1_pt1 | contig 14532 bp, 11 predicted proteins | sample 5335321 | NCBI WGS metagenome assembly FXBF01 (sample SAMEA103928391, study PRJEB20085) | sediment metagenome | isolation source: sediment
TCGCGGGGTGCGTCTGTTCGCTCCCGTCGTCAGTGATGGCCCGCGTCGTCTGACTCTCCAGGTCATGCAGGAAGATGTCGGAGTCCCCTCCGCTCTCATCCTGCCAGACCAACCTACTCGCCGAGATATCGGGATGCCGCTGGTCCCCCGGTCCTTGCACGACCGGGGTGGTTTCTCCGGTGGTCAGATCGTGCAGATAGATGTCGGCGTCTCCGCTCCGCCAGTCCTCCCAAACGATCAGGGGTCCCGAGATGCGCGGCCGACGCTGGGGGGCGGGGTCCGACGTGATCTGGGTTTCCACCCCCGGTTCGGCGGCGGGCTGCAGCGGCAGGGATGTCGGGCTTCCGTCACACGCGGTCGCGCCGAGGGCGATCGCCGTCGCGGCAATCCAGACGATCGGGACAGGCCAACCGGGCGATGACCCGTTCCGGACGCCGCTCGAGGCGGCGAGCGGGCCACCACGCGTGCCGTCGCCCCGCTGCCGGAACGCACACCTTACGGGTCGAGTCGCACCCGCCGGCCGGTGAACGAGCATCCAACGGTATCGTCGTGAAAGCATACGCTGGAATCTACGGGAAGCCATAGGAAATTCAAACCCCCTTCCGTGGCGGAGGGGAAGATAGGAGGCGACGTTCCGGAGGACAATGACGGTGGTGGAGTTTGGATTCACCGAAGGCTTCGAAGGTCCTGCGAAGGTGGCCGGGGCGCCGACGTCTAATCGTGACGGTGAACGTCAGAAAAGGCTACGCGTCCTACCCTTGCGATCGCGCCTATCGCAGCAGCGAGCGTCGGAGACTGCCACCCGGTTAGACGGCACGGATGCCGGACGGACCAGCCGCCCGCCGTCTGCGTGATAGTAAATATGGCTCCGCTGGCGCCGGAGAGCGCAGCCCAAAACTGTGGGGTCCCCCCGGCGCTCGCAGAGTCAATATTACTGAACGATCAGCGGCTCGACAGTGTTGCGGATGCTCAGCTTGAGCCGCGAGCCGAAGAGCCCACCAGCGATGTCCACCTGGTTGAATCGCTTGACACGGATTCGCTCGTCCGTCCGCTGCATCACGAACTCTGCCGGGACCGTCAGGGTCCCCGCGTCCGCAATGCCCTCAGCGATATAGTCCCGAGTCTCCACGTCGACACCGGCTGCCTCGGAAGGTCGGCTCCACTGGATGGTGAGAGGCGTGTTCGCCGCCACGGTGTCGTTGCTTGCCGGGCTCATGATCTCGTGGACCGACATGCCGCCCACAATCACGCCCCGCACGTTTTCCTCACCCTTCACCACATCGAGCCGGTAGTCGCCCGGTGCGAAGGTGTTCCGGGTCGCCACATAATCTCCCGAGCCGACGTCCGTCTCCAGCAGGGTCACCGTGCCCAAGGCACTGTTCTGGATCGTGACGATCGCGCCGGAGATAGGGTTATCCTGCGGATCCCTCAGACTCACCTCGAAGTCGGTGACGAATCCGCCCGGCACATCATCGCCGTCGATGTCGGCATTCACCTTCATGGTCCGGGTGCCCGTCCCGGGCTCATTACGCTCCGCTGCAGGGCCGGTGGAATCCCCGCAGGCCACCCATACCAGAGCAGCGGAGATGACCAGGGCCGAAAGCGTTCGAGAAGCCTTCATGCTGCCAATCTCCTCCTGTTCGCGCGAGGGCGCAGCCTGACGCGCATGCCAGCATGCCTTGCCTCGCTATTGAGTTTCTAGAGAAAGCTGCGGGGGAGATTACGATACCGCGGGTGCGGTACCGGCTTCATCGGCCGGCGGCGGCCGCTAGACCGCCCATACCTGTCACCAAATCTAACGGAGCAGAGGTAGGTGTCAATGCGACCCGGGATGTGCTTTCGCATCTTGGCTCGCTATGGTCTGCCGTTCTTGTGTCAACCCGCACGCAGCGCTGAGGTGGCCGTTGCCAGCGGGGGGTCGTTGACACATCTTGGTGGGCGATTCACCATCCACACGATCCGAGCCAGGCAGGGAGAATCTGGAATGGCGTACACCTACGACGAACTGCACAAGAAGACGGTCGCCCAACTACGGAAGATCGCCAAGGAGCAGGGTGACCATGAGGAGCTGCACGGCTTTCTGACGATGCACAAGCACGAGCTGCTGCCGGCGCTCTGTACGGTCCTGGGGATCGAGGCCCACGAGCATCACGAAGTCATCGGGCTCGACAAGGCGAAGATGAAGACCCAGATCCGGGCGCTAAAGCTCAAACGTGATGCAGCTCTCGAGGCCAGGGACTACAAGGAGCTCAAGGAGACGCGCCACAAGATCAAGCGGCTCAAGCGGAAGATCCGCCGGGCGACGGTGTAGAGGCGGAAGCCGCCGATCATTCCGATCAAGACGATCACCGAGATACCGTTCGCCACGGGATCGCGCCGGTAGTTCTCGATCATCGGAGAAGCTCGAGCTTGCCGTTGGACACATCGTAGAACGCGACTTCCTTCCAGCCTAACCCTCCGCCCGAAGCGCGGCCTCAGCCCTCTCGATCAGCTCCCTGTTGCCGATGTAGAGGGGCGTTCGCTGATGAAGCTCCGTCGGTTCCACATCGAGGATCGATCTCATCCCATCCGAAGAGGCGCCGCCCGCCTCCTCCATCACCATCGCCACGGGTGATGCCTCGTACAGCAGGCGAAGCTTGCCCTTGGGGCTCTTGGTGTCGGACGGGTACATGAAGATGCCGCCATAGAGCAGCGTGCGATGAAAGTCGGCCACGAGCGATCCGATGTAGCGAAGGCTGTAGCCCTCGTTCTTGAACTCGTCCACGATCTTCTGTTGCCCGGGCGACCAGCGTTTGTAGTAGGCCTCGTTCACGCTGTAGATCTTCTTGTGTGGCTCGGGGATCTTCATGTTCGGGTGGGACAGCAGGAACTCGCCGATAGAGGGCTCCAATGTGAAGCCGTGCACGCCGGCACCCGTCGTATACACCAGCATGGTCGAGGACCCGTATACGACGTAGCCAGCGGCGAGCTGGCGGCGACCCGGCTGCAACAAGTCCTCCATGCCACCGCGCTCTTCCTTAGAGATCTTCCGGTGGATCGAGAATATGGTGCCCAGCGAGATGTTGACCTCGATGTTCGAGGAGCCGTCGAGAGGATCATGCAGCAGAACGTAGTTGCCGCATGGGAACCTGTCCGGGATCGGAATGGGATCATCCACCTCCTCCGACGCCATGACGCACAGGTTCCCCGTGTGGTCCATAGCATCGAAGATCACGTCGTTGGCGAACATATCCAGCTTGCGGACTTCCTCGCCGTGGACGTTGAACCTGCCGGCGCTGCCCACGATGTCGACCAGGCCCGCCCGATTCACCTCCCGGCCGATGATCTTCGCGGCGAGCGCGATGTCGTACAGGATGTTGGAGAAGGCACCGCTCGCTTCGGGATACCGCCGCTCCTGCTCGACGATGTGCCGGCTCAGCGTGACGACGGTTCTCTCTGCCATCTCTGCCATTCTTCGCCTCCTGGCGTAGATCTCATCGTCGTCGAGCTGCTGGCCGAGCTGGGCCGAGCCCATGACCCCCACAGCCTGCTCGAGCCCCCAAACCTTACCCGAGTGGAAGTAAGGCGCGGTGAGCTCGAGTTGCGCAGCGTGGGTGTTTGAACACGTACTCGCCAGCGGCCGTATTGTTGACGGCGAAGCGACCCTTGTCATCCGGCGGCAAGATATCCGCGCCGGGGAAGACCATCTCGAATCGTGCAACCTACTGTACATCACATGCGACCGCAACGGCTAAAGGCGACCGCTTGCGGCGCAATCAGTAGGGCTGTGAGGGCAAAGTCCGTGCCGGGTTCAGAACTGCCGTAGAGCGCCTTTTTTCAAGAGGCCATCGAGCACAGGTTTCGCGAGGGGCTGGCGCGGTGCTGGCTGTGCACTCGAGTCCCTTAGTATCTTTAGTCAGGCGAAACAGGAAGGCTGAGAATCCCGTCCGATGATCCGAGCGGCTTATCTGAACCTGGGGAGTGCCGAGCTGCACGAGCGGGCCCGCCGAGCGGTCGCCGGCCTGGCCGATTGCCGGGCCTGCCCGCGGGACTGCCACGTGAATCGCCTGGAGGACATGTGGGCCGCGTGCAAGACGGGCCGCTACGCCGTGGTGAGCAGCTGCTTCGCGCATATGGGCGAGGAAGACTGCCTGCGCGGCTGGAACGGTTCCGGAACCATCTTCTTTTCCCACTGCAACCTGCGCTGCGTCTTCTGCCAGAACTACGACATCAGCCAGGCCGTGAAGCCGGGGCCGGCGCGGCCGGGATCGCGCCCGGAAGAGCTTGCGCGGATGATGCTGGAATTGCAGCGGCTCGGTTGTCACAACATAAACTTCGTCACGCCCGAGCATGTGGTACCGCAAGTGATCGAGGCGGTCGCGTTGGCGGTGGGCGGCGGCCTCACGCTCCCCATCGTTTACAATACGAGCGCCTACGATTCTCTCGAGAGCCTCGAGCTGCTGGACGGGATCATCGACATCTACATGCCCGACTTCAAGTACTGGTCGGAGGAGAGCAGCGCCAGATACTTGAAGGTGAAGGACTATCCGCGGGCGGCGCGCTCGGCGATCGAGGAAATGCACCGGCAGGTGGGGCCGCTCAAGATGGATGCGAGCGGTCTGGCTACTCGGGGCGTGCTCATACGCCACCTGGTCATGCCCGGCGGCCTCGGCGAAACGCGGGCCATCCTCGAGTGGATCGCCAGAGAGCTCGGCGGCGACACCTACATCAACCTCATGGACCAGTATCGGCCCGCCGGCCGTGTGTGCGCCGAGCGCTACCCTGAGCTCAACCGGCGGCCGACGTCGTCAGAGTTTCAGCAGGCATACGATATCGCCCTCCGACTGGGCCTGACACGACTCGACGAACGCCGGCTCGATGAGCGCCTCGTCCGCAGACTTCGTCTGATCCGGCCACAGTAGATCAGCGGGGCATCGGGAGGATCCAGTGCCCCGCTGTGTCAACCATCGTTTGGCGTGATGATCGCCTTGGTGACCGCGAGCGCTTCTACATCTGCCAGGGCTTCTCCGGCCTGCTCGAGCAGGTAGCGGCCGCCGATCACGCGAGCGAACGGCAGTCGCCGGTGGTGTTTGGCGAAGAGGCGAAGCGCGCGGTAGAGGTGGTTGAAATCGAGGCCCCAGCGCCCGCGCACATCGGCGTGCTTGCGGTTGATGTCGATGTGTGGGTTGATGGTCGTGGTCCCGACATCGGTGTAATGCCCGGCGATCACGTAGGTACCACCGTCGCGTAGTAGCCTGAAACCCTCGGGCACCGCTTCCGGGCTGCCGGCGCATTCGATCGCCACGTCGACGCCGCGGCCATCGGTTAATTCGCGGATCTCAGCCTCCCGCTCGTCCGCTGACACATCGCTCACCGACATTACGACGTCGGCACCGAGCGCCTGAGCAAGCTCGAGCCGAGCGGCGGGATCGCCGATCGCCACGACCGTCGCCGCCCCGCGGAGCGCCGAGAAGGCGATGGCCGCGAGCCCAACGGGGCCGGTCCCCTGCACGAGCACGGTGTCGCCCAGGGCCAGATCGCTGCGCTCCACCGCCGCGAATCCGGTGAACAGCCCGCAGCCGCCGCCGATCACGTCGTCCGCTCCGAGCGGCTCCGGCAGCCTCAGGATCTGGACTCCCGGCTTCAGGTAGATCCGCTCAGCCCAACCACCGAATGGACCGTCGTGAGCCGAGTAGGTGATCCCGTAGACGCGACGGTGGGGGCAGCGATTCGGCTGCTGCGCCACAAGGCAGAAGTAACAAGCGTGGCAAGTCTCGTGAACGTCATAAAAGGTGACGACATCACCACGCGACAATGGAGTCCCGAGCGTGTCGGTCTTGACTCCGCTGGCCTCCAGCACCCGGCCGACGCTGATATGACCGGGGATGATGGGATAAGGGACACCGGCCAGCCGCCCGTGATGCAGGTGCACGTCGGTCCCGCAGACTTCGCTGGCCACCGTCTCGAGAAGAACGCCGCCGGGCTCGATCGCCGGATCCTCTAGCTCCCACAGCTCGATCGGCTCGTCAGGAGCCTTCATCACGGCCGCTTTGATCGACACGCCACTAACCTCCCGTCAACCGCCGACGGCGCTGGCCTTTCAGTTTGCGTCCTTCAGAGTCAGCTCGATTCGGCCCGTCTTGACGTTCACCCGCAGGTCGGCGCTGAGCCCATAGGCGACCGCTGCGGCTTTGATCATGCTGGCCTCGTTGTCATGCAACACGCCGTCGGCACCGGCGATCTCCACCAGGTCTCTGATTACCGCTCGCAGCTTCTCTTTGCTGTCACCCATGAATTGCGCCACGTTGACCGCAGACTGCAGGTAAACGGCGTAACGGTTCTCATGCGAGCCCAGAGACTCGTACAACGATACCACCTCGCCCCAGATCCTCTCGAATTGGTCCAAAGTAACGTCAGGCATCCACTGCCCGAACTTCCGCATGAATGTCCTCTGCTCCTCCGGATCCAGCTCGCTATCGGCGAGATGGGCGATACCGAGGTACAGGTTGACGAGGTCATGAGCGTTGCTCCAGCCGCCAGACATCGGCGCACCCTCACCCAAGAAGCCAGACTGCCCCGGGGTTTGCGACTCGAACATCATCGTCCTCCCTCCGCAACGGTTGTATCCTGCTCCGAGCCCGGACGGGGCGGCCAGCCGGCGCGCAGATCGTTCCAGTGCAGGATGGTGTTGAACACCAGTGCGTGGCTGCCGCGCGTCTGCCAGCGCCAGAAGGGGCGGTTGGCGAAGAGAACAACGTGCCCCTTCTCCACCGGCACATCAATCACCGCCGGCGCGCCGGCGATCTCTTTCTCACCCCGCAGCATCCCGCTCATCAGGATGTCCTGGTCAGCGAAGCTGAGTACGACTCGCGGCACTTCCTTCTCCCAATACTCATCTTTCAGCCAATCGGGGATGAAGGGGCTGCTGAGATCCTTGCTGACCGTGAAGACCGGCGCCTGGCTGAAGTAGACGGCCATCGACTTCCGGTAACCGTAGACGATCGGACTCGACGCATCTTCGACCACCGCCTTCAATACGGATCCGCGGACCTGAAGCTCGCTGGTGCGCTTGATGCTCACGCGGCGCGTGATCGCCATGTCGATCGGAAAGCGCGCCGTGCTGCCTTCGGTGATGAAGACACCTCCTGCGCTGATGAAATCCTTCAAGTTCTTGAGGCCATCGTAGCCCATTCCTCTACGCACATCGCTGGTACGGTCAATGATCCCTATGGCACTATACTCCTCGCTGCGCTCCCACGGCCGGGAGCTGCCGGCGCCGGTCGTGCCCGCCACCAGGGTCTGCGGTGTCGCCCGGTTGCGCGGCATGATGATCACGTCGAATTGCGACAGGTCCTCGGTAGCGAGGTCCTGTTCTGACAGGTACGTGTACGGAATGCCGATCTCATCGAAGGCGAATCGCCACCAACCGGCGTCCTGAGGTGTGGAGACCCAGGTGTGCACCAGCGCTACCCGGGGAACCTCGACCGCGTGGGCCGCCACATCGGGTCGCTCCTTTACGCCGTAGACCTCCAAGCCCAGCTCCTCCGCCGCAGCCTCGATACGGCTGGCTAGATCTTCCGGGTTCCCCTTGGCAGGGATGATGAAGCTCCCGGCGTCGTAAGTCCGGCGCCCGGCTTCGAAGCTCGCTTCGGCCGCCAGCATGTCCACTTCGCTCAACTCGAAGCGGAGCACGGTGAAATTGTCGTCCGTCGTATTGTTCACCAGGTAGTAGTCGCGTCCCTCGCCCTCGAGGCTCCCTGCGACGGGCATCGCCTCCGTCACCCGCGTCATCTTCGCCGACAGGATGGCGGGGTCATCGACCCGATACGCCTCAACGTGGTGCAGGAAGGGCAGCGTCCAGCCGGTGTCGTCATACGGCGGTGCGGCCTTCTCAGGGAATTTCTGCACGTCCAGAAGCACCCTAACCAGAGTCCTGTACGGCTGATCCGCGCGCACGATGTACGATCCCTTCGCCGCTGTCTTCTCGTCTTCTTCTTTGTCGGATCCAGGCCCGCTCTCCTTCTTGCTCGACGTAGACCAGGTGAGCTCTTCATCCGCCATATGCACCTCGACGCCCTGTTCCAGCAGCAGCGCGACCAAGTCCTCGGTGGCTATCGGCCGGCGCTGGCCGCGCGGTATCACCCAGGCGTACGGCGCCTCGCTCTTCCCACGCTCAACCGCCCACACCCCACGCAGATAGAAGTTCTCCAGGAACTCGCCTCTGTTGTCGGCCACATAGTTCAAGGCGACGAGCACACCACTCTGCATGTAGTTGGTGTTGTTCCGTAGCGACCACATGGCTTTCTCGAGCGGCGGGTTGGGACGGTACCATTCCCGGGTCGTCACCGACGCCTGCAGCTCCCGCTCCATGGTGTCGGCGCCCCGGTTGCCCAGCGTCTCGTAGAAGCGGCCGATACTGTTTCGGGTGTTGGCAATCCAAGTCAAATAGTTGGCCGCCCAGCCGGTGTAGAAGGCGTGGGTCCACACTCCGGGCATGCCACGCTTGGTCAGCTGTGTGACCTCCTCGTACGCCAGGTTGTGCCACTCGTCGATGGTCAGAGCATCGATGTCCGCGTTATAAGGCCCGGTGCCGGTCGAGACGTAGAGGTAGTAGCCCGACTCGTGGAGGTCGTGCATGACCGTGGGCTTCCAGTACTCGTACTCGCGCAGGATGTTGTTCGTAAGCGCCAGGGCGAGCCCGAACCCGTCCCGGTTGTTGTCGTGGGCAACGTACTTGCCCCAATACAGCAGGCCGGGGCCGACGTCGTTGTGGGCCTTGGTATAGTTGTAGACGTCGACCATGCGGTCGCGGCCGTCCGGTTCGAGCACGGGAACGATGATGGTGATCACGTTCTCGCGGATCGCCTCGACCATGGGCGACTCCTCGACAGCGAGCCGGTAGGCCAGCTCCATCAGCATCTCAGGTGGCCCGGTCTCCGGCGAGTGCAACCCGCCGGTCAAGTAGTAGACGGGCTTGGCCTGGATGATGATCTCCTCTGCCTCATCCTCTGAAAGCCCACGCGGGTCGGCCAATCGGTTCAGGTAGACCCTGTAGCGCTCCAGGTCAGCGATCGTCGCCTCGTCCGCGATGATCACCTCGATCATCTCTCGTCCCTCTTCCGTCGTGCCGATGGAACGCACCTCCACGCGCGGAGACGCGGCGGCCAAAGCGAGCATGTAAGCGTAGATCTCCTGCGTGTCGTGCAGGATGTTGGGAGCGCCGATGATCTCGCCGAAATATTGCAGCGGAGAGGGCACCGTCTCGGAGCTGGGAAGATGATCGACCAGGTCGCTCAGGAAGCGCGGATCCGTGGTATAGCGTTTGATTCGCTCAGCGTATTCGGCGTCGTCCTGGGCAAGGCCGGCGGACGATCCCAGGGCCAGATTCAGGATGAGCCCTGTGATCAGTAGGAAGAAAACGCGACGGTTCATTCCGTTCCTCCTCAGACTGGCGCATCTCGCTGTCAGGAGCCAGGCAGCCACGCTGGATCCGTCAATCTACAATCCAGGTGGAGGGGCGGCCATGCGGCGGGCGGATGGGCGCCTCCTTGATGCCAATCCTCATCGTGCACTAGCTTACCCCTCTTCCACGGAACGGCGGGTGCGGAAGATCGGCGCCGTAATCAGGAGGCGGGATGAAGACGTACAAGATCGGATCCATACCCGGTGACGGCATCGGACCGGAAGTAGCCCGGGAAGGTCTGAAGGTCCTGCGGGTCATCGCGGAGCTGGAAGGATTCAATTACGAGCTCGTGGACTACCCCTATAGCGGAGAGTACTACCTGAAGACCAAGGAGCTGGTGCCGGACAGCGTGATCGATGAGTGGCGCACACTCGACGCCGTGCTGCTGGGCGCGATCGGGCACCCCGATGTGGAGCCCGGATTGGTGGAGCGTTCAGTGATTCTCGGGTTGCGCTTCGGTCTTGATATGTACATCAACTTGCGGCCGATAAAGCTGTACTCGGAGCATCTTTGCCCCCTCAAGGACAAGACGCCCGAGGATATCGACTTCGTTGTTGTTCGGGAGAACACCGAAGGGATGTACTCGCAGATCGGTGGGCACCTGAAGAAAGGCACGCCGGACGAGGTGGCAATCGTCAACGGGATCTATACCTGGAAGGGTTGCGAGCGCGCCGCACGCTACGCGTTCGAGTATGCGCGCCGACGGGGGGCCACTCGAAGCGATGGCAAGCCCCAGGTCACGCTGGTCGACAAGGACAACGCAATCCGCCCGCACGACATCTGGGACCGGGCGTTCGCGCACGTCGCCCGTGATTTCCCTGACGTGAAGACGGACCACGCCTACGTCGATGCCTGCTGCATGTGGATGGTGAAGAATCCGGAGTGGTTCGACGTGATCGTCACCACGAACCTGTTCGGCGACATCATCACCGACCTCGGCGCTATGATCCAGGGCGGCATGGGGATCGCCGCGTCGGGCAACATCCACCCGGGCAAGACCTCCATGTTCGAGCCGATCCACGGCTCGGCGCCGAAGCACGCTGGGAAGAACGTGGCGTGCCCGCTGGGCATGATCTCCGCGGTCAGCATGATGCTGGACTTCCTGGGTGAGGACAAAGCCGCGGCCCGTATCGATGAAGCCGTCGAGTATCTCTTGAGTAGCCGCGCTATTCCCTCAGCCGATGCGCGTAGCGGCATCTCCACGTCGGAGATGGGCGACATGGTGGTCGCCCAGATACGAGCCGCCTAGCGAGCCTTCGACCCCAGCCAGGCTTCGCGAAACGCTCGCATCTCGGGCGTCAGAAGCAGGCCGGCGTCCTCGCAGGGATACGACCTCGAGCGCGCCCACATGAACACCGCCGGCATGTTCAGGTGCGCGTGATCTCATGCCTTGTCGATTTGCAAACCCTTGACGGGACGGACAGATTGAGCAAAGATGTAGTCAGGACCAAGCAAGGCCAAGCCCCGTCGGGCCGGGGGAGACGGAGTGGCCGGCACTGCCTCACTCGCCTGAGAGGAGGAAGGATGAGACGCCAGCGACTCGATTACGCTCGAATTCTCGGCATCGGCCTTGTCATCTCATTGGCCGTGCACGCTGCGGTGCTGGGGCTCACACGCTGGAGCGGCGGTACCAGCGAGCCCACCGACGGGCCCCTGAACGTCGTCACGTTACCCGAGCCGGAGTCGCGCCTCGAGGAACCGGAGGCGGTACTCGCCGCGGACGGCGAACTTCCTTCAGCAGGTGGGTTCAGGATCAGTGAGGTCGAGGTGGCATCGGCGGGCACGGAGCTGGCGGAGTACCGACTAGTGCTGGTCGAGGCCTCGGCCGCTGAGGTTACCGCACCGCTCGTGCCGCGTCCCCGCGTGACGACAGCGTCGATCGAGACCGGCCTGTCGCCGATTCGTGTGAGAGAGCCCGCCCTGCTGACGCTGCGAGACCGCGGCCGTCGTGACGGCAGCGGCGGCATCGGAATCAGCATCTTTCTGGGGGTCGGCGGCTATGGCGGCAACAGCTGCTTACCGTCAGCGATCAACATCCGCTACCCGAACCGTGCGTTTCCCGTCGCCCGTCTGCCGAATCGAGTGATCCCGGGGAATTTCAACGTGGCCGCGACGCGAAACCAGGTGCGCATGTCGGTGCAGAGGTTGCGGAGACATTGAGGGTTGCTGAAAGCTCCTAACACGAGCGGCCGTCCCGGAAGGACGGCCGCTTTTTTCAACACGCGCGCGGGTCGGCAGCCTCAGCTTAATGCCGGTCCTTGAACTGCTCGTACAGCCGGGTGTGCTTGCTCTCCAACGAGACTTCCGACCCGCCGATGAACACCCGCTCTACGTTCGTGACGATCTGCAGCGGGTCCCCGTCGGTCACGATCAGATCGGCGCGCTTGCCGACCTCGATGCTGCCCATCTGTGAGCCGACTCCCAGAAGCTCCGCCGGCGACAGCGTCACTGCTCGTAGTGCCGCGTCTCTCGGCAAACCGAACGCGACGGCCTTCGCTGCTGAATACGGCAAGTTGCGGACGTTGGCGTAGTCCTGGGTGCTGAAAGCGATCTTCACGCCCGCGCCGTACAGAATAGCGGCATTGCGCCAGCCGGCGCTGACCGGATCGTCGCGATCCATGGTCGGACGTAACTCCGATCCGACGATGACGGGGATTTGGCGCTCGGCCAGCTCGTCCGCAACCCGGAACGCCTGGTCCCCGCCAACGAGCACGGCCCGCACCTCGGGGAAACTATCGAGAAACATCAACAGCGTGCCGATGTCACGTTCGCTGCGGGCCCTGAAAAACACCGGCGTGGCACCGGTCACCGCCGGAACCATGGCTTCGAGCAGGGTGCGCTCGAGCGTTCTATCGTTCCCGTCGAAGGGCGCGGTCGGGTCATCGTTGTCAGAGGGCGCCGCCGCGTAGGTCACGGCGCGCGCGAACAGATCGACCAGCTCCTCCAGCTTCTCGCCTTCCAGCTTCGGCTCCTCCCACCTTTTCCCTTTCGGTGACGGGAAGTTGACGACGATCGCCGCACGCTCCCTGACCGCCATCCGCTCGGGAGTATCGCCCTTCAGCTGGATCACCGCTCCCGCACCCTGGATGGTCCCGGTGGCGGGTACACTGAGGACGGCCGTGACTCCGTTGGCGCGTGTCACCGGGATCTCCACGCTGTACGGGTGCACAGCCCAGATGGCGTTTAGCTGGGGATTGTAGCGGCCCGCCTCACGGTCGTCGCGGCTGGCAGCGACCTGCCCGATCTCGACCATGCCGACCTGGGTCATGGGGTCGATCATGCCCGGATATACGTGCTTGCCCGCGACATTGATCACCTGCGCGTCGGCGGGTACATCGAGACCGGTCCGGGAGCCGACATAGCTGACCCGACCGCCGGAGATGACCACGGCTCCATCGTGGATGTCCGGGCCGGCCACCGGGTGGACCATCGAGCCCAATAGTACGATACTCGGGCCTTCGTCCGAGCCGTTCGAGCCACCGTTGGTTGCCGCAGCAGTTGTAGCTGCAGTCGCCGCCGACGCAGTCGGCCGGGTCGCCACGGGGGTGGCCGGCGCTTCCGGCAGCGCGCGGACCGGCTCGCCCCGAGTCTCCGCCTCTTTGGACAGATCGTAGTAGACAATGCCATCGACGATCGTCTTCTCGACCCTTGAATAGGTGTCAAAGGGATCGCCGTTGAGAAGCACGATGTCCGCCTCTTTGCCGACCTCGAGCGTGCCGACCTTGTCTTCGATGTGCAGTTGCTTGGCCGGATAGGCCGTCAGCATCCGCAGCGCTTCCTCCTTCGACACCCCGCCGTACTTCACCGGCTTGTTGAACTCATAGACCATGAAGGGCTGCAGCGACGGGATGTCGGAGTTCAGGCTGGTGAGCACGCCGTGCTGGTGCATGATCGCCGCGTTGTACGGGATGGCGTCGAAAGCTTCCAACTTGTAGGCCCACCAGTCGGAGAAAGTCGATCCGGAGGCGCCGTGCTCCGCCATCTCGTCCGCGACCTTGTAGCCCTCGAGTACGTGCGTGAATGCGTCGATCCTGAAGCCGTAGCGCTCCGCCACTCTCATCAACATCACGATCTCGTCGCTGCGGTACGAATGGGCTTGCACGAGGATCCTGCCGTCCATGACGGCGACCAGCGTCTCCAGTCGCAGATCGCGGCGCGGCGGTACACGGTAGTTCTTGCGGTTTTTGTCGTAGTCGTCCCACGCCTTCTGGTACTCCTGCGCCGCGGTGAAAGCCGCGTCGTAGAAAGCTTCGACGCCCGCTCGCGACATCGGGAACCGCGATCTGCCCTGCCCTCTCGAGTTCTTGCGCGTGACGTTCTCGCCCAATGCGAACTTGATCGTCTGGGGAGCGCCCTCGACCAACAACTGCTCGGGGTCGTCCATGCCCCAGCGCATCTTGATGATCGCCGACTGGCCGCCGATGGGGTTGGCGCTGCCATGCAGTATCAGCGACGTCGTGACGCCACCCGATAGCGCCCGATAGATGTTGAAGCTGCCTGGATCCAGAGCGTCGATCACGCGCACTTCGGCCGAGATCGGCGTCGTCCCCTCGTTGGTGCTTCGATCCATTGCAGTGTGCGAGTGCCCGTCGACGAGCCCTGGGATAGCGGTCATACCGGTCCCGTCGATCACCTTCGCCCCATCGGGCACCGATACTTCGCTGCCGATCTCGCGGATGATTCCATCGCGCACCACGATCGACACGTTCTCGAGCACGTCGCCCGCCGCGGTCCACACCGCGTCCAGGTTCCGGATCACGATCGTGCCTCGCGGCACATCGATCGTGCCCGGCTTCACCTGCATCTCCCACTTGGCCGCGTTCTGCGCCGCCAGCGGCCCGGCGGAGAGGATCACGAACGTGCAGAGCAGTCCCAGCTTCTTCATTGGTCGATCTCCTCTCCCGGACCACCGACCCGCTTGGCCGTCCACTCGATCGACCCGTGGGGGCTCTCGGCCGAGCCAGAGGCCCGCTCACCCTCAACAGTGCCGGTGTACTCGATTTCCATAGTCTCGCCACCCATCGAGAAGACGACCACGAAGCTGATCGAGTTACCCGATACCGTGCCGTCCTTGATCTTGGACTGGCCGA
>FXBF010000422.1_pt1 | contig 14496 bp, 11 predicted proteins | sample 5335321 | NCBI WGS metagenome assembly FXBF01 (sample SAMEA103928391, study PRJEB20085) | sediment metagenome | isolation source: sediment
CATTTAGACTAAATCTGCCATTCCTAAAACACATAACAGTATATTAGAAGGAATTCCGTAAAACGCCCTTATTTAGGGTATTAGGCGGAATTCCGCCTAATTCGAAAAACATAGCCATTTTCTGGTAATTCCAGCCATGACCTTTTAATATTGTAACCCTACCAAGGAAAGTAGCACATACAATAGGGAGACTGAACATGCCTGCCTGGAATTCAAAAGCTGAGCCTGCTATTCAGCGGTTTTGGGATAAATACATCATTTTATTAGAAAAACAGGGCATTAAACCTGCCCAGCATCGCTGGTATGTGCGACGGATCGAGCAGTACATTTCGCATTACGCTGATCAAAAACTGGTTACGCACACACCTGAGCAAGTTTCATCTTATCTACATATGCTGGGGCGTCAGCGTTCTTTGCAAGACTGGCAGTTTGTCCAGGCAGTGCGTGCGCTACAAGTGCTTTTCTGCAAACTGCTTGCTACCGACTGGGCAGCAGACTTTGATTGGGATCACTGGATTGATTCGGCTCAGGCATTAGAACCGGATCATGCCACCCTGGCTCGAGAGCCGGGTCGTTCTGTCGCCGATATGTTGTCCGAATCCCGGGATGGATCGTTGCTAAAAAGTGTTGGGGAAATGCACCCGTTATGGCTGGAAAGACTTGTTACAGTGATTCGGCGTCGCGATTACTCGATTCGCACTGAACAGACTTATTTGCAGTGGGTGTGTCGGTTTCTGGCTTATCATAAGGACATACACGACTTTACCGGTGATCACATTGTCGCCTATCTTGAACAGCTTGTGATAAAAAGGAATGTATCTGCCAGCACTCAAAGCCAGGCGCTAAACGCATTAGTATTCTTCTATAAAAATGTATTGGATCTTACCGTTGATGATATCGGCACGTTTTTTCGGGCGAAAAAGCCGAAACGCCTACCGACCGTGTTGAGCCGACAGGAAGTGCAGACCCTGCTGGACACGATGAAAGACATCCATTCTCTTATGATCAGCATTATGTATGGCTCGGGGCTGCGCCTCATGGAATGTGTGCGCCTGCGAGTGATGGACATTGACTTTGCCTATGAACAAATCTGCATCCATAATGCTAAAGGCAAGAAAGACCGGATTGTGCCGCTACCTGCTACGCTGAGTGAGAAACTAATCGAACATCTTGAAAAGCGCAAACTGATTCACGATCAGGATACCGCTGATGGCTTTGGTGGGGTACACTTGCCCAATGCCCTGCATCGCAAATATCGCTACGCAGCAATCGACTGGCGATGGCAATATGTCTTTTGTGCCACAAAGCTGGCGCAAGATCCACGCTCAGGAAAGATGCGGCGTCATCATATTCACGAAACCAGTCTGCAAAAAATAATCCGTAGCGCTGTGCGTAAAACCCAGATCACTAAACGTGTCACCAGCCACACCTTCCGCCATTCGTTCGCTACCCATCTATTGGAAGACGGATATGACATTAGAACGGTTCAAGAGCTGCTTGGCCATGCTGATGTTTCTACAACAATGATCTACACGCACGTACTCAATAAAGGTGCGAGTGCAGTGCGCAGCCCGCTAGACTCTATGTCAGATACGTGACACACCAGTCACCGTTTACATACGGCGGATTATGCTGTGCTAATCTACCGTACTTGGGGGAGAAAAAGTGACGCTACCCTTTTTCAAGCGTCGACAAAAATGCCGGGGGACTTAGATTCCAAATTGGTCGGTTGCCGTGCAGATAGACTTTTTGCTTTTACCGTTGCGGGAATTCCCGCTACCGTGGCCCGAGCGGGCATGGGCTTCGTAAACCATATGCAGTGTGTTGGAAAATTATTTTACTTTCTTCTTCGATCGTCGCAGACGCGAAAGCAGGCGACGGGCCATATCGCCAAAGAGCTCGGTCTGGGTGGGATGGGGGTGGATCGCCTGGGCGACCTGCTCCAGGGTCATGTTACCGGCGACCATCATCACTGCCTCGCCGATGAGGGTATCGGTATGATCGGCGAGCATATGCACACCGACGATCCGGTGGCTGGCCTTATCGACCACCAGCTTGATCAGGCCTTCAGTCTCGCCGGTAATCATCGCCTTGGCATCGATACTGAGATGGACCTTGACCTCGGTCACGTCGATGCCCTGCTGTTTCGCCTGCTCGCTCGATAAGCCAACAAAGGCCGCCTGCGGCCGGGTAAAGATCACCCCACAGTCCCTGGCCTCGTCATAGCTCATGGATTCCCCGAGCAGATTGGCCGCGGCCACCCGCCCCTGCTGGCCGGCGGTATGGGCCAGCATCAGACCGCCGATGACATCGCCGACGGCGTAGATATGGGGGATATTCGTCCGGCCGGTGGTGTCGACCGAAACGACGCCCTGGCTGCTCTGGATCCCGGCCTTGTCTAACTGCAACGGCTCCAGCACCGGGCGCTTGCCGGTCGCCAGCAGGACATGATCGCACTTGAAGGTCTTATCCTTATCGCCGCCGTCGTCATAGTGCAGGGTCATCGCCCCGGGCTTGCCCGTGATCTTGCTGACCTTGGCTGCGGTCACCAGTGTCAGGTTCTTTTCCTTCTCCAGCAAAGCCGTCAGGGTCTTGGCGACCTCGGCCTCGACCTCGGCCAGCACCCGCTCCTGGGCCTCGACCACCAGCACCTTGGCGCCGAAATCGGCAAAGATCTGCGCCATCTCCATGCCGATGGCCCCGGCACCGATAATCGCCAGGCGTTTCGGCGCGGCCTTCAAGGTCCACACCGTATCCGAGGTGAACACACCGTCGAGATCGGCGCCGGGAATTGGCGGCACGAATGGCGGCGCGCCGGTGGCAATGACGGCGGCGCCGAAGGTTATTTTCCTGGTCTTCTTCGCGTCCCCTGGTTCTGCTCGCATATGTGGATTCATGCTGTTGCCAGAGTTATCTATTGACACGCTGTGGTCAGACTCAAAGCGGCCGAAGCCATGAATGACATCGATCTTGACGCCCTTGTCGGTCTTGAGCGCCATGTCGCCTCGGGCCTCGAGTATGCTGCGGCGGGTCTTCTCGAGGCGGTCCCACACAAGCACCGGGGAACCGGTCCCGTCGACACCGAGGCGTTTATCGTGTTGGCGGTCCCGCACCCGGTCGGCGCCGGCGCGCCAGGCCTTCGACGGGATACAGCCGCGCCAGAGACACTCGCCCCCCGGAAACGGGGCATCGTTGATCATGGCCACTTTCTTACTGTGTTGGACCAGATCGCGGGCGCAATCCTCACCCCCCGGCCCACCGCCGATGACAACGACGTCATAATCCCAGTCCCCCTTGGGGATCCCCGGTGAGGGGCTTGTTGTTTTACTCACGGCAAGGCCTCCATTCAGCCAGTCTGCTGGCTGCTCGACGAGTTCTTTAAAGGTATTGAGAAACTTGGCGGCATCGGCGCCATTAATAATCCGGTGGTCGGCGGTTACCGTTACCGCCATGCCCTGCGGCCCAACCGTCGAGATCGCAAAAATGGCCGAGGTCCCGGGTACCGGAATGGCATCGAATTGGGTGACCCCGAGCATGCCCATATTGGAAATGGTAAAGGTCGGATTGGAATATTCCTCCGGTTTCAGGCGCCGGTTACGGGCCCGGGAAACGAGGTCCTTCCACTTGTTATTCAGGCTTGCAAGGTCCTGCTGCATGACATCGCGCAAGACCGGGACCACCAGCCCCATGCCCTCGGTCTCGACCGCCAGACCGACATCGATCTGGCTGCGTTCGAGGATGCGGTCTTCGTGCTGATAGACCCAGTTAACCTTGGGGTGTTTGTTGATGGCGATCGCCGCTGCCTTGGCAAGGGTGACGGTCAGCGAATAACCGCCGGCCTTGGAGGACTTGATCAAGTTCTCCGGGGCGACGGTAACAGTCACCCGGAACAAAGGCATGGACAGCGAATATTCCATATTGTGCGTCACTGCCTTTTCCATGCTGTCCATCGGCCGACCTCGACCCGGGACCTGAAAGATCCGTTTGGTTGCGGTCTTCTGCACATCGCTGTTTAAGACATCGGCGGCGACAATGAGGCCATCGGGGCCACTGCCGGTAATGCTGTTAAGATTGATACCGTGCGCGCCGGCCAACTGGCGAGCATAGGGTGTCGCCTTTCCCGATTGTGGCCGGGGTGATGGGGTGGCGCCGAAGGGCATGGCCGGGATCCGGGTCTTGGCCTTGACGGTACCGGCGGGTTCGGATCGGGGTCGGCTAATAACGGCGGCCGGTGGTTTTGCCGGGGCCACGGCCGTACGCTTGGCGTCGGTCACCTGGTCGGCCTCAGTAACAAGATAGGCGATGGCCTCACCGACCGGGACGACACTGTCGACCTCGGCCAAGGGGCCGGAGAGATAGCCCTCACGGAAGACCTCGGCATCCATGATCGCCTTGTCGGTCTCGATCGTCGCCACCACCGTGCCACGCTCGATAAAGTCACCGATATTCTTCTCCCACGACACCAGTGTCCCTTCGGTCATGGTGTCCGAGAGCTGGGGCATTTTGATGGCATAGGCATCGGTGGGGATTGAAGTGTCCTCAATCGGGACAGCAGTTTCTGCCTCAGTCTCCGGCTTATCAGTGGTCGCAGACTGCTTGCTTTCCCCCTGATCGGCCTGGCCTACCTCGTCCTGGCTGGCGACCAACTGGCCGATAGCCTCACCGACCGCGACGACACTGTCGACCTCGGCCAACGGCCCGGAGAGATAACCCTCACGGAAGACTTCGACATCCATGATCGCCTTGTCGGTCTCGATCGTCGCCACCACCGTGCCACGCTCGATAAAGTCACCGACGTTTTTCTCCCATGACACCAGTGTTCCCTCGGTCATGGTGTCCGAGAGTTGGGGCATTTTGATGATATAGGGTTCAGTCATAAATGCAGTTTCGAGTAGCGAGTAGCCAGTAATTATTTATATTCATTGCTTGGATTAGGGCGAATAGCATTTTCTCGCCACTCGTTCCTCGTTCCTCGCAACTTAAATTCGTCCCAAAACCTTCAATGCCCCGTAATAGACATCATCGGCATCGGGGATGGCGGCCTGCTCAAGTTTGTGGTTGTAGGGCACCGGGACATCGGCTGCATGCACCCGCACCGGCTGGGCATCGAGGGCATAAAAACAATCCTCGGTAACCACCGCCATGATTTCGGCACCGACCCCGACCGAGGCCTCATCTTCCTCGGCCACCAGGAAGCGGTGGGTCTTCTCCACCGACCGGCGGATCGTTTCCCGGTCCAGCGGCTTGAGCGCCCGCAGGTCCAGGACCTCGGCACTGATCCCGTCCTGCTCCAGGCGCTTGGCCGCCTGCAGGCACAGATGGACGCTGAAGTTATACCCAATCAGGGTAATGTCGGACCCTTCGCGGACGATCTCGGCACCTTCCAGGGGACGAAAGTACTCCTCATCCGGCACCTCCCCCTTCAGGTTATACATGCGTTCGTGTTCAATCACGATCACCGGGTCGTTACATCGGACCGCGGATTTCAGCATTCCGCAGGCATCCAGGGGTCCGCGTGGGGTCACCACCCGCAGGCCTGAGGTGCTCATGAACACACGCGCCAATCTGGCCGAGTGCTGGGCAGCCAGTTGATGGGCGGTACCACCGGGGGTACGCATAACAATGGGGCAGTGGACGCGCCCCCCGGACATGTAACGGATCTTGGCGGCGGCATTGATCAGGGTATCCAGTGCCAGCAGGGCGAAGTTGATCGACATGATCTCGATAATCGGCCGGATACCGGCCATGGAGGCGCCAATACCGATGCCGGTGTAGGAGTTCTCGGAGATCGGGGTATCGATGATCCGCTGCTCCCCGTATTTGTCATAGAGACCCGAGGTCGCCTTGTAGGTACCGCCGGCGACGCCAATGTCCTCGCCCATGGCGATTACATTGGTATCGTTTGCCATTTCCTCATCGTGGGCGCGTCGTATCGCTTCCCAGTAAGCGAGTTCCATCTATCCCTCCGGGTTAATTCTTTTGTAACGGGCCGATCCAGCGCGGATCCGGGTTGTCATCGAGGACGTATTTGTTGAGGTCCTCCACCCTGGGTTCGGGGCTTTCTTCAGCAAACTTGATGATTTTGTTTTCAATCTCAGCATCAATCTCTTTTTCCATCGCCTTGATGTCGGCGTCCGTGACCAGGTCTTCTTTTTTCAGTTTTTCCGTCCACAGCTTGATAGGGTCGCGTTGGTGCCACTGCGCCTCTTCCTCTTTGCTGCGATAACCCTTGGCATCCGACATCGAGTGGCCGCGATAACGATAAGTCATGTATTCGATAAAGTAGGGCCCCTTGCCGCTACGCACATGATCAATCGCCTTTTTTGCTGTGGTCATGACCTCATCAAGGTCCTGCCCATCGTGTTGACTGGAAGGAATATCATAACCACACACCCGTTTGTATTGATCGGTCACCGCAGTGGAACGATCAATCCGCGTACCGATGGCATAGAGATTATTTTCACAAACGAATAGCACGGGTAGTTTCCACACTGAGGCCATATTCATGGTTTCATGAAAAGTGCCCTGATTATTGGCCCCTTCTCCCAGAAAACAGATGGCTATCTGGTCTGACCCTTTATGCTTACACGCCAATGCCAGGCCGGCGGCCAGAGGAAACGGCTGTCCAACCAGGGCATAGCCGCCCATAAAATTGACCGTGGGATCGAAGATGTGCATGGAGCCACCGCGGCCCCGGGATGACCCGGTCTCTTTACCATAGAGTTCCGCCATGACCTCGCGTGGGGAAGCGCCAGCCTTGATCGCATGGACGTGATCGCGATAGCCGGTGATGACATAATCGTGCCCGCAACGGGCCATTTCCAGGACGCCGGTAGCGACGGCCTCCTGGCCACTATAGAGGTGCAGGAACCCCCCGACCTTCCGCTCCATATAGGCCTCGAAACACCGATCTTCAAAACGGCGATAAAAAATCATCTCACGCAACAGGCGTTTACGGTCTTCTGGATTCATGGGTCTCCCGGTTAAGGTGGGCAGCGATTGAAACGTTTCCGCTTGTTAAGTTGTCATCATTCTTCGTGTCCTTGCGCGCGGGGTATGATCGTGGTTTTGGCGAAAGAGGTCAAGAATCCACCCTGATCCTGCTGAATATAGACACTTACCCGTCTAATCCCACAAAAAACGTAGTAGTAAACACCGCCTTTACCATGCAGTTACCGGTAATAAATCGGCAAAAAAAGCAAGCCTCCTGACTCGCAGCAAAAAGCACGAATGCTTGAAATATCGGGGCTTCTGCCTTAGGCTACGTCCGACAAATTCAGTCAAGTATTTTTACGCTCTAAACCCATAAAGTAAGAGGAAACAAAGATGAAAAACCCATTGGACTCCATCCTCGGGACCATCATTACCGGGCTAATCCTGACCGTGATTCTGTTCTATTTTGCCAAGAACTTTCTGAACCAGGGCATGGCCAAGAAAGAATCCAGCGCGGCGACTTCTGTCACTGCCATGCTGCAGACTACACACCGTCAATAACACTACCAATAATTTCGGAGTAAAAAATAATGGAATTCACGCTCGTCATTGATCGTTGGTTACATATCCTGGCAGGCATCACCTGGATCGGATTGCTTTATTATTTCAATTTTGTGCAAGTCCCCGGGCTCGGCAAGGCCAAGGCCGATGGAACTGCCGCCGGTATCACCAAGCATATCGCCCCGCGCGCCCTGTTGTGGTTCCGCTGGGCGGCACTGGCCACCTGGCTCACCGGTGCCTATTATCTTTCCAAGGCTTATGGCGCTGACGGTTTTACAAACGCCTTCCTGCTACTGGGCCCACTGGCCTACATCGGTATCGGCGCCTGGTTGGGTACTATCATGTTGTTTAACGTCTGGGTCCTGATCTGGCCGAACCAGAAAAAGGTCCTCGGCATGAAAGAGGCCACTGATGAGGAAAAGGCCAAGGCCGCCCGTATCGCCCTCCTGACCTCCCGGACCAACACCATGCTGTCGATTCCGTTGGTCTTCTTTATGGTCGCCGGCACCCCGGGCCACACGGGTGGAATCTTCGGTTAATCCAGTGTTTTGATATTTATCAGACAAGCCCGGCGCCTGCCAGGCTTGTCGTTTTTACTTGGCACCCAGGCCCGGAGGGTCTAGAATTTCACTTTGAGATGAGAAATGGCGCCCTGCTTGCAGGGCGCCATTTAATTTTTCAGTCTATGAATACACATATTATGCAGACCTATACCCGCTTACCTGTCACCTTCAGCCGGGGTGAGGGAGTCTGGCTATGGGACAATCATAATAATAAGTATCTGGACGCGATCGCCGGTATCGCCGTCTGCGGCCTCGGTCATGCCCACCCCGCCGTCACCGAGACGATCTGCCAACAGGCCAAAACCCTGATCCATACCTCCAACCTGTTCCAGATCGAGGCCCAGGACAGGCTGGCGAACCAGCTCTGCGCGCTGGCAGAGATGGACCGGGCCTTTTTCTGTAACTCCGGGGCCGAGGCCAACGAGGCGGCGATCAAACTCGCCCGGCTCTATGGACACAGTAACGACATCCTCAATCCGGCGATCGTGGTCATGGAGGGCAGCTTCCACGGCCGCACCCTGGCGACGCTGACCGCCTCCGGTAACCGTAAGATCCAGGCCGGCTTTGAGCCACTGATGCAGGGCTTTATTCGCGTCCCCTATAACGACATCGGGGCTGTCAAAAAAGTGGCGCAACATAATAGCGATGTCGTCGCCATTCTGGTGGAACCGGTCCTGGGCGAAAGCGGGATCATTATTCCGGATAGAGGCTATCTGCAGTCCCTACGGTCGCTCTGCGATGACCAGGGGTGGTTACTGATGGTCGATGAGATCCAGACCGGTCTGTGTCGCAGCGGTCGGTGGTTCGCCTGGCAACATGAGGACACCAAACCGGACGTGATGACGCTGGCCAAGAGCCTCGGCAATGGCCTCCCCATCGGTGCCTGCCTGGCCCAGGGGAAAGCGGCGGAGGTCCTGCAACCCGGCAAACATGGCAGCACCTTCGGCGGCAATCCCCTGGCCTGCCAGGTGGCACTGACAGTGATCGAGACTATGGCCAAAGACAAGCTGGCGCAGCGGGCGGCAGACATGGGGAAATACCTGTTAAGCCAGTTAGATCAAACACTCAGCGACATCGACGGGATAGTCGAGATCCGTGGACGGGGCCTGTTGCTGGCGATTGAGCTCGACCGCCCCTGTCAGCCATTGTCCCAGGTCGCACTTGATCACGGACTGGTCGTCAATGTAACAGCGGAAAAAATCGTTCGACTCCTGCCACCGTTGATCCTGAACCGGGCCGAGGCCGACCAGATCTGTCAGACCCTGGGGGCAATCATTCCACCGTTTTTAGAACAGGCGGCGGCATGACCTGTCGACATTTTTTATCGCTGCTGGACCTCACCCCCGATGAATTGCACGGGGTATTGCAGCAGGCGGCCAGGCTGAAAAATCAGCATGCCGAGGGTGAAGCCAGCGACAGCCTGCACAACCGCTCGCTGGCCATGATCTTCGACAAGTCTTCCACCCGCACCAGGGTATCCTTTGAGGCCGGTATGACCCAGCTCGGAGGCAGCAGCATGTTCCTGTCGCCGGCAGATACCCAATTGGGGCGGGGCGAACCGATCGAGGATACCGCCCGCGTCATCTCGCGCATGGTCGATGTCATTGTCATCCGTACCCACCAGCATGAAAAAGTCGAGACCTTCGCCGTCCACTCGCAGGTACCGGTGATTAATGCCCTGACCGATAAGTATCACCCCTGCCAACTGCTGGCGGATATCCAGACCTTTATCGAGCACCGGGGCGACATCCGTGGCAGACAGATCGCTTGGATCGGCGATGGGAATAATGTCTGCCACTCATGGATGAATGCCGCCCGGCAGTTTGACTTTACCCTGAAGATCGCCTGTCCCGAGGGCTATGAACCGGACCAGGAGCTACTCGCTGCCAGTGACGGCCGGGTGCAGTTACTGCGTGATCCGCACGCGGCAACAGCGGATGCCGACGCCATCGTTACCGATACCTGGGCCAGTATGGGCCAGGAACAAGAGAAGCAGGTTCGGCAGCAGGTCTTTGCCGACTATTGTGTCGACAACACCCTGATGCAGCAGGCGAAACCGGATGCCCTGTTCATGCACTGTCTGCCGGCTTACCGCGGGGCAGAGGTCACGGCCGATGTCATCGATGGTCCCCAGAGCGTGGTCTGGGATGAGGCCGAAAACCGCCTCCATGCCCAAAAGGCCCTGCTCGAATTTCTACTGACCTGAGTGGACTTCCGCCTGCCGGGCGGAGATTTGGTATCATCACTGAAATAAATATCTGCTGGAACCAACATTTGTCGACCTTACTCGAACTGAAAAACATCCGCTGCCTCTACGAAGACCGGGTAGCGGTTGAGGACCTGTCGCTGCATGCCAACAAGGGTGACATCATTTGTCTCCTCGGACCCAGCGGCTGCGGCAAAACTACCGTCCTCCGGGCCATCGCCGGGTTTCACCCACTGGCCGAGGGCGAGATCCTGATCAAGGGGCAAAGCGTCTCGCGCAAACGCTATTCCCTGCCCCCGGAAAAGCGTCACCTGGGGATGGTATTCCAGGACTATGCCCTGTTCCCGCATCTGAATGTCGCCGCCAATGTCGGCTTCGGCCTGCGCAGTAATTCCGGTAAGGCCAAAGAATCCCTGATCAATGACATGCTCGAGCTTGTCGGTCTCGCTGGGATGGCCAGGCGCTACCCCCATGAACTTTCCGGTGGCCAGCAACAGCGGGTGGCGCTGGCACGGGCACTGGCACCACAACCCGATCTGTTATTAATGGACGAACCCTTTTCCAATCTCGATGTCGAACTCCGGGAGCGTATCAGCGGTGAAGTCCGGGACATCCTGAAAAAACAGGCGATCACTGCAATCCTCGTCACTCATAACCAACACGAGGCCTTCGCCCTCGGTGACCGCATCGGCGTCATGCATGAAGGCCGCTTGTTGCAATGGGATTCGTCATACGAGCTCTACCACGAGCCCAGGTGCCGTTTTGTCGCGAACTTTATCGGTCAGGGGGTATTCATCGATGGGGCCATGATGTCTCCGGACACAGTCGAAACCGAAATCGGGACCCACAAGGGCAATCGCGCCTATGGCTGGGATCAGGGCACGAAGGTCGAAGTCCTGTTCCGTCCCGACGACATCGTCCACGACGACGCCAGCCAATTGCGGGCGAGTGTCACTCACAAGGCCTTCAAGGGCGCCGAGATCCTCTATACCCTGGAGCTTGCCAGTGGCAACCGGTTGCTGTCACTTTTTCCCAGCCACGCCGATTTCGCCATCGGCGATGAGGTCGGGATTCGGGTGGCGGCCGATCACCTGGTGGTGTTCCCGACCGGTGACCAGGACCAGGGATACCGGGCCAACGGATAAATATTTGCCGGCTATGGCCGATCCTGCCCGCTACCCTGTCAGCCCTTGAAGACGGGGAAGGTCTTGATAATCCCCCGAACGATAAACTCGACGGCAATCGCCAGTAGGATCATGCCCATTAACCGCGTCATGATACGGGTGCCGGTTACGCCGACACGTTTCATCACCGGTTGGGCATATAAAAATACGGGGTATAGTATCAGGGTCGAGACAACGATCAGCAATGTCAGCAACAGATCACCGACAAACTGTTGTTGTTGTTGTGAGAGCAGCACCACGGTCGTGATTGCCCCCGGGCCCGACAACATCGGGATCGCCATCGGCACAATGGAAAAATCTTCCTTTTCCATGCTCTCCTCATCCTCGGTATGACTGCGCTGGGTCCGCGATGGGTGGACATGAAGCATCGACCAGGCCATGGAAGCGATAATCAAGCCGCCGGCGATCTGAAAACTGGGCAGTTCAATCCCGAGGATGCGGAAGAAGTACAGGCCCGTCCACTGAAAGAACAGCAGGGTAATCAATACCGTAAACAGGGTCCGGCGCAACGCCCGCCGTCGCGCATGTTCCGGCATATTGATGGATAGACTGACATAGACCGGTAGTACGCTAAAAGGTGCCAGAATCGTCAACAACGATAACAGCGCCTTCCCCTGTTGTAGGACATCGATGGTCACCGGTTCTATATACCGTGCCTGGCCGGGGATTACTAGTTGCGTGCGACAGACGCGCGGGCAACCGGGGCCGTCCTGTCAAACAGGTAATTCCGAGCTATATTTAGCAATGAACCCGTGATATGGAGGATGGGTTTGAGGTTCTGTTTTTCTCGATTAGAATAGGCAGCCTGCGTCGCAAAAACATGCCTGATAAGCAAATAGAAATATGGACATAAAAATACTGCGCCTGCTGATCGTGGATGATTCGGCCGATGATACCCAGGCTATTATTAATCGCTTGCGTAAGGCCGGCTACATGCTCAAGTCGCAACAGGTGCAGGACCTCGCAAGCATGCAGGCGTCACTGGAAAAGGGCCACTGGGACCTGATTGTCTCGGAATTCAATATACCGCATTTTGGTGCCCGCTTCGCCCTGGACCTACTCAAGCGCCTCTCCTCCAATATCCCGTTCATAGTAGTTACAAGACAGATTAGCGATGCAGACCTTACGGATATTATGCGCAATGGCGCACGTGATGTGCTCCTGAAAAAAGAAACAGCCCGGCTGGTGCCGGCTATCCAACGCGAACTGAAGGCCGCCCGTGAACGCGATAGCCACCACAAATCCCGCCGCTTGCTCAAGGAAATGGAAGACAAGCATAAGGCCATGGTCCAGGGCTCACGCGAGGCCATCAGCTATTGTCACGAGGGCATGCATATCGATGCCAACAAGGTCTATTTAGATATCTTCGGTTATGACAACACCGAAGAGCTCTCAGGGGTACCCATCCTCAACTTGATTAAAAAAGATGAACATGTCCGCTTCAAGGACTACTTGCGTAAAGGGCTAAAAGGCAGCGACAAAGACATCAATAATGAATTCGAAGCGATCAAAAAGGATGGTAGCAGTTTCTATGCTGAAATCACCCAGTCTGAGATTGACCATAAAGGCGAACGTTGTACACAGTTTATTGTCAGCGATATCAGCAAGCGCAAAGCGGTAGAGAAAAAACTGCAATATATGAACCAGCGCGACCCGTTGACCGGCGTCTATAATCGCCATTATTTCATTCAGGAACTGGGCAAGGCAGTGGAACAGGCGAAAACCGGGGGCAATCATAGCTGCCTGTTGTTTCTCGACCTGAATCAGCTGAAGAATATTAATGAGTCGGTCGGCCATGCCGCCGGTGATCGCCTGTTACTGATGATTACCCGGCTATTCCGGGAGAAGCTGGATGACGACGCCATTATTTCCCGTTTCAGCGGCGACGAATTTGCCATCCTGCTGAAAAACAAGGACGAGAAAACCAGCAAGAAAATCGCCGCGGACATCAGCAAAAGCCTCAAAGACGCAACCTTTACCGAGAGCGGCAAGAAATTTAAGTGCAGTTGCACACTGGGCACGACCATCATCGATAAAACGACGGAGAATGCCCATGAGGTGCTCGGTCTGGCCTATAAGGCCTGCGCCAAAAACAAACCCCAGAAACAGGTACAGGCCCAGGTAACCCAGGCCAGCGAACAGTCCCGCGCCATTAACCCGGCTGCCAAAAACCAGCCGGACGACTACTGGCGGGAACAGATCGATACCGCCCTCGGGAACAATACCTTTCAGCTGGTCTTCCAACCAATCATTAATCTGCACAGCGAACCGGCGGAATACTATGAGGTCCTGGTGCGTCTGACGACCGAACAGGGTGACCTGGTCTCGGCAGCGGAATTTATGTCAACTGCGGAAGCAACAGGACAGATCCTCGCGATCGATAAATGGGTCATTAAGAATGCCTTCCAGGTGCTGGCGGATCTCTATAAGGAAAACCAGTCCACCACCTTCTTTATCAATATATCCGCGCGCTCCCTGGCTAACAGCGCTATCCTAAAGCAAATTGAGGAAACGCTCCAGACTCATTCATTGAGCGGCAATGCCGTCGTCTTCGAGGCCGACGAGGCCGCCTTGAACACCGACCCGTTTGCTACCGGCGAATTTATCCGCAAGATCCATGAATTGGATTGCGAGTTCTGCCTAGATGATTTCGGTAAGATCGGTGATTACCAGTTACTCAAGCAACATGCGATTGAATATATCAAGATTGCCGGCTCCATCATCCATGATCTGAATATCGACACCATCAATCAGGCGGTACTCAAAGGCATCATGCTGATTACAGGGGCTCTCGGTAAAAAAACCATTGCCAAATACGTGGAAGACGTCGAGATCCTGGCGCTGCTCTGGGATCAAAATATTGATTATGTCATGGGGAATTACTTTCAACAGGCAGAGGTCGATCCGGCCTATGATTTCAGTGCCGAGGCAGGGGAGACCACGCTTTCCTCTGAGGATGCCGGTGAACCCGGCTGGCTCAGCCAGCAGTGAATGGTGATTCGTGATTCGTTTTCCAGAAGCCAAATATCAGTTACCATCTACTCGTTAC
>FXBF010000423.1_pt1 | contig 14467 bp, 15 predicted proteins | sample 5335321 | NCBI WGS metagenome assembly FXBF01 (sample SAMEA103928391, study PRJEB20085) | sediment metagenome | isolation source: sediment
CGTTACTCGTGATCCGTGATCCGTGAATCGTGATCCGTGAATCGTGATCCGTGAACTGTGATCCGTTATTCGTTTCCTATCCGAGGCTGGTCGACGTGGCCTAACCATCGATTGTTGAGCTGTCACCACCAACTAATCACCAGTCACGAGTCACGAAGAGATGAGCATCAAGTCCGACAAATGGATTCGGCGCATGGCCGAAGAGCACGGCATGATCGATCCGTTCGAGCCCAACCAGATAAAGCGCGATGGCAATGGCCGGGTCGTATCGTTTGGCACTTCGAGCTACGGGTACGACATCCGCTGTTCTAACGAGTTCAAGATCTTTACGAACATCAATTCAGCCGTCGTCGATCCGAAGAGATTCGATGACACGAGCTTTGTCGATTTTGAGGGCGATGTCTGTATCATCCCACCGAACTCCTTTGCGCTGGCGCGCACGGTGGAGTACTTCCGAATCCCGCGCAATGTGCTCACTCTTTGTGTTGGGAAAAGCACCTATGCGCGTTGCGGTATCATCGTCAACGTCACTCCATTCGAGCCCGAGTGGGAGGGCTATGCGACCTTGGAGTTTTCCAACACGACCCCGCTCCCCGCCAAGATGTATGCAAACGAAGGCGTGGCGCAGGTGATCTTCCTGGAAGCCGATGAGGAGTGCGAGACCTCGTACAAGGATCGCGCCGGCAAGTACATGGGGCAGGTCGGGGTCACGCTGCCGAAGACTTAGGGAAGCTCTGAGTAAATCCATCCTGGATTTCTCAGAGCATGGAAATTGAAAAACGTGGTTTTCACTTTCCTTCATTTTCAATGGCTTATCAGCCATTGAAAATGGCAGTCTATCCCTGTACCGCAGAAACTCTGACGAGCTTGCGTAGCGCTGAGGTCAAACTAATCTTGGTTACGCTACGGGCGCCAGGTGTGGCACCCGACATGGCGTGCCGACGCCGACCACACAAGCCGGTGAGGGGAGGGGACCGCCGGGTGGCCGCGTGACACGCTGGTTTGTCACCGACTAGCAATCAGATGAAGGCAAAAGCTGCCGTTTTCAAGCGCGGCGATGCCACGACTAGAACGGCGGCACGAGATCCGGGCGCTGGCCGGCGAGCAGCGCTTTGAACCGGGATTGAATACGCTCAAGCGCGGCGCGGCTGGTGCCCTCGAAGCGGAAGACCAGCACCGGCTGGGTGTTGGAGGCGCGCACCAAGCCGAAGCCATCGTCGAAATCTACGCGCAGCCCGTCGATCGTCGTGATCTTGGCGCCGGGAAAATCCGCTTGCGCCACAAGTTCCTTGATCAAGGCGTGGTGCTCACCTTCTATCATCTGTAGATGCAGTTCCGGGGTGTTAACGGTATTGGGCAACGCCGCGAAGATCTCCGCCGGGGCACGCGTGTCGTGCGAGATCAGCTCCAGCAGCCGCGCGGCGGCGTAAAGGGCGTCGTCGAAGCCGTACCATCGTTCCTTGAAAAAGATATGCCCGCTCATTTCGCCGGCGAGCAGGGCCCCCGATTCCCGGAGCTTAGCCTTGATGAACGAATGGCCGGTTTTCCAGATGACCGGTTTGCCGCCGGCTTCGCGGATGACGGAGTCGAGCGCCCGCGAGCTCTTGACGTCGTAGATGATCTCAGCACCGGCGTGGCGGGCGAGGACGTCACGAGCAAAAAGCATCATCTGGCGATCGGGCCATATGATCGTACCGTCGGGCGAGACCACACCCAGGCGGTCGCCGTCGCCGTCGAAAGCGATGCCGATGTCGACCGGGCGGCGTTTTACGGCTGCGATGAGATCGGCCAAATTAGCGGGTTGCCCGGGGTCCGGATGGTGATTGGGAAAGCGGCCATCGACCTCGCAATAAAGCTCCTGCACGTCGCATCCCAGCCGGCGCAACAGCGCCGGAGCCATGGCGCCGGCCACACCGTTACCGCAGTCGACGATCACTTTCATCGTGCGTGCGAGGCTCACATCCGAGGTAATACGTTCCAGATAGGCCTCGCGCACATCGGCCTGGGTAATTCGGCCTGCCCCATCGACGAGGTCAGACTCCATACAACGCCGCCGCAGATCCTGGATAGCGCCGGCCGCCAACGTTTCACCGCCGAGGACGATCTTCAGGCCGTTGTACGCGGGCGGGTTGTGGCTGCCGGTGACGCTGATCCCGGAGTCGGTGCCCAAATGGTAGGTGGCGAAGTACAACACCGGTGTCGGCACCATGCCGATATCGATGACATCGCATCCGGCCCGGGCTAAGCCACGGCTCAACGCGGCGACCAGCTGTGGGCCCGAGAGACGCCCGTCACGTCCCACGGCCACGACGCGCTGCGCGCGGGAGCGCGCCTCGCTGCCGATGGCATGCCCGACGCGCTCCACGATCTCAGGGGTGAGGGTGGTCTCCACAATGCCACGGATATCGTAGGCCTTGAAGATTTCGGCAGGGAGGTCAGCCGCTTGCGGCGAAGCTGAAGAGTCGTCTTTTGACAAAGCCATAGGGTGTTCCTTCGTGATGATCGTGTAAGCCGGCGGTTTCCCTCGTCGGGGCCCGGGTCTGCGCGCACCACGCAAGCGTACCGTAGCTCGCCGGAGGAGGGAACTGCCGTGGCATACCCCGTTTCAGCCTGACTGGCTTTTCTTTTTCTTGATCACGACGGGCGCGTGGCCCACCACGCGGGTGGTGTTGCGTCCGGCCTTCTTTGCCTGGATCAACCCCTGGTCGGCGCGCCACAAGACATCGTCGCTCTTTTCGTCTTCGTCACACATGGCGCTCAACCCGCCGGTCCAACGCAGTTGATGTACGGCCTGAGCGGTTAGTTTCAGCTCACGCGGGAGACGCTGTCGAAGTCGCTCGGCTAATCTTGAGGCCTGCTCCAGGCCTGTGTACGTGTAGATCACGCAGAACTCGTCGCCGCCGAGACGCGCAAGAAAATCCGTCTGACGGACGTACCTTCTTAGTGCGGAGGCGAACTGAACGATCAATGCATCACCGGCGTCGTGACCAAAGCGGTCATTGACCGATTTAAAATGATCCAGATCGATAATCAGGACCGAGGAGTAGCCGTTTGTTTTCGCCATATCAAAAAGTTCTTTGAGCTTTTTCTCGAAGTGGCGCCGGTTGTTGAGCTGCGATAGGTGGTCGACGAGCCCCATATCTTTGAAAATATTCTTCTCGATCACCATTTCTTTGCCCGAGTCGCGCAGGTATTTGAAGATCCGGGTGAATTCCGCGAGCTCCATCGGGTAGTTCACGCGGATCGAGCTCTCACGGATGTCTCTGAAGATCCTGGCCAGCGACTTTATGTCGTGGTTGACAAAGGCTACCACCCTCCACGACAGGTTCAAGCTTGCCGCCAGCAGCGCCAGTGCGGCCGCAATGATCACCAGCAAAAGCGTGAGCCGCTTGCCTGTGAACAGCGGCGCCGTTTTCGTCTGCGGCCAGAGCGCCAGCGTCCATGTCGCGCCCGCGATCCGGCTGGTCACTGGCTCACGTGAAGACAGCACGCCGATGGTGCTGAGCGCGCTCACGGTGCTGTCCCAGACGTTGTTGACGGTGGATCCGGGCGTGGACTTAGTGGTGGTCGCGTAGCGCGCGTTGCCGAGCTGTATCACGACTTCGGCTGGGGCGCGGCCGCGCGCGCGCCGGGCTTGTCGCAGCTCCATGTAATTAGCTTTTGGCCGAATGTTCCGCAGTATCCGCCGTATGGGAACGCTCGATATGCTGGCATGCACGTAGCCCAGCACTCGCGCGCGCGCGTCTCTTACGGGTACTGCCAGGTCGAAGTGCTCGGAGCGCTTGCCAAGCAAATGAAACTCGGCGAGTGGCGCGCCTTGCTCGTCGGCTGACCGTCGGATGAATGCAACGTCGGCCTGCGTCAGCGGCGGCGTGGCCGTGGGCTCAGGCGCAACCGTGCGCGGTATAAAGCGAATCTTTCGTGCATCCGCCATCAGCGTTGTGAGGTTTTCAGCCTCTTGCTCAAGGGTCGAGAATTCCCCCAGCTGCATGGACGCAATCACGTCCTTGCGCCTGGCGAGCTTGCGCAGGACGCCCCGGTTTCGTTTGATGAGATCGGTGATCTGGGTGGCGGCGGTCTCGGTCAGGAGCGTGGCTTGTTGTCGCTGCATTTCCTCCAGTACACGATAGCCGGCAAAGACGGCGAGCGACAAGCACAACGCCAGCACCAGGGTATAGCGCACAGTAAGCTTGTTGAGTGAGGTCATGGCTGAGAGGGCTTGTGCCGTCGCCGGGGGCGCAGTGCCGGTATGACGCACGCCGCGTGGGCAGCTGCGCCGGCGTGATTTTGCCGCGTGGGGTGGGTATGCGGCCTGGCCGTGCGGGTCGGACGGTCGACGCGCCGGGCCCGTGAACAGTTATCCATGCCCGGGTCGCCGCGTGCGCGCGATAATCGCGACAGGGTCACTGGTTTGCCCCGGACCCGCAGCCACGGGAACACCCTGCGAGCGCCCCTCAGGCGGGGGTCCGCCGTTGCGGCGTGTTGCGCCAATCTTGCCCTCCTGATGGGGCGCCCGCGTCGCGCATGAGCTACTTGCGCCCGGTGTGGCCGAAGCCCCCGTCCCCCCGGGGGCTTTGCGCGAAATCCTCGACGAATTCAAACTGCGGTCGCACTATCGGGACGAACACCATCTGGGCGATGCGGTCGCCGGGTTCGACCACAAAGTGCTCGTGGCCACGGTTCCAACACGAAACGAATACCTGACCCTGGTAATCGGAGTCGATCAGCCCGACCAGATTGCCCAGCACGATTCCGTGCTTGTGCCCAAGCCCGGAGCGTGGCAGCAGCACCGCGGCTATTTGCGGATCGGCGATGTGGAGCGCCATGCCTGTAGGCACCAGGTGCGTTTCGCCCGGGTCAATCCTCAGATGCTCATCCACGCACGCGATCACGTCCACACCGGCGGCGCCGCCAGTGGCATAGCGCGGTAACGGGAACTCCTTACCGATGCGCGTATCGAGAATCTTGAGCTGTACTTTTTGCATGATACTTGTCGGCTACGTGTTGGATCAGCAGGCGGGCAAGCCGGTTTTTATGCAACCGCGGCAGTTCGATCACGCCGTTCTTGTCTATCAGAAGCAGCCGGTTGTAATCCGAGTCGAATCCAGCGTCATCCGCCCGCACGTCATTGGCAACAACCAAATCGATGTGTTTGTCGAGTAGCTTCTTGCGTGCATGGCGCTCCAGGTTCTCTGTTTCGGCGGCGAAGCCGACGGTAAACGGCGCGGGCGATAGCGCCGCCACGCTTGCGAGGATGTCCGGGTTTCGCACGAGCTTGACCGTCTGGGTTTCCGAGCGTTTCTTGATTTTCTGCGGTGCGACCTTCTCGGGCCGGTAGTCACACACCGCGGCGACGCCGACAAAGATGTGCACACCCGCTGCGTGCGCATGCACCGCCTCTAACATCTCCTGTGCACTGCGCACGCGCAGCGTTCTCACCCGCTCGGGATCCGCGAGCGCGGTGGGCCCGGAGACCATGGTCACGCTTGCGCCCACCTCGAGCGCCGCCTCAGCTACAGCATAGCCCATTTTGCCCGAGCTGCGGTTGGTGATAGCGCGCACTGGATCGAGGGCCTCCCAGGTCGGACCGGCGGTGACGAGCACGTGCCGGCCATCAAGGGCGCCCGTCGAAAACAGCTCTGCAGTCCGCGCCGCGATCTCGGCGGGCTCGAGCATGCGTCCCGGACCGGTTTCGCCGCAGGCCTGCGCGCCGATCGCCGGCCCGAACACCCGTACGCCGTTTTTCTTGGCCCTCACCAGGTTGTCCTGGGTCGCCGGGTTTTCCCACATCTGCTGGTTCATCGCCGGTGCCAGCGCGACGGGGGCTTGGGTGGCGAGGCACAGGGTGCTGAGGAGGTCGTCGGCGCGTCCGTGAGCCAGCTTGGCGATGAAGTTGGCGCTGGCCGGCGCAACGACGACGACGTCGGCCCAGCGCGCGAGCTCGATGTGGCTCATGCCCGATTCCGCCTCCGCATCAAGCCCATGCAACCGGACGGGGTTGGCGCTGACGGCCTGCATAGTCAGCGGCGTGATGAACTGCGTGGCCGCTCGTGTCATGACGACACGCACCTCGGCCCCGACCTCGCGTAGGCGCCGCGCGAGGTCGGCACTCTTGTAGGCGGCGATTCCGCCGGTGACGCCGAGTATGATGCGTTTATTGGCAAGCGATCCCATATGTTACAGTTTACTTGGCGTATGCCGGGCGACACAAATGAACGGAGTCAGCCGATGCCGATTACTGACTGGCCCGCGGCCGAACGGCCGCGGGAAAAACTGCTCATAAAGGGCCCAGAGGCCCTTTCCGACGCCGAGCTGCTGGCGATTTTCTTGCGCAGCGGCGTGCCCGGGAAGACCGCGGTCGATCTTGCCCGCGAGCTGCTGCAGCGCTTCGGCAGCTTGCGCGAGCTGCTCGCTGCCAGCCGCGAGGTGTTTTGCGCCTCCCCCGGTCTCGGTGAAGCGAAGTACGCCCAGCTGCAAGCGGCAATGGCAATGAGCCGGCGCTACCTGGGCGAGACCCTGCGCCGGGGTGCCGTGCTTTCATCGTTCAAGGATGCGGAGGATTACCTGCACGTGTGCCTCGGAGACCGCGAGCAAGAGGTTTTCTGCTGCGTGTTTCTCGACAATCGCCACCGCGTGTTGGCATTCGAGGAGCTCTTTTACGGCACCATCAATGGCACGGCCGTGTACTCGCGCGAGATCGTCAAGCGAGCGCTGTGGCATAACGCGGCGGCCGTCATTCTCGCGCACAATCACCCCTCTGGGGTCGCCGAACCGAGCCAGGCCGACGAGGTTTTGACCGCACGGCTCAAGGAGGCGCTGGCGCTCGTCGACGTGCGCGTGCTCGACCACGTGGTCATTGGCGACCGCCAAACGGTCTCGTTCAGCGAGCGCGGATTGCTGTGAGGCCCCCCTCACCCTAGCCCTCTCCCACAAGGGGAGAGGGAACTAAAAAAACCTAAAAACAAATTATATCTTTACAAAAAAACGGCTTGCCGCTTGCCGATACGAAGAGAAACACCCGAAGCGCGCCGCGGATCCCCCCCTCGTGCGTGTATAGACCGGAGATAAGGGTAACGGGTGTGCGGGGACTCGGTTTGTGCGCCCGCAGGGGGCACGCGATCCGGGGCAGCCGGTCGTTATGGCGAGTGGGCCCCTTATCGCCGGTTGGCGAGTTGTTCTGGGCTACCTTTTGGCGGCGGATTCTGGTATAAACCCGCGCTCAGCGGGAGCCGAAATAGGCCTTCTCATGGCATCGTGCCGCCGCGGGAGTCTACGCTCGGCACGGCAGGTTTGTAACTCAGGGAGCAGCGAAATTGGCTAAAGTGTGTCAAGTCACGGGCAAGCGCGCCGTTGCCGGAAACAACGTCTCACATGCCAACAACAGGACGAAGCGCCGGTTCCTGCCCAATCTGCATGACCGGCGCCTGTGGGTGGCGAGCGAAAAGCGCTGGGTACGGTTGCGCCTGTCCGGCAAGGGTTTGCGTATCATCGACAAGAAGGGCATTGACGCGGTGTTGGCGGATATGCGCGCCCGCGGTGTGAAGATCTAACGGGAACCGGAGGTCAGGGGCATGGCCGTACGAGAGAAAATACGACTGGTATCGAGCGCTAAGACCGGACATTTCTACACCACGACGAAGAACAAGCGCAACATGCCGGAGAAGTTCGAAGTGAAGAAGTTCGATCCGGTGATTCGAAAGCATGTGCTCTACAAGGAGGCCAAGATCAAGTAGATTGCGGTCGGCACGCGATCGATCTCTATGAGCAAGGCCCGGCGAAACCGGGCTTTGTCTTTTGTACGGGGTAGCGTGTTCTCGGCGGCTGCGATATCGCGCACATTATGCACGCGCAGCGCGCGCCACGAGCGCTCGGATTCGCCAGCGAGCGCTCGGGCATCGGTGCGGCACGGGTATGTACAAGCGGTTGTTTTTCTGGCATAAAGACACGGTCGTTGTCGTAACTGCTTTTGGGTATTGACCGTGTATGTAATGAGTCAGCAGGTGTTGCGGACCGATGTATCGGGGATGCCGTTGGAGTGGATCGATTTCAGGGAAGCGGTTCGCGCCTATCATCTCGGTCAAGTTGCTTACACCTGCGGCGTGCTCTTGTATCGTGTGCACGGCGGACGCAACGCGATCTCCGGATGCCGTAGCGTCGTCGAGGTCAATAGTATCGTCGCTACCCGCGGTAACACGCATGCGCTCCTGAAGGCGCGCGAGCATTACGTCCCGCCGCTCAGTAACCCCGCCTTGTTCGCCCGCGACGCCTACCTGTGCATGTACTGCGGTGGTCGCTTCCCGGCGCGGGCGCTTTCGCGCGACCATATCATGCCCTTGAGCATCGGCGGGACCGATAGCTGGAACAACGTCGTCACGGCGTGCCGGCGCTGCAACAACCACAAGGCGGGGCAGTCACCGGAGCAGGCGGGCATGGAGTTGCTCGCTGTGCCGTTCGTGCCTACGCATGCGGAGTACGTGTTTCTGCAGGGCAAGCGTGTTCTGGCCGATCAGATGGAATTCCTATTGGCCCACTTCCCGCGCACCAGCCCGTTGCACCAGCGCCTGTCCTGGGCGACCTGAATCAGCGCCGCGCCTGCTCGAATCGGGCGACGTTTGCGCTGTTGCCGGCTACACGCGGCCGCCGCGCCGGGCGCATATCGTCGCTGCGACAACGGCTGGTAGGTGCTTTGAGGCGTTAACCGGACTGTGATCAGGTGCTCACCGGTGTGAGCGAATAGGTCCGCAGCTTGCGGGAGAAGTCGCGCAGCGCCTGGATGCCGGTCGCCTCGGCCTGTCGGCACCAGTCATCGAGCGCCTGTAGCAGTAGCTCGTGCGTCGCCGCGGAGCGCTGCCAGATCGACTGCAGTTTCTGCTTCATGGCGTACACTGTTTGCAGCGACTTGTTCGCTTCCAGCGCCTCGGCCAACCACTTTCGGCTCGCATCATCGAGCAGCGTCGCCTCGCGCAGCATTAAGCGCTTTGTGCGTTTGAGCAGCATCCAATCTTCCTGGTCAGCGGGACTCGTCTTCTTGAGCTCCTCGCGATATACGCGTTTCATGACGTCGCGCGCAAATCCGGCCATTATCTGGAACCGATTGGCTACCACGGCTTTCACGGTTTCGAGGTCACAGCTTTGCTTCTCCGGCTTGAACGCAGGCCTCGGCGCGATCTTCTTGATCGTGGCGAGGTGCAGCGTCTCGAGCACACGGATATACATCCAGGCGATGTCGATCTCCCACCCCTTGCTGGAGAACTTGGCGGAACTCGGGTAGGTGTGGTGATTGTTATGCAATTCTTCGCCGCCGATAATGATGCCCCAGGGGACGATGTTCGTGCTGGCATCGGTCAGCTCGTAGTTGCGATATCCCCACCAGTGCCCGATGCCGTTAATGACTCCCGCGGCCCAAAACGGAATCCAGAGTATCTGCGTGAGCCAGATAAGCGATCCTGCCACAACCCCAAAAAGCAGCACGTCAATTCCAAGCATCAGGGCGACGCCCAGGTAGTCCATGGTCTTGTAGACATTGCGCTCCATCCAGTCGTGGGGCGTGCCGTAGCCGTACTTTTTCAATGTTTCGCGCTTGCCCGACTCAACGCGGTAGAGCCACATCCCCAGCCACAGGACCGTTTTGATTCCTACCTGTTGCGGGCTGTGTGGGTCGTCGGGACCCTCGACATTGGCGTGATGCTTGCGGTGCACGGCCACCCACTCCTGCGTCACCTGGCCGGTAGTTAACCAAAGCCAGAAACGAAAGAAATGACTGACCACGGGATGCAGCTCGAGCGCCTTGTGTGCCTGGTGACGGTGTAAGAAGATGGTCACACTGGCAATCGTAATATGGGTGAGAACGAGCGCGACGATGACGTATCCCCACCACGGCAGATCGATCAAGCCTTCGTACATAAACAGGGTGTCTCCTAGAGTGTGCGGGCTGATTTTTGTCAGGTTAGCCTCATGGCACGCGCGAAAAGACCGTTTCGGTGTCCGTGGTGCAACGCTGGCCGACCGCTTGATATGGTGTAAGGGGCATTGTAATCACATTTTGGTCCGGCGTGAACCGGTGGCGACCGGCCTCGCGGGCGCCTTGGCTGCGGCCGCGAGCCCCGATCGGCCGGTGCAAGCGCCGATTTTGCCTGTACTCGCGCGCCGCTGTGGACGCAAGAAAACGCCGTGGCCGACGGCAGCACAGCATCCATGATCGCGGAGCGGGCGGCGTGACGGCTCCGCTAACGCCTTTGCTGGCGAGCGATATCATAATCGAGCTGATTGACCGCCCAAACCGCCCGATCGTGCTGATACGGCGTAAATATCCGCCGTTTGGATGGGCGTTACCGGGCGGATTTGTGGATGTCGGTGAGACCGTCGAGACCGCCGCCGTGCGCGAGGCGCGCGAGGAGACCGGGCTCGAGGTGAGTCTCAAGGCCCTGCTGGGCTGCTATTCGGACCCGCGGCGCGATCCGCGCGCTCATACGGCGTCGGCGGTCTTTGTCGCCGAGGCCCGCGGGCGCCCGGCGGCGCGCGACGACGCGGCTGACTCGGCAGTTTTCGGCCTCGACCATCTGCCCGCAGAGCTGGCCTTCGATCACCGGCGCATCCTGCAGGATTATCGGGTCTTTCGCGAAACCGGCCGGCTTCCGTCGCCGGGCAACCACTGAGCGCGGCGGCGGCCGTGGCCCATGCGGTCTCAGCCGCTGCCAGCAACCAGACCCTGTTCCGCCCGCTGTTCGCCGTCGAGCAGCACACGACCATCTTTCACCGTCAGGCGGTCCTCGGCGAACCAGCGAACCGCGGTCGGATAAATCTGGTGCTCCTGCTCGAGCACGCGCTCGGCCAGGGATTCGGGCGTGTCGTCGGCGTGCACGGGCACCGCTGCCTGGATAACGATCGCCCCCCCGTCAAGCTCCGTTGAAACGAAATGCACGCTGGCACCGTGCCGGGCAGCGCCGCTTTCGAGCGCACGCGCATGCGTGTCGAGGCCGGGGAAATCGGGCAGCAGCGACGGATGGATGTTCATGATACGCCCGGCACAATGGTCTACGAACTCTTTACCGAGAATCCGCATGAATCCGGCCAGCACCACCAGCCGCGGTGCGTAGCTATCGATCAGAGCGATCAGCGCTTTGTCGTACTGTGCTCGCTCGGTGAACGTTCGATGCTCCAGCACCCGCGTCGGGATCCCGGCCTGCTGGGCACGTTGCAGCCCATAGGCATCGGGCTCGTTGCTGATGACAGCGCATATCGTGATCGGCAGCTGCCCGCTTTTCATCTGATCGATAAGGCTTTGCAGGTTACTGCCACGTCCCGATATCAGCACTACTACCCGTAACCGCGATGTGCTCATCGGAATATCTCCACGCGGTTACCGGCGTTGTGCGCCTCGGTGTGCCCGACGACAAAAGCGGTTTCGCCCGATTCCTGCAGTATTCGAATCGTGGCTGTCTCTTCTCCGTGACGCACGGCCAGCACCATGCCGATGCCGCAGTTAAAGGTCCGATACATCTCCTCATCGTGAACATCGCCGTTTTCCTGCAGCCACTGAAAGATTGCGGGCTGCTGCCATGTGCGTGAATCGATCACAGCGCGGATCCCTTCGGGCAGCATGCGCCGGACATTGCCGGGCAGGCCGCCGCCGGTGATGTGCGCCATCCCCAGCGGCGCTTGCGTCTGCAAGAGCCCTAGCAGCGCACGGCAATATATGCGCGTGGGTGCGAGCAACGCGTCGCCCAGCGCCATGCCCGCGACCGGCAGGTCGAGCGGCGCCTGGCTGCGCTCCACGATCTTGCGGATGAGCGAGAAACCGTTGGCGTGTGGGCCGCTCGAGGCGATCCCGATCAAGATGTCGTCGGTCGCAATAGCGCGGCCGTCGATAATTTTCGCTCGCTCGACGATACCCACCGCAAAGCCCGCCAGGTCATAGTCCGCGCCGCTGTAGAGCCCCGGCATTTCAGCGGTCTCACCGCCGATCAGGGCCATACCTGCGAGCCGGCAGCCCTGCGCGATGCCATCGACGACGCGGGTGGCTATGGACACATCCAGCCGAGCGCTCGCAAAGTAGTCGAGAAAGAACAACGGCTCGGCGCCCTGGACAATGATATCGTTGGCGCACATCGCCACCAGGTCGACGCCGATTCCCTCATGCCGATCGAGTTCCAGGGCAAGCTTAAGCTTCGTGCCGACACCGTCGGTGCTCGCGACCAGCACGGGCTGCTCGTAGTCCCGACTGGGGATCTCGAATAGACCGCCAAAGCCACCCAGCTCGCCGAGCACGCCCGGGCGAGCGGTGCTTTCGACAATAGGCTTGATCGCCTGCACCAGCGCCTCGCCGGCGTCGATATCCACGCCCGCGTCACGATAGTTGAGGGGAGTTCTGCTGGATTTGCGCACATCAGGCTCCAAGACCGGAGGGTTTCTATGGTAGGGCCAGGCCCGCGAAGTGTAAACCTTGACTTCGGCCATGGGCTTGCATAGCGTGCAGTCAGTCTGCGGGTCGATTGGCGTTCGGCACTTGGCTCAGATCGGTTGCCTGTATCGGGCCGCCCGGGATGTCGGAGAATCAGTATTACCGATTGGAATAAACGGATGATGAAGCTTTATTACCTGCCGAATGCGATCACGCTGGTACGCATTGGGCTGGTCCCCGTGTTCATCGTTTTGCTCAAGGCGCAAGACTATATGGCGGCCCTCCTGGTGTTCGCTGTCGCCGGCTTTTCTGACGGGCTCGACGGGTTTATTGCCAAGCGTTTCAACCTGGTGACGCGCCTGGGCGCCATTCTTGATCCGCTGGCGGACAAGGTGCTGTTAGTCAGCGCCTACATTATGTTGACCATCCTCGGGCACCTGCCATTCTGGCTGGTCCTTACGGTAGGTTTTCGCGACTTGTTGATTGTCGCGGGGTACCTGGTGTACACGTCGCTCATCGGTCCGGTCGCCATGCGCCCGACTTATCTCAGCAAATTCAACACGTTTTTGCAGATCACGCTGGTTGTGGTGATCCTGGTGCAACAAGCGATGGGCCTGCCGTTGGCCGTTGTTATTCAGATCATGATCTACAGTGTGTTCGTAACCACGGTTGCAAGTGGGGTTCACTACGTGTGGATTTGGGGAGTCAAGCGCGAGCCCGATGCGGTATCCGAATCGAAAACGCCCATCAAATAGCCCCACAAACGCATACGCCGCCATCCAGTCCCGGCGCGACCCTGAGCCAAGACACGCTCGCAGCCCGATCACGCCGCACGCGCCGCCGGCAGTCGCGGCGCGCAGCCAAGGGCCGCAGGCCGACACGTGACCATGACACGACAGCTTTTCCTTAATATAGGGCTCAGCGACACGGCCTCGTTCGACAATTTTCTGGTTGGTCGCAATCATGAGCCCGTTGACCGGCTGCGCGCGGCGGTCGACGCCGTCGCCCAGGGGCACACACCCGCCGAGCGGGTGCTATTCCTCTGGGGTGAACCAGCAGCAGGTAAGACGCATTTGTTGCAGGCGGCCTGTCATCGGGCGCAAGCGAGCGGTCGTGTCGCGCCGGCCTACATTCCCCTGGCGATGGCCGCACGGGTGTCGCCCGCGGTACTGGAGGGTCTGGAAATGCTGCCCTTGGTGTGTGTTGACGACCTCGATCACATTCGCGGCGAGGCGGCGTGGGAAACGGCGTTATTCATCCTGTGTGAGCGATTGCGTAATCGCGATGGCTTGCTGGTCGCGGCCGCGTGCACCCCACCCTCACGCATCGGCCTGGACATGCCGGATCTGGCGACGCGATTGGGCTGGGGCCTGGTCTACCCACTGCGCTCGCTGACGGACGCCGGCAAGCTCGATGCCATGCGGTTGCGCGCGCGTAATCGAGGATTCGAGTTGCCCGAAGAGGTCGCGCGCTACGTGCTGCGCCGCTATCCGCGCGACGCGCATTCGTTATTCGAGCTATTGGATCGGATCGACCGGGCATCATTGTCAAGGCAACGGCGCATCACCATCTCGCTTGTTCGGGATCTTGAGTAATGAAGTGCAGCCTGTTGACCGCAGTCAACAGCTGTGTGTTCCACGCAGGTTAGGCCCGTGGGCGTCGGCGTCAATGCGGGCGGCAAAGAAACGCTAACCCGACTATTTCACCGCTGAGCACACAGAGGACGCAGAGAAAGGATAAGTCAAGCGGTTCTGGCCTGATCTCAAAGGGGCTACGATTTTACACTTCGCCCTGCGGGCCGGTTACCGCGGGTGGTGTGTTTAATGGATTAGTTCCCTCTGCGATCTCTCGATCGCTTGTTCCAGACGCGATCTACCTCGGCAACCGCGCCCTGTTGTTGCTCTACCTCGGCAATCGCGCCCTGCGTTGCTCTAGCTCGTACCTCCCTGTAGTCATCCTCGACCGCTTGTTCCCTGACGCGATCTACCTCGGCAACTGCTCCCTGCGTTGCTCTAGCCCGGATTTCTCACGGCCCCGATCAACATCCGGATTTCAGTCAAAGAACAG
>FXBF010000424.1_pt1 | contig 14459 bp, 11 predicted proteins | sample 5335321 | NCBI WGS metagenome assembly FXBF01 (sample SAMEA103928391, study PRJEB20085) | sediment metagenome | isolation source: sediment
AGGTGCCGTTCCGCGAGGTGTACATCCACGGCCTGATCCGCGACGCCCACGGCCAGAAGATGTCGAAATCCAAGGGCAACATCCTCGATCCCCTCGATCTCATCGACGGCATCGATCTTGAATCGCTCGTGAAAAAGCGCACCACCGGCCTGATGCAGCCGGACATGGCGCCGAAGATTGAAAAGGCCACGCGCCGGGAATTCCCCAACGGCATCCCGGCCTACGGCACCGATGCCTTGCGCTTCACCTTCGCCAGCCTCGCCACCCAAGGCCGCAATATCAACTTCGACCAGGGACGCATCGAAGGCTATCGCAACTTCTGCAACAAGCTGTGGAATGCGGCTCGCTATGTGCTGATGAACACGGAGGGGCACGACTGCGGCCAACATGCCGGGAAGCTCGTATTAAACCACGCTGACTGTTGGATCATCTCGCGGCTGCAGCAGATAATCGAAGAAACGGAAGCCGGCTTTAAGGAATATCGTTTCGATCTAGCTGCACAAGCAATGTACGCCTTTATCTGGGACGAGTATTGCAGCTGGTATCTGGAGCTTTCGAAAGTCATCTTAACCGACCCGAACAGCCGTCCCGAAATCTTGCTCGGGACGCGTCATACCTTGGTCAATGTACTCGAGGGCATATTGCGCCTGCTGCACCCCATCATGCCGTTTATCACCGAAGAAATTTGGCAACGCGTGGCGCCGCTTGCCGGAATAAAAGGCAAAACCATCATGCTTCAACCCTATCCTCAGGCCGATCCGGATAAGATAGACAACAGCGCCATTGAAAAAATGTACTGGGTGATGGCGGTCATCAACAGCGTGCGCAACATCCGCGGCGAAATGGACATTGCGCCCGGCAAGCCGCTGTCGGTGCTCCTGCAGGACGGTACTGACAGTGACCGTTCCCGCCTTGAAAGGAACAGACATTACTTGACTGCGCTCGCGAAAATGGAATCCATCGCCTGGCTGGAAGAAGGTGAACCGGCGCCGGAATCCGCGACCGCGCTGGTAAACAACATGAAAATACTTATACCGCTCGGTTCGCTCATCAATAAACAGGCCGAATTGGAAAGGCTCAACAAGGAGATGAATAAGATACAAAGAGATCTTGAAAAGGCAAAAACCAAGCTTGCGAATACGGACTTTGTAGAACGTGCCCCTAAGGCGGTGGTGCAACAGGAACAGTGCCGTGTGCAGGAGTTCGAGGCCGCGCTCGCCAATCTCAAAATCCAGCACAGCAAGATCGAGGGGTTACCAAGCTAATCTACCGGTTTGAGGTGCTCAATACCGTTATCGCTTCAATATCGGTTCAATCTCCAGTCATAGTCCTGATAGTCCACCTTAAGATTTTCTGCATGCTCCGCCAGGAATCTTCTATCTTCATCGTCGTACAAAAAAGACGCGATAAACCGGAGTCTCTCCGCCGTGGTTTCACCGAAGTCGCCGTCGTACCATTTAAATATGCGCGAAAGCGACACGCGCCCTCTTTTCCTGTCTATTTTGACCGCACCTGAATTTAGGAATGCCTCTCCGGCCACCGTTAGCTCCTTTTCCATATTTTCCGGCGTATAGAACTCAATCGGCGGACACGAAGACGAGGCACAGACCAACGTAAAATGAATACGGGGATCCGTTGGTCTAATCACGAACTTATTCCGTTTATCCCTCCCGCCGAACATCCGGAAGAGCGAGTAGGGCGGTCGCTTATTTTCTCGTAGGATACCGTGCTCGATGTCATCGGGAGTAAAGAACATGTCGCCGATTTGGTACTGGGCACGCCTGAAGAAATTCCATACCTCCTTGATCGAGTCTTTAATTCCCAGTTCCACCGCCGCGTGGATCACAATCACGTTATACAGGTTGATCCAGAAAGCGAGCCTTTCCTCCCTCGTCCCAAGCTCATCCAGATCCATGTTCTTCAGAGTGTTGCTCATCTCCACGTACTCTGTGTATGCCGCCGATTTACGCATCCTCTCATAAGCGATGCGTCCATGTTTTATATCGAAAAACGCCCCCCGGAGAATATTCATGGAATGCTTAAGCCCGGATGAGATGTCTTTTTCTGATATGTCCTTGCGCGGCGCGCCGTCATTTAGAACGATCTTCTTAAGAAAATGAAGTCTCCGGCCGGAAACAGTTCCTTTCTTTTCTTCGGTTTCTTTCCCCAGTTCGGGGCTCTCGGCAGCCTCCCGCTTCGCCTCACGCAAGGCGATCACGCTGTTAATGAAGCCGATGTGCGTAAAGGCCTGCGGAAAATTGCCAAGGGCCTCTTTCCAGTTAACGTCATACTCTTCAGCAAAGAGACCTAAATGATTGGCAATGCCTTCGACACGCTTCAAGAGGTTCTCGGCTTCCTCCAGCCTTTTCAGGCCAACCAGACACCTTATCAACCAGAAAGTACAAAGCAGAAACGTCCCTTCCCCGCCTTCCAGGCCATCGTCCGCGCGATAACGATAGAGAAAACCGTCATGCGACAGCTCGCGCTGCGTGGCTTCAACGGTCGAAACCACACGCGGATCATCAAAGGGAAGAAACCCCAACAGAGGGATTAACAGGTTGTTTGAATCCAGGACATCCGTATCATAGTGCTGCACAAATGCCTTCTTCTTCCGGTTCCAACCTTTTTCAAGCACCTCTTTTTTGATCTCGGCCTTTTCCTGCTCCCATTTCTCCAAATCAGCAGGGAACCCGTATCGGCGCGCGATAATAATGCCTCGGTCCAGCGCGACCCAGCACAAAACCTTTGAATGCACGAAATGATACGGCCCGCCCCTTACCTCCCATATCCCGGAATCTTTCTCGTGCCAGTGATCGACGACGTAATCACAAACGCCTCGCAGGAAAGGCCACATTTTTATGTCTATCTTGCCCACATAGTCCGATAGCCTCAGGGCCGCCAGCATGATCTCGCCATATATATCAAGCTGTCTTTGTTTTTCCGCACCGTTTCCGATACGCACGGGCTTCGAACCCTTGTAACCGTCCAGGTGGAGAAGCTCTTCTTCATGTAAATCCTCTTCGCCGCGCAGGCCATACATGATCTGTATCTTGTCGGCGCCGTTTCCGGCAAGTAGCCTTTCTATCCATTTCAAATAACCCTGCGTCTCGGACAGGTGCCCAAGCTTAAAGAGCGCCAGCAAGGTAATAGAAGTGTCGCGCACCCACGTAAACCGATAATCCCAGTTCCTTACACCGCCGACCTCTTCAGGCAACGAGGTGGTCGCGGCTGCGGCAATGACGCACGTCGGTTCGTAGTACAGCAGCTTTAAAACAAGCGCGGACCGGTCGATCATCGGTTGGTAAGGCCCCAAATCGTGCGTTCTGCCGGTTTCGCGTTTCTTCAGCCATGTTTCCCAGTACTCCCTGGTCTCGTGCAGCGCCTTTTCCGCCTTTTCCGGATTGAGTTCAGCCGTAACCTCCCTCCCATAAGCCAAATGAAACCAAACGCTGTTTCCTTTTGATAACCGCCATTGCAGGCGAAGTGCGCCGTTCTTGACCTCAAGTTTTCGCGTGGAACGAAGGCGGACCGTCTCGCCGTTACCTTTGGCCACCACCGCCCCGCCACGGGCCTCCAGCAAAGTCTTTGCGCGCGCATAATCAAAACGGGGATCAAAGATTACCTCAACGTTGACCTTTCCATGCGTCACTTCCACGAGGCGATACAATTCCTGTTGTTTCTCTTCCCTTCCACATTCACCGCAGTAGAGGATCGGCATGAAATCAGTGACCTGCATGGCCCCGTTCCGGGTCCTGAATCGGGTGGTGAGAATATTCGTATCGGGCATATATGCAGCAATCGAATCCCAATCACCCGCCGGAGAAATGGAAAACCTTCCTCCCTTCTTATCGTCAAGCAAGGTGCCAAATACGCTTGGAGAATCAATATAGGGTAGGCACAGCCAGTCAATCGAACCATCCAGCCCGACTAGCGCTACTGAATGCAGATTACCGATCAAGCCGTAGTTATCGATCTTCTTGTACATTTCCATCCTTTGGGGTTGCTACTAACAGACCCGAATATCCAGCCAGAGTTTACCTATCAAGAGCGTATAGAACGAAACAAATAAAATGGGTCCACTTTCTAAACTGCCCGGAATCTGACCGTTCCGGGTGAAACTAACCAACTGGCCCTTTCGGTCCGAATAAGATAGTGGGTATCATACACGTCTACCCCTCTCTGAAACGACATCACATAAAAGCCCATCAATGGAAACACGTCAATGAACACTCTGAAGGATTTAAGTAACTACGGACAATCGGTGTGGTTGGACTATATCCGACGCAGCCTGATGACAGGTGGTGAGCTTAAGCGACTCATTGAAGAAGACGGCTTAAAGGGCGTGACCTCCAATCCGGCGATCTTTGAAAAGGCGATTACGGGCAGCAGCGATTACACCACCGCCCTTGAAACCCTAGCCGGCGAAAAGGGTCTGAACGCCACAATTGCGCCGGGAGCGCAATTGGGCGCATGCAGTGCGCCCGAAGGGCGAGGACCAGGGACGGCGCACACCAAATCTCTCTATGAGCGCCTGGCGATCGAGGACATTCGGCAGGCCGCAATCATAATGGAGCCGGTTTATGTTGCGACGCAGGGACGCGATGGGTACGTAAGCCTGGAGGTCTCGCCGCATCTTGCGCATGACATCGAGGGCACCTGTGAAGAAGCAAGGCGGTTGTGGCAGGAAATCGGCCGGCAGAACGTGATGATCAAGGTTCCCGTCACCCCGGAAGGCATTCCGGCGATCGAGCAGCTCATCGGTGAGGGAATCAATGTCAACGCCACCCTGCTTTTTTCCATTGACGTTTATGAGCGGGTCGCTCTGGCGTACCTACGTGGTCTCGAGCGGCTCGCCGAACGCGGCGGTGATGTCAATAAGGTGGCGAGCGTCGCGAGCTTTTTCATCAGTCGTATCGATGCGGCGATCGATAAGATCATCGTGGAGCAACTTGCGAACGCCCAGTCTGCCCAGGAACGATCGCTGCTTCAGGGTATTCTGGGCAAGGTCGCCATCGCCAACGCGAAGTCGGCTTACCAGCGTTATAAACAGTTGTTCAGCGGCAAACGCTGGCAGGCCCTGGAGAAAATGGGCGCGCGCACCCAGCGCCTGCTGTGGGCGAGCACCAGCACCAAGAACCCGGAGTACCGGGACGTGCTCTACATCGAGGAATTGATCGGACCCGACACCGTCAACACCATCCCGCCGGCGACCTACGACGCGTTCCGCGAACACGGGCGCCTGCGGCCCAGCCTGGAGGAAGATCTCGAGGCGGCGCAGAATATTATGGACACGCTCGACCGGCTCGGGATTTCCATGAAGGCCGTGACGGACAGGCTGCTGGATCAAGGGGTGCGCCTGTTTGCGGACGCCTTCAACAAGCTGCTCGCTGCCGTGGAGGCGGCCACATGCACGCCCTCCCCCGAGATCGCCAAGCGGATGACCTACAGCTTGCCCGAAGAACTCACAACGAAAGTTAGCGCCGCGCTCGAGGACTGGCGAGTTCACGGCAAGGTCCGGCGCCTGTGGTCACGGGATGCAAAGCTTTGGACCGGCGCCGACGAGGGCGATTGGCTGGGGTGGCTGGCGATCACCGAGGACCAGCACGCTCACCTCGACTCCCTGCGCGCCATCGCCCAGGAAATCAAGGAGGGCGGTTTCTCTCATATCTTACTCCTGGGAATGGGGGGCTCGAGCCTCTGTCCGGAGGTCCTGATGATGACTTTCGGAAAGATCGACGGGTACCCGGAATTGCATATCCTCGATTCCACCGACCCGGCCCAGATCAAGGCCGTTGAGGCCAAGATTGATCTGGCGCGCACGCTCTTTATCGTCTCGAGCAAGTCGGGCAGCACCCTGGAACCCAACATTTTCAAGCAGTATTTCTTTGAACGCGTGCGGGAGGCGCTCGGGCCGAAGGCGGCCGGTAGTCGCTTTATCGCCATCACCGACCCCAAATCCAAGCTCCAGCACATCGCTGAAGGTGAGGGCTTCCGCCAGATCTTCCTCGGCCTGCCCAGCATCGGCGGTCGCTACTCGGCGCTGTCGCCCTTCGGCGTGGTGCCGGCGGCCGTCATGGGCGTGGATGTGCCGAAGTTCCTGGACCGCGCCGATGAAATGGTGCAGGCCTGTGCGGCCTGTGTGCCGGTCGAAGAGAACCCCGGCGTGGCGCTGGGCGCCATCCTGGGCGTGCTCGGAAAAAGTGGGCGCGATAAGGTGACCCTGGTGGCCTCGCCTGGTATCCGGGATCTGGGTGCGTGGCTTGAGCAGCTCCTGGCCGAATCGACCGGCAAACAAGGCAAGGCCCTGATTCCGGTTGACGGCGAGCGTCCGGGCCCGCCCGAAGTCTACGGCGACGACCGGATTTTCGTTTATCTGCGGCTGGAATCGGCGCCGGATGCGGAACAGGATGCAGCCGTTGCCCGCCTGGAGCAGGCAGGCCAACCGGTGGTGCGGATCGCGGTGGCGAACCCTTATGATCTGGGCCAGGAGTTTTTCAGCTGGGAGTTCGCCACGGTCGTCGCCGGATCGATACTCGGGATCAATCCCTTCAACCAGCCGGACGTGGAGGCGAGCAAGGTCGCGACCCGTGAACTAACCTCCCGGTACGAAGCGACCGGCTCGCTTCCCTCTGAATCCCCGTTGGCGCAAGACGACACGATCAGTTTACTTACCGATGCGAACAACGCCAGTGCCCTGATGGAATCGATGAGCAACGGGGGCGCCGTTTCGGCTTATCTCAAGGCACATTTGAGCCGACTCTGTGCCGGGGACTACTTCGCCCTCCTGGCCTACCTGGAGAGGAACGATGACAACCACGAACAATTGCAGGCCATACGTCACGCGGTGCGCGATGCCAAGCGGGTCGCCACCTGCCTCGGCTACGGCCCGCGCTTCCTGCACTCCACGGGTCAGGCCTACAAGGGCGGTCCGAACACTGGGGTTTTCCTCCAGATTACCTGCGATGATGCGGTGGACCTCCCGGTGCCGGATCAGAAATACACCTTCGGCGTGGTCAAAGCGGCGCAGGCGCAGGGTGATTTTCAGATCTTGGCAGAGCGGGGGCGGCGTGTGCTGCGGGTGCACCTGGGCCAGGACGTCATACAGGGTCTGGGCAGGTTACGCGAACTGATGACGCAGGCCCTGTCAGATTTAGAACCCACACAACGTGGTCGAGAGGAGAGCGTGACATGCAAGTAGGTATGGTTGGATTGGGAAAGATGGGCGCGAACATGGCCCGGCGCTTGATGCGGGGCGGACACGCGTGCGTGGTCTTCGATCGCAACCCTCCCAAGGTCAAGGGTCTGGTCGGCGAGGGGGCCATCGGCAGCGCCTCATTGCAAGAGTTCGTCGGCAAGTTAACCAAGCGGCGGGCCGCCTGGGTGATGGTGCCGGCGGGCGATCCAACCGAACAAACGGTGCAGACGCTGGCGGATGCGATGGAGCCGGGGGACATCATCATCGACGGCGGAAACTCGTATTATAAAGACGACGTGCGGCGCGCCAAGTTGCTGGCGAAAAAGGGCGTCCATTATGTCGACGTGGGGACGAGCGGCGGCATCTGGGGCGCTGACCGGGGCTACTGCCTGATGATCGGCGGCGAGGACGACATTGTGCGTCACCTGGACCCGATCTTTAAAACCCTTGCTCCCGGAACAGGCGGGATCGAGCGCACACCGGGGCGCGAACAAAAGCCGGGCACGACCGAAGAGGGGTATCTGCACTGCGGCCCATCCGGCGCCGGTCATTTCGTCAAGATGATCCACAACGGCATCGAGTACGGGCTGATGCAGGCCTACGCTGAGGGCTTCGATATCCTGTGCAACGCCGGAAAGAAGGAGTTACCCCAAGACCTTCGCTACGACTTTAATATCGCCGACATCGCCGAGGTCTGGCGGCGCGGCAGCGTCGTCGGGTCCTGGCTGCTCGACCTGACAGCGATCGCCTTATTCGAAGATCCGGAGCTTTCAGGCTACACGGGATTCGTTCAAGATTCCGGCGAGGGGCGCTGGACGATCCTCGCCGCGATCGAAGAAGCCGTGCCGGCCGATGTGCTATCGGCATCGCTTTACGCGCGCTTCCGCTCGCGCCAGGAGCACACCTTCGCCGAAAAGGTGCTGTCGGCGATGCGGCACAAATTCGGCGGACACATGGAGCGCCCGGCGGGAAGGTAAGCCTGCGACAGGGCGGACGATCACTTTATTGCAAGAACGATTCACTCCACGTTTTTATTGAAGGACAATGCAGCTATGTTAGCAAAATCAGGACAGCACCCCCCTGAACCATCGTCTCAACCTGCGGGCCCCTGCGCCATGGTGATCTTCGGCGCCGGCGGCGATCTCACCAAGCGCAAGCTGATCCCGGCCCTCTACAACCTGTCAGCGGAAGGCCTGCTGCCCAAGAACTTCGCGATCGTCGGTTTCGGCCGGGTCGACCTCAATGACGAGGCGTTTCGTGACAAGTTGAGCCGGGATATCAAGGAACACACCACTCGCGAGTTTTCGCCGGAGATCTGGCAGTGGTTTATAAAACGGCTTTACTTCGTTCAGGGGGAATTCAACAATCCGGACGCCTATAAGCGCCTGAGCAGCCGGCTTGAGCAGATCAACCGCGATCACAGCACGGCTGGTAACATCCTTTTTTATCTTGCGACACCGCCGAGTGCTTTCTGCGAGATCGTGCACCAGCTCGGGCAGGCCGGGCTCGCGCGCGAGGAAGAGAAACGCTGGCGCCGGATCATCATCGAGAAGCCGTTCGGGAGAGATTTCGAATCGGCGCGTGCCCTGAATAGGAAAATCCAGGAGGTACTCAAGGAAAGCCAAATCTACCGTATCGATCACTACCTCGGGAAGGAAACGGTGCAGAACATTCTTGTGTTTCGATTCTCCAACGGCATTTTCGAGCCGATATGGAATCGACGCTACGTGGACCACGTGCAGATCACCGTGGCGGAAGACCTGGGTGTCGAGCACCGCGGGCTTTATTATGAACAGGCCGGCGCGATCCGTGACATGGTTCCGAATCACCTCTTCCAGTTGCTAGCATTGACGGCCATGGAACCTCCCAGTTCGTTCGAGGCCAACGCGGTGCGCGATGAAAAGGCGAAGATCCTGCAGGCGATCCAGCCTTTGCCGCCGGCAGAGGTGCTGACCCGTACGGTACGGGGGCAGTACGGCGAAGGCAGGATGTCCGACGGCACGCGTGTACCGGCCTACCGTTCCGAACCGAATGTGGACCCGAATTCCAACACGCCGACCTATGCGGCGTTCAAGATCATGATCGACAACTGGCGCTGGGCCGATGTGCCCTTCTATCTGCGTACGGGAAAAAGATTACCCGAGCGCGTCACCGAGATTGCCATCCAGTTCAAGCAGGCACCGTTCGTGCTGTTTCGCAAGACCCCGGTGGAACACCTGACCACGAATCTGCTTGTTCTGCGGATACAACCCGATGAAGGGATTTGGTTGCATTTCGGCGCCAAGATTCCGGGTCCCACACTGCGCTTGGGTGTGGTCGACATGGATTTTTGTTATGCCGATTACTTCGGTGCCAAACCGACAACCGGATACGAGACCCTGCTGTACGATTGCATGAACGGTGACGCGACCCTGTTCCAAAGGGCCGATAACGTCGAGGCCGCCTGGGGCATGGTGATGCCCGTTCTCGATGTCTGGAACGCGCTGCCGGCGAGAAGCTTTCCCAATTATGCCGCCGGCACCTGGGGACCGGCGGAGGCCGACGCGTTGCTGACGCGGGAAGGACGAAAGTGGCGAAACGAGACGGGCCATTCCGTCTGCGCACCTAAAACTCAAAAAATCCTGCATAAAACCTAAATTATAGAGTCTTATCCGGCGACATCGGTGGCACAAACACCCGGCTGGTGCTGTTTGAGATCGATGGCCAAAATTGGAAACTTTTGCCGAGAAGATTCTTCCCGGTCAAGAAATTATCCATCGATTCCTGGCCGCCCAGGGCACTTCATGCCAGGCCATAGGCGAACGCTGTAAGCAATAATTGCCTAAAAGCCTCCCGGCGGAGGGGGAGGCGGAGGCGGTGATGCCGGCAACGAGCTTGCCCCACCGCCAATAATGGCGCGTTTCTTCTTTATGTTGCTCTTTGTGTTTCCAGGTAACGACGCGGACCCCTTCTTCTGCTTCTGCCTGCTTCCTTTGGTCGATCCCATTGTCTTGTTAGTTACCGGCGGAAAATCCGACTCAATAACATTCTTGTTCGGGTTGATGTTCTTTTCCTCTACTTTCTTGCCCGCGGCGCTGTCAGGCGGCCTGTCTTGATAGACGACATTGCCGTCCTTATCTACCCATTTGTAGACCTTGTCGCCGAGCACAATGGGCGCCGATCCGCACAAGACTGTGATCAGCAACAATTGCACGAGTTTCGTGTTACGTGGCATGCCGCACGTTCTCCGTGAATACGTATTCACCCCATGCAATACATGCATCAGATGCCATAGTATGTTCGCAATCCGACAGGCAACGAAATTCTCCTGATAGAAGCAAGTCTAGCCGGTGTTCTTTAAGCTCATTTAGCAGAAAAATCGGGCCACGCCGACCGGTCAAGAAGAATATCCACGCCACCAACGGGCGTGATGTCAGCCGCGGGAATCGACTCACCGCCCTGCCAAGCGGCGATGGCGGTACGCTTGCCTGAGCCGGTAATAAGAAAAAGTGCCTGGTGTGTGTCTGAAAGGGTGTGGGCGCTGAGACTCACCCGCTCCGATGGCGGCTTCGGTGCATTGTGCACGGGGACGACGCGAGCCTCAGCGTGTCGATGGCCGGGAAAGAGACTCGCGGTATGTCCATCCTCGCCGAGACCGAGAAGCACAAGATCAAATGGCAGCGCCTTTTCGAGAAGGGGGATATACGCGGCGGCGGCCGCGTCAGGGCCTAGCTCGGCCTGAATGATGTAGATTCGATCGCGCAGAATCGGGACATGATCGAGCCATATGTCTGCCGCCATACGGCTGTTTCGCTCTGGATGTTCCGGCGGCAGGCAGCGTTCATCGCCAAAGTAGATCTCCCACGCCTCCCAGTCGGCGGCTGCCTTGGCAAGGCGTTCATAGACGGCGCGGGGCGTGGTCCCCCCGGACAGGACAAGACTGAAATGTCCTCGCGCCCGGATGGCTTCTTCCGCCGCGCGAAGAATGATCCGTGCCGCACGCGCGGCAAGGGCCGCTGCGTCGGCATAAAGATGCCAGCGCGTATGCTCAAAAACCGGCTTCATAGATACGGATGAAGACCCGCTCCTGAGACCATTCCAGCCCGAGCGAGGATATCCAACTGCATAGCCCTTGTGCTCCCGTTCAATCAGGAATGAATAGTAGTTCAGCCGACCTCGACCGGGAAATGGGGCATTGTAAGGGAACGCCGCTGGATACCCTAAGCTAAATGCGTGTAAAAACAGCCTTTTTTAAGCAAACATGCCTACTCCGGCACATATTATGCAAGGATTCTTGTCAGAAAAAACGGCGCAAACCGCTGTTGCGGCTTTGACGAACATGGCACAGGAGGACAGGTGTATGTCCAGGTATGTTGTATTGCTCGCATTTTTGACCCTAAGCCTCGCCTACGCACCCGCACGGGCGGCGGAATTGAGCGAAGCCTATGTCAACCTGTTTAAAATCCAGCTGTCGCTCGCGAAAAGCGGCGGCGCGGATTCGCAGCACGGTCTCGCCCACATGTACGAACATGGTCTCGGCACCAAACCGGATATGGAAAAAGCCACCATATGGTATGCAAAGGCTGCGGAACAAGGGGACGTGCGGGCCAAGAAAAAACTGAAAGACATGGGGCGCGCCAAACAGGAAGCGGCAAACGCGGCCAAACGCGCGGCGGAAGAAGCCAGGCGCCGCGCCAAGGCTGAGTCAACCGCCAAAGCCAGGAAAGCAACTGAAGCAAAGGCGGCGGCAAAAGCCAAGAAACAGGCCAAGAAAGAAGCCAAGCTCAGTGCGAAAAAAACCAAACGCAGTGAAGAGGAAATCGCCAAGCGACGCAAGGCGGCGGCCGCGGCGCTCGCGAACCAGCAGAAACACTCTGAAGATCCGTTTGAATAGCCAAGTAAAAGATTACGCCGTGATCAGCGAATTTCCTCGATGGCGTACTTCTTGCTCAGGATAGTCGGGCTTATCAAAGCGTATCCCTGCAGTTACCAGTGTGCCAACTCCGTGATCGCCGAGGGTACGACATCGACAAACTCATGGAAATCAGCCACGTCGTAATCGTAGTCGTCAGCTGCAAGCCCACAGATTCTGAACTCAACGCCCAAGGCGGCGTAGTAGCGCATGCGTTCCACGGCGTCGCGATACTTCTGGTAGTTCTTCTTCACCACGGTCACGATCTCGGTTCCATGAATCACCACCTTGATGTCGAGAAAATCCGGAACAATCACGTAGGGCTCTTCATGCAGGGGATTCATGAATGAACGGATCCAGTACAGCGCTGAGTTTATATCCGCCGGATCATTGAAATAAAAATCGAACACCACCTTACTGCGCCGTATAGGGGGTCTGGACAAACTTCGCGGTATCCTCCGCCCAGACCGGAAAAGCAAACCAAATAAATATCATGACAAACAGTCTGAACATGGTGGCCTCCATATGAATTGCGCATCCTGCATTGAGATGTCCCAGTATAACCAAACGTCTGGGCTGCCGGATGAGGATGAGCGGTTGACGGTCCTTGTTTCCTAAACAGCGGTTGTGTCCCTAAACACGCCATCATGCGGGCCGTTTGAGACTCACTCGACCCCCCAGCGCCATTACCTGAGTGAAGCAGTCAGATACGCAGGGTAAAGCAGTCTTTCGTCTTTCCGGTTTTCAGGGAATCTTTTTCGTTTGTCGCGTCTAACTGCGCATGCGACCGGGATTTCTTGTCTTCGGGTTGATTGTCTTTTTTACAGACCTGGGCGATGCCCTTGGCGCATCGGCGCTTTATCCCCTCAATCCCTCTGTTACCCGAGACGCCATATACGTTTCCTCGGAAGGTGTGAGTCGGTTTGACCGACAAGCTCTTAAGCTTGTGTGGCGCGCCTTGGAGGGCGTGCACACCTTTGAGCCGGTCGTGACCAAAGCAGCCATTCTGATCGGCAGCCCTGCCGGCCTCTACGCCCTCGATCCGGCATCCGGTAAGACGCGATGGCATCTTCCATCCGACGCGACGCTGTTTTCGCCTGCGGTGGCTCAAGGGATCGCGTTTGTCGGCGGAGAGGACGGTTCATTGCGGGCGGTCGCCATCGATACCGGCCGGGTTGTCTGGCGACGGCGATTTGCCGGCTGGGTCTATCCCCCCGCGATCGTACGCGGTCATCTGATCGTTGGCGGGAGCGGCGGTTGGCTTCGGGGTATGGACGTCGAGACAGGCGAAATACGCTGGGAGAAGCCCCTGTCTCAAGAGATGGTCTATCGCCCGGTCGCGATTCCAGGTGGCAGGACCGTGGTGACGACCTTCAGCGGCGAGGTACTCATGTTGTCGGCGGCGGACGGTCGGACCATCTGGCGTGCCGAAGACCGCGTTCCGAGTTTCCCTCCCGCGGCAGCGGAAGGACGGCTTTACTTCGGTGGTTTTGACGGAAACCTGAGGGTGCGGGACCAGACGGACGGCAAGCTGCGCTGGATGCGGCCCGTGGGCGATAGGCTGTCCTTTACTCCGCGGGTCGCGAACGGCGTGGCACTGGTGGGAAGCAAGCAGGGCCAAGTCACGGCGTTCCGCACCCAAACCGGGGAACAGCTATGGGGGAGCGCGGAGGCGGAAGGCCTGGTCGGCAGCCCGGTGTTGATGGACGACACAGCCGTCCTTTTCTTTTCGACCCGGCGTCCGGCCTTGCGGCCGATCGCAAGCCTTCCCGAATCACATTCACACAGATAAAAACCAAGGAGATAATGAGATGAAGAACCTTTTCTCTATTGCATTTTCCTCAACCATAATAATTGGATTGCTTTCAGCGGCGCCTGTTCCAGCGCAAGACAACATGCCTTTCGGGGGACCCGACAGCTTGAAGTACGCCGGGAAACTCTGGCGGGCGCTCGTCAAGGCGAATCTCGTGGGCGACAACGCCACGACATCCAAACCGTATAAGGGAACACATCCCCATGGGGCGGTATTGGATACCATTGAAAGCACCGTTAAGGTGAAAGGACACCGCGGCGCCGTCATTATCAAGCGCAACTACGGTGGAAAGAAGGTGAGCGTCGGCAAGGTTGCAAACGATCCTAAGAAATACCTAAAGGCCGTTACCGTGATGTTCAAGCGGGAAAAGGGCTACGACCCCGAGGATCGCGATTGGTTCTGGGTGAAGTATTCGCCAAAGGGAAACGTATTAAAGAACCCCAAGGGCATGTCCTTGGCCGGACGTGTCGCAAAAGGGAAGCCGAAGGGCTGCATCGCCTGCCATCGCGCCGCTCCGGGCGGGGATTTTGTCTATCTCCATGACCGGTATGCAGAGTAAA
>FXBF010000425.1_pt1 | contig 14449 bp, 11 predicted proteins | sample 5335321 | NCBI WGS metagenome assembly FXBF01 (sample SAMEA103928391, study PRJEB20085) | sediment metagenome | isolation source: sediment
ATGACCAAGCGACAGGGCGGTAAAAACAAGCTCATCACGCGCATCGACCATAAGAACACACATGGTTGGAACGTGCGCATTGTCAAAGACGGACAGATGCATTCGCGGCTGTTCAGTGACGGGGTTTACGGCGGGAAAGGCAAGGCCTTGGGCTTGGCGCGGAGCTACCGGGATAAGCTACACCGGAAGCTGTTCAGGCGGCCCGTTTCGGAGCGGCGGGAAATACGGTTCAGCAATGCCCGAAACACCACTGGAGTTGTGGGCGTGTCGCTCTCGATACGTGAACGCCGATCCGGAACCTATGAATATTATGTGGCCACCTGGTGTCCCAAAAAGGGCAACCAGGCGCGCAAGGCTTTTTCGGTCAATTTGCACGGCCGCCGCAAGGCGTTTCGCCTGGCCCGTGAATTCCGCAGACTTAAGGAACGCGAAATCCTGGGCGGGCGTTGATCCCGCCTCACCGATCCTCGCGCTGGATACCCCGCGATCGCGCCGCCAGCGTCATCAATTCTCTGGCACCCGCGACATCCAAGTATCGCCACGGCATGGGGATTAGCGCCGGCACCCGCTGCCGGTAACGGCGATACGCCTCACCGTGGTAGTGACGCAGCTTGTATTCCTCGAAGCGGGAACCGATGCCAAAATACAGGGTGACGGCCATCGTAGTGACCAACAAGGCGGCATCCATATCGCGCGTCCAAAGGATCAACAAGGCGAGAAAGTACCACGGGTGACGTACAAAGCGGTGCAAGGGGGAAATACGGAACTGTTCCTGGTCTTCAACCGTCCGTATCCCGGTCCGCCACTGCTTGAGGCCAAGGAATTCACTGCCGTCGTAGTAGCGAAGTGACCACATAAATAGCAGCACCGCGCACAACGCGAGCCCATTGGCAATCCAAGACGCCAGGCCCTGCCATTGCCACAGCAGCGGCCCGCGAGACGCATGGGTAAATATCAGGAGTGGGATGATGAGCGCCACCGCCACGGTGTTGAACATAAGACGGTAGGCAGGCATAAGCCCAGGCCAGTTAGAAGCGACCCGGCGTTTTAGTGTCAGGGAAGCGAGCGTTGAATGCAAAATAAAATAGGCCACCCAGGCCAAGGCCAGGACTGTAAGTGTATCGAACTCCACGGACATCACTTTGTACCCACAATGGCCCGCAGATCACGGAGAAAATAACCACTCCGCTAGCGGACGGTTTTTCGCATGACCATCACCGCGCAGGACCTCTATAACTATACCAAGTGTCCCCACCGAGTATACCTCGATGCCAACGGCGATCCGACCGAACGCAGCGAGGTCGGGCCGTTTGTACAGCTGCTCTGGGATATGGGGCTGCAGACGGAAAGGGAATACCTCCGCACACTGGGCGACATGGAATACGCAGACCTCGATGCGCTATCGATTGACGCCGCCGCGCGCAAGACCTTGCAGCTGATGAAAAGCGGAGCGGCGCTCATCTATCAGGGCTGCTTGAAAGACAAGGATTGGGTTGGCCGGCCCGATCTATTGGTCAAACGAGACGATGCTCCTTCCCAATTCGGCGATTTCTATTTTGAACCCATCGACATTAAGGCCGGCCGGGGTTGGGAAGAACGGAACGGGAAGAAAGTCCGTTTCAAGAAACACTACGCCTTCCAGATCCTGTTCTACCGCCGGCTGTTGCAACGGATACAAGGCATGATCCCGCCGGTCGGCCGGATCATCAACATCGACAAGGAACTGGAACAATTCGATCCCGTTGCCTTCGAACCGCAATTCGAGGCTGCACTCGAACAGGTGCTGCGATTGAGCAGCGGCGCGGAATCCTCCGAGCCCGTGTTGGGCAGTCAATGCCAACAGTGCGAATGGTTTAGAAGATGCAGGCGCTGGGTGCAGTCCCGTCAGGACCCGAGCGGTCTATATTTCGTCGGCAACGTCAAGTTTGAACTGAAAAAAGCGGGACTTCGTACGATCACGGATATCGCCCGCCTGGACGTCGATGCAATCATCAGCGGCGGTAGGAAGATACCGCGCTTGAGCGCGTCCGGTCTGCGCCGTATGAAGGAACGGGCCCGGGTGATGCTTGCCGGCAAACCCTGCATCCGTTCCGGTTACGCCTTGCCGGCGGCAAGACGGGAGATCTACTTCGATATCGAGGACGATCCCACGCGTAATATCACCTACCTGTTTGGGCTGATTGTCAGGGTAGATGGCCGGGAATCCCGCTTCCAGTACTTCCTTGCCCGCAATGCCGATGAAGAGGAACGCACGGTACGCGATTTCTGGCGCTTCCTGGAAAGGGCGGCCGATGCCGTGTTTTACGTCTATTCCCACAAAGAGCGCACTACCCTGAAACATCTCATGGCGCGCTACAATCTGGACAAAACGATTTTTAACCGCTACGTCGAAATGGAGTTCGACCTGTACAGTCAGTTGGTGGTCAAGCATTCAGACTGGCCCACCTACTCCTACGGCATCAAACAAATCGCCCGGCAGGTCGGCTTCAAGTGGCGCGATACTGACCCCGGTGGCGCCAATTCCATCGCCTGGTACAACCAATATCTTACCGACCCCGCCCGTGAGGATGTTCTGCAGCGTATCCTCGACTATAACGAAGACGACTGCCGGGCTATGATCGCGATAAAGGACTTCTTTCAAAATTATAAGACACAACTGCAATGATAATACGCATGTGAACCCATCCACTTCGTCCCGTTTATCCCTTTCAAACACCGCAACTTCCGCTTCGGTCAACCCCACATCCTGGCGCGCTTTATGGCCATACGCTCGACGCGGGCGGTGCCGAACGCCCGTCGTATTGCCATGTCCTGGGTAACCGTGGCCCTCCTCGGCGCCCTGTTTGTCGGGTTTACCGGCATCGGAACGTTAGCGACGCCGCTCACCAGTGCGGATACGGAGAAGGTCTTCATCGTCCTGGTCGATACGCTGCTGCAGCCGGTGCCGGCCGGGATCTGTCTTGCGGCGATCCTGGCGGCTATTATGAGCACCGCAGGCTCACGGCTGCTGGTCGCCTCTTCCGCCCTGACGGAAGACTTTTACAAAGGGCGTTTTCGGAAAAACGCCGCCTAGGAGCCTGTCGGACTTAGGATGATTCTACTGCGGCGGTGGGAAATCGGTCCATTTTTCCGATCTTTTTCGTTAAATAGGCCCGCTATTCGCCTCAAAAGATCGAAAAAATGGCCTCGATTTCCCACTCGCCTCGCTACGAACCCCTAAGTCCGACAGGCTCCTAGACCGAACTCGTCTGGGTGGGCCGTGCGGCCGTGATTATAATCGCGTTGTACGCCTTCGCCCTCGCCATGGACCCCGAAAGCAAGGTACTGGATCTGGTGGCTGTACGCCTGGGCCGGTTTCGGCGCCGTCTTCGGGCCCACCATCCTGCTGGCGTTGTTCTGGCCGCGCATGACCCGGAACGGGGCACTTGCCGGCATCATCACCGGCGGACTCACTGTAGTCGTCTGGAAACAGCGGGGTGATCGACGTGAAAATACAAGCAATCTATCATTTTAGTCAAGACGCGGCTTTTGTATAATTGGCGTAATTGGTGGTCCGTATTCAACTCATTTCATAACAAAACGGGGCGGTAGCTCAGATGGGAGAGCGTCGCGTTCGCAATGCGAAGGTCGGGAGTTCGATCCTCCTCCGCTCCACCAATCCCTTTACCGTTCAGGAGTCTGGGCGAAGACGGCGCCGGTATAAAATGAACTACCCCGCTGGCAGCAGCGGAGTATCAATCCTTGCTAGACGCCGTAGTTGTAGATCACGCAGGCTACGTGACAACACCGTGTCAGGCAGCTTACCCAGCCTGACCTACGTTTAAACGCTGTACTGACATCGCTGTGTCAGGTTGCCTGCGCAGATTGGCATCTAAATTTTATAACGCAGCAAGCGGCGGGGAATTATTCCCTTAGAGATTCAAACCCGCCCCGGTAGCTCAGTCGGATAGAGCAGCCGCCTCCTAAGCGGCAGGTCGGACGTTCGAATCGTCTCCGGGGCGCCAAAATCGACGCGCCGCCATGTTCTTTCGGCGTAGATCTTTTCCACAGGATCTGTGTATAACTGTGTGTATAACTCGTAAATGAAGTGCCGAAACCGGTGCGCCTACGGGTGTTCCATTAGATTGAACAAATTTTAAGCAAGATTATAATACCTATAAAATACAACAAGTTGCAATCCACCGGGCGGCCGCCTCGCAGCGCCGACTCTCTCTTAGCCCTGGTATGTAAGACATTTTTTGCGGCTGTGAAAAAATGCCCGGCCCGCCGTCGGTCGGTACAAGTCGCGATGTACCGCGGTCAGCAGCGGCGCGGCAGTCAGGCGATTCGCCGCAGCATGATCAGTGCGACAATGAAGAAGACCACGGTTGGCGCCAGGGCACCGACCAGAGGATGGATACCGTAGACCAGGACAAAAGAGCCAAAGCCCCGGTTGGCCAGGAAAACGCCCAAGCCCAGCATAATACCGATAAACAGACTCTGGCCTAGGCCGCCGCTACGAACCTGGCGGAAGACAAACGGGATGGCGAGAATGACCATCACCGCCGTAGCAAACGGCAGAATTATTTTGTGCCAGAAGGCCAGTTCATAACGACCCGTCTCCTGGGAATTTTCGCGCAGGTGCGTGATATACTGATAAAGATGCCAAGCCGATAGCTGCTCGGGCTTGACCAGAAACACCGAAAGGATCTCGGGAACCAGCGCTGACTCCCAATAGGCGGCCTTGACTTTGATCGCCCGAACCTTGTTGCCTTCGAAAAGGGACTGGCGCACATTCGTCAGCCGCCACTTGCCCTGATCGAACCACCCTGTTCGTGCCTGGACCACCGACCGCAAGTTTTTCTTATCATCGAATTCGAAGACACGGACGTTGCGCAGAGTCAAATCGGGCAGGACCTCCCCTACGTTGATAAAGTTCGTCTGATCGCGCATCCAAAGGCCGTAATCCGTCTGCTGTTTTATGCTTTGCCGCAACGCCTCGGCGCGGCCTCGTTGAGCCATTGTTTCAAAGGTCGGGGTCAAGAACTCACCGATCAATACCGCGAGGATCACAAATACAGCGCCAACCTTAACCACGGAACCGACGATCTGCAGCAAGGATATCCCGCTCGCCCGCATCACAACCAACTCCGACTCAACCGCCATCGAAGAAAGCCCCAAGATGGTGCCCAATAGGGCCGCCATGGGGAAAAGCTCGTACACCCGCCGGGGCATGGTTAACATGATATATTTTATCAGTTCGTAAAGATTGTAGCTGCCTACGCCGACGTCCTCGAGCTGATCGATCAAGGCTACGAATGTAAACAAACCGAGGAGCACTCCCATAACCAGCAGGCTATGGGTGAGGATGGTACGGCCGATATACCAGTCTACTATCCTCATTGCGCACCACTCCGACGCAGTTTCAGCGGAAACAGCAACGGTTTATTCTGGGCTCGGCGCGCAAACATATAAACCGCCACCAGGACAAACAGACCGTGAACCCACCACAATCCGATGTCGGGGCTGATCTTGCCCTTTTGCAACAGCGCGTGCCCATACCCCAACAGATTGGCGTACAAGAAATAGACCCCAAAGGCTACGACCATCCGCATAAACTGGCTTTTACGTGCACCAATGTAACTAAAAGACAGGGCCAGCACGGACAATATCGGTACTACAAGCGGCTTGGCTATCCGCCAATGCCATTCCGGAATCGCTCTGGGCAGATCCGACTCCAGCAGTCTCGCAGTCGGCATTGCCTTCACCGAGACCGGGGGGTTGACCTCGACATTGGTTTTGACGCGAAGGGCATAGGTCTCATATTTAAGCGTACTGTAATCGGCCTGTCCGGGGATCCCTTCGTAGCGGGTCCCGTTTTTTAGAACGAGAAAACGATCGCCCGTTTGTTCGTCCACATATTGATAGCCGTCCTCCGCCACCACCACGCCTTCTTTTTGCCCGGATTTTCCGTACACAAAGATACTGCTGACGGTATCCTCCGTTTCCCCAAGACGTTCCACATAATACACGCCCCTGCCCTGCTGATCGTTAAACACGCCGGGCACAATACTGCTGATTTCCGTCCTCTGCTTGCTCTCCTCCATAATCCTGTTCAAGGTGGCGATACTGAATGGGGTGAGATAGAACGAAAACGCCGCTACAATCAAGGTAACCACCGACGTCAATATCAGCGTGGGTCGCAGCAGATGCTTTAACCCTATGCCGCATGCCTGCAACACGGTCATCTCGTTGTCTTTGATCCACCGGCTCATTACCATTAGGATTGCCGCATAGAGCATGAGGGGGAGAATCAGATCCATGTAGGTCACGATCTTCAGTGACAGCAATATGAAGATGCTGTCTACCGGTATATCACCCGACGCCGCCTGGGACAGAAACCTGACCAGGCGTACAACAAACAATATGCTCACGATCACCAGGGTAACCGCTATACTGGTGTGGGCCACCTCACGAATAAAGGCACGATCAATGATCAAGACTGTGATACCGGCGCGTCTTTGACAAGGTCAGAGTAAACGTTGGAAAATAATCTTTGTTTGACCGACAAGGGCCCGGGTGACGGGCCCCCGGGAGAAGTCGATTTTTTAACTGAGGCGACAGCCCCAACTCGAACAATGTTTGAATTATCCATTATAACACAACAACTATCCGCTCGGGATTCGGGATAGCGGCGCAACCATGGAGTTCTCGGTAAAGAGCGGTAGACCGGAAAAACAGCGTAGTGCCTGCGTGGTCGTCGGTGTCTTTCAGACACGAAAGATGTCCCCGGCCGCCCGCAAGCTGGATGAGGCCTCGGCCGGCGCGATTTCCGGGGTCATCCGGCGCGGTGACATGGAAGGTAAAAAGGGCCAAATCCTGTTATTGCATAACCTACCCAACCTGCCGTGCGAACGGGTGCTATTGGTCGGCTGTGGCAAGGAAAAAGAATTTGACGGGGGCGCCTACCGGCAGACAATCGAGAAGGCGGCCGAGTTTCTGAATAAAACCGGAACCCGGGAGGCGGTTCTCTTCCTCACCGAGTTAGAGATCAAGCGCCGCGACATCGCCTGGCGGGTACGGCATGCGGTCGAGGCCGTCCAAACCGCCCTCTACCGCTTTGACCAATTAAAGACCAAGAATCGGGAAGATCGCCGCCCGTTGCGCAGAATGACGATGTTCGTGTCGAGGCGAAGCGACCTTCCCGCCAGCGAAGACAGCCTGCGCGAGGGCGTCGCCGTCAGCGCGGGCACTAAGCTCGCCATGGATCTCGGCAACCTGCCGGGCAACATCTGCACTCCCACCTACCTGGCAGAACGGGCCCAGACGTTACAGCAGGCCCATCCGATCAAGACGACGGTGCTGGGAAAGGCCGACATGGAAAAACTGAGAATGGGGGCCTTGCTGTCGGTGGCGCGCGGCAGCCGCCAACCGGCGAAACTGATCACGATGGAATACAATGGGGCCGGCGCGGACGAGGCCCCGGTCGTCCTGATCGGGAAAGGTCTGACCTTCGATGCCGGCGGCATTTCGCTCAAACCCGCGGCCTCCATGGATGAAATGAAATTCGACATGTGCGGCGCGGCAAGCGTGTTCGGAGCCCTGCAGGCCGCGGCCGAGCTGGAACTGCCGATCAATGTGGTGGGCGTGGTCCCGAGTTCGGAAAATCTGCCGGATGGCGACGCCAACAAACCTGGGGATATTGTAACCAGCATGTCCGGCCAAACCATCGAAGTGTTGAACACGGACGCCGAAGGCCGCTTGCTCCTGTGCGACGCCTTGACCTACAGTGAACGGTTTAAGCCCGCCATGGTCATCGATATCGCGACCTTGACCGGCGCCTGCGTCGTCGCCTTAGGGGCCCATGCCAGCGGGTTGATGAGCAATAACAACCGTGTAATGAGGGAGATACTGGCGGCCGGGACCTACGCCCACGACCGCGCCTGGCAACTCCCCCTGTGGGATGAATACCAAAAACAGCTCGACAGCAACTTCGCGGATATCGCCAATATCGGTGGACGTGAGGCAGGTACCATTACCGCCGCCTGTTTCCTTTCACGCTTTACCAAGAATTTCAAATGGGCGCATTTAGACATCGCCGGCACCGCGTGGAAAACCGGCAAGGAAAAGGGTGCCACCGGTCGGCCGGTACCGTTGCTTACGCAATTCTTGATCGATCGTTGTGGCAAGCACAAGCGGACCGGAACCCAGCACTAAAGCCGTGACCCGTATCGATTTTTATCTTATCAAGAACCACCCGCCCGGCGGGAAACACCGTCTCGCCTGCCGGCTGGCCGACAAGGCCTATCGGATGGGGCACAAAATATACGTTTACACAGGAAACACGGACGAATCTAATCGCCTAAACGAGTTGCTTTGGACCTTCGGCCCCAGTAGCTTTGTGCCGCATACGATATACGAAAAACAAGACCAAGCCGAATCACTCGACCAGGTTTTGATCGGCCACGAGGAACCGCCAAAGGAATTTAACGATGTTTTGATCTGCCTGTCGCCGCAGGTACGGACCTTTTTCAGCCGGTTCGAACGCATGGCCGAACTGGTGGACAATAGCGATGATGACAGGAAACTCGCACGGGAACGATTCTCTTTTTATCGCGACCGGGGTTATCCCTTGGACACTCATGAAGTTACTGTTTGACGACTCTTGGATTGTATTTATGAGATAGGCTCTACTGAAGATGCGCGATAAGGGAAAACAGCCAACCGCCTCTGATAAAGACATCCTGGCCGAAACACTCAAATCACTACAGGACCTTATTCGGGAAGTGGATGAATATCCGGGTCCAGAATCAAGCGCTCCCCCGCTTGATCCCGATCAGACGGTGATACAACAGCCCGCTGCCACCGAGGTCGATGAGACGAGGATAGATACGGCATCGGCAACCACACTGGAACTTAATACCGTACCGGTGGAAGACATTGACATCGGCCCTCCTACAAACGAGCCGCCCGAAAACGGCGACACGCTCGCACTGGATCCTCCGCGCGAAGAAGAGCCGATTATCGAATGGTTTTCATCCCTGACCGAGTCTTCTCCCGCCAAGATGGAGGCGTCCCTGCAACCGAAAATTATTGGTAGTCAACCTGATGACGTCCCGCTGCTGCAGGACATTGCCATCGTTCCCACGTCCCCCGGACCGACTATTCCCGTCGACGACTCGCCGCGCCACGAGACGGTCACCCCAGAATCATCAACCCGTTTGGACCCGATAACTATCGCAGCACTTGCCCATGAGTTTATTGGTTTAATAGAAGACGAGCTGCAACAAAAAACCAACGACGCACTTGATGCCGATAGCCGTACCAATTTACGCCAGCAGATCTACACGCTATTAGAAGACTGGACGATGAACGCCGACCTACAGCAACACGATCAGGACGAAAATAACGTATAATCCGCCGCGGTTATGGCATTCCCGCTATAACCGCTTCTTTTTCCAAAAACCCATGGCACGTAACCCGGTTCACAAAACCTACGATCCCCATGCGCTGGAGACGCGCATCTATAAAAATTGGGAGGCATCGGGCTGGTTCAGACCGGCCGGGAAAGGTCAGGCCTATTGCATTATGATCCCGCCGCCCAATGTAACGGGCAGCCTGCACATGGGACACGCATTCCAGGACACGCTGATGGATGCCCTGATCCGTTATCACCGCATGCGCGGCGACAACACCTTGTGGCAGGCGGGGACCGACCATGCCGGTATCGCCACCCAGATGGTCGTGGAGCGCCAGCTCGAAGCAGAGGGCAAAACTCGCCATGACCTGGGACGGGACGCCTTCATCAAACGCGTGTGGGAGTGGAAACGCCACTCCGGCGGTACGATCACCCAGCAACTACGGCGCATGGGCGCCTCTCTCGATTGGTCGCGGGAACGTTTCACTATGGATGAAGGATTATCGCGGGCGGTAATCGAGGTGTTCGTGCGCCTCTACGACGAGGGACTGATCTACCGCGGCAAGCGCCTGGTGAACTGGGACCCGGTGCTGCATACGGCGGTATCCGACCTGGAGGTCGTCTCCCAAGAGGAGGATGGCCACCTGTGGCACATCCGCTACCCACTTAGTGATGGTTCGAGCCACCTGGTAGTAGCCACCACCCGGCCCGAGACCATGCTCGGTGACACGGCGGTGGCGGTGCACCCCGAGGACAAACGTTATCGGCACCTGGTCGGCAAAACGATCACGCTACCCCTGACAGACCGCGAGGTCCCCATCATTGCCGACGACCATGTCGACCCCGAATTCGGTACCGGCTGTGTCAAGATCACCCCGGCCCACGACTTCAATGACTACAATGTCGGGCAACGTCATGAACTGCCGTTGATCAACATCTTCAGCGTCGATGCCCGCATCGAATTGCCCGGCTCCAAATACGATGGACTGGACCGTTACGAGGCACGCAAACAAATCGTCGCCGACCTTACGGCCCAGGGGTTGATGGATGCCATCGAGGACCACAAGCACACGGTGCCCCGCGGCGACCGTTCCCACGCGGTGGTGGAGCCCTTTCTTACCGACCAATGGTTCGTCAAGGTCGCACCGCTGGCCGAGCCCGCCATCAGGGCGGTGGGAGATGGAGACATCCGTTTCGTGCCGGGCAACTGGGCCAAGACCTATTTTGAATGGATGCGCAACATCCAAGACTGGTGCATCTCGCGGCAGATCTGGTGGGGGCACCGCATTCCCGCCTGGTATGACGAGCAAGGCAATATATACGTTGGACGTAGCGAGCAAGAAGTGCGCGAAAAACACACGCTTGGACAAGAAACGACACTCACTCAAGACGAGGATGTGCTCGACACCTGGTTCTCGTCGGCCCTGTGGCCCTTCTCCACCCTGGGCTGGCCGGAGGTGACCGAAGAACTCAAGACCTTCTATCCCACCAGCGTGCTGGTCACCGGCTTCGATATCATCTTCTTCTGGGTGGCGCGGATGATCATGATGGGCCTCAAGATCATGGGTGACGTGCCGTTTAAAGAGGTCTACATCCATGGCCTGATCCGCGACGCCCACGGCCAGAAGATGTCCAAGTCCAAGGGCAATGTGCTCGACCCCCTGGATCTTATCGACGGCATCGAACTGGAATCGCTGGTCAAAAAACGTACCAGCGGCCTGATGCAGCCGGAGTTGGCGCCAAAGGTCGAAAAGGCGACGCGCAAGGATTTCCCGGATGGTATCCCTTCGTTCGGTACCGACGCGTTGCGTTTCACGTTCGCATCGCTGGCCTCCACGGGCCGTGACATCAACTTCGATCTGGGCCGGATAGAGGGCTACCGCAACTTCTGCAACAAGCTGTGGAACGCCTCCCGTTATGTGTTAACAAGCAGCCAAGGACAGGATTGCGGGCAAGATGGCGGTAACGTCAAGCTGGGTTTACCGGAACGCTGGATCATCTCGCGCCTGCAACAGGTTGAAGCGGAAGTTACCAGTGCTATCGAGAACTACCGCTTCGATCTTGCCGCCCAGGCAGCATACGGCTTTGTGTGGGACGAGTTCTGTAGTTGGTACATAGAGCTCTCAAAAGTCATCATCTACGACGAGGATGCCGGCACCGAGACACGGCGCGGGACCCGTCGGACCCTAGTGCACGTATTGGAAACCATCCTACGCCTGCTGCATCCGATCATGCCCTTTATTACCGAGGCCTTGTGGCAAAAACTGGCGCCGCTTGCCGGTCGTGACGGCGAGACCATTATGCTGCAACCCTACCCGGTGGCGGACTCTGACCGTATCGACAACGGGGCGATGACGGAAATGCAATGGGTGATGGCCGTGATATCCGGGGTGCGCAACATTCGCGGCGAGATGAACATCAGCCCGTCCAAGCCACTGCCGATAAAGCTGCAGGATACCTCGACCGCGGATTGTAACTACCTGGAACGCAACCGCGCCTCTCTCGCCGCCGTGGCTCGATGCAGCGAAATCAAAGTGCTGGAAGCCGGTGACGAGGTACCGGAATCCGCGACCGCCTTGGTCGGCAATATGAAGGTGCTGGTGCCCCTGGGTGGCCTCATTGACCGGGCGGCGGAGCTACAGCGGCTCGAGCGGGACATCGAAAAAACCAGCAAGGACCTGACTCGTTCCCAGGGAAAACTTGCCAACGATAACTTTCTCCAGCGCGCCCCGGCAAATGTCGTCGAAAAAGAACGCCTCCGGGTCAAAGAGTTGGAAACGACTCTCGCCAACCTATCCACGCAACGTGACAAGGTGACGGCGCAGCACACCTAAGGGGCGCGAGGCACACAATGCCGTACTGATATTCGGTATCACTCCAACCCCTTCCCTCTCCCCGACATCGCCCAAGGCGTTAACGGGCCCTCCCTAAATCCGTTTTCGCCTACCTTACCTAAGCAAACTGTGTGCTAATATATTTATATTGGATAAAGGGGAACCTCGCCATGCTAATCTCTTGTATTAATTGCCAAAAGCAATACAAGGTGGATGAAAGTAACTTATCCAAGCTAAGAAAAAGAAAACCAAAATGTAAAGCTTGCGGTGATTATATTTTTTCGTCTCCTCAGAACCGGGAGGAGCCGAATTTATCGCCCGGCGCGACGCCTCCATCGCAATCGTCCGATCCCGTCAACGTCGAAAAGTCCGCCGCCGCCGATGCCCCGGCACGGCCACCCCCTCCAAAGACAATTGGTCCCTATAAGATTGAAAGCCTTCTTGGGCAAGGTGGAATGGGAAGCGTCTACAAAGGATGGGATGAATCTCTCCATCGCCACGTCGCCATCAAAATGCTCTCATTGGAAATCCACAAAAATGTAGATTCCCATAATAGATTTCTTGTTGAGGCGCGGGCGCTGGCAAAATTAGTTCATCCAAACATTACTCAAATCTTCAGTGCGGGAAAGGAAGGCGACCGGCCGTTTTTCGCTATGGAATATATCGAGGGACAATCAAGCGAAAACTTATTGATCGACAAAAATAAGTTCGACACCCGAGAGGCTTTACGGATAGTGAAAGCGGTCTGCCTGGGGCTAAAACACGCGCAACAAATGGGTATTATTCATAGGGACATCAAACCTGGAAACATTCTTATCAGCTCGGATGGTACCCCAAAAATCACCGATTTCGGACTCGCCAAATTGATCACGGAAGATCAACATCTTACTTCGACCGGCATGATGATGGGCACGCCGTCATATGTTTCGCCAGAACAAGCGAAGGGAGAAAAAACGGATTTCCGTTCTGACATCTATTCATTAGGCGCAACGCTTTATGAATTTGTCATAGGGCATCCTCCTTTTGTCGGCGATTCCGCGATGACGGTTCTTATGAAACATCTAAATGAGCCGATCCGTTTCCCTGTTCAACTGCATGAAACATCGATCCCCTCTCCGTTAACTGGAATTATACGAAAAATGATGGCTAAGGATCCTGATCGTCGCTACTTAAGTTACGATCACCTGATCAACGATTTGACGCAGATCGACGAACGGATTCAGAGCCAGGAGAACAAACCAAAAGACCCGGCTACGACTACACGCCAACCATCCGTTAACAGCCCTCACGATTCGGCTACCCCCCTCAATCAAAACACATTGGGACAAACGACGGGGATGGCCTCAGTGCCGGACAGCCGGCAATCAGGAATGCCGGGTATATATAAATTACTAATAACGGCGATTCTGCTTGCGGTAGGATATTTAGGTTTCAATCAATGGCGCGAGGATGAGACATCTCCCTCGGCTCAGCCCGATCGCACAGCACCAAAGCTGGAAACAGCGCCGGGCAATCTCGACACCACACCGGTTGTTGAGGCGACGGGAGATCGAAGTGACGAACGCAGAGTTGCTGCTATCCAGGATCGTGAAGCCGATAAGGAGGCGGAAGAAGAGAAACGAGCCACCAACACCCAGGTTGTAGAAAGTTTGATTGAGATATTGGGAGAAGATAGTTTTCGAATCTTTGGGAAGATAAGAAATATGGAGACGGCTACAATCCGAGATCTTCGTATTGAGGTGGTACTGATGAATGAAATCGATACGATCCTGGCAAAACGGGTTATTGAATCTGAACCTAATCTGATTCTATCCGGTGAAACAGCCCGCTTTTCGACGATATTCACGGGTGTGACGAACATGGACCATTATGAAATCAATACTTGGAGAAATACGGAGGGTAATCCCAAACGGCAGAATATTTTCCAATAGTCACCATGCACGCACGATTGAAATCGTGCCTGCATCGCTATGTATATTTTCGCAATCCGTGTACCGTAATCCGTGTACCGCGAAGCCTGAACCGTAATCCGTAGCGTCGGCCCTTGTGGCCGACCGGCGCGGGATAAACCCGCGCGCTACGTTTTTCGGCTGGGTATCAACCCCCGTGCTACAAGTAATCCGCAATCCGTGTACCGTAATCCGTGTGCCGCGAAGCCTGAATCGTAATCCGTAGCGTCGGCCCTTGTGGCCGACCGGCGCGGGATAAACCCGCGCGC
>FXBF010000426.1_pt1 | contig 14427 bp, 9 predicted proteins | sample 5335321 | NCBI WGS metagenome assembly FXBF01 (sample SAMEA103928391, study PRJEB20085) | sediment metagenome | isolation source: sediment
CTGGAAAACATCCGAAGGTGCCAACGCCGGCCGGTCTTCCCTGCAGCATATGGAAAAGACCATGCACCAGATGATGGAAGCGACAGAATCCATAGGCTCCAAACTGGCCGTACTGAGCGAGAAAGCCGGCAACATCAATACCGTGGTTACCACTATCAACCGGGTAGCCGATCAAACCAACCTGCTGTCGCTGAACGCCGCTATTGAAGCCGAAAAAGCCGGCGAATATGGCGTCGGCTTTGCAGTAGTCGCCACAGAAATCCGCCGTCTCGCTGACCAGACCGCGGTCGCCACCTGGGACATCGAGCAAATGGTCAAGGAGATGCAGTCCGCCGTATCGGCCGGTGTTATGGGTATGGAAAAATTTTCCGAAGAGGTACGCCACGGTGTCGAAGATGTACGTCAGGTCGGCTCCCAGCTCGCGCAGATCATCGAACAGGTGGACACCCTGATCCCGCGCTTTGAAGAGGTCAACGAAGGCATGACCTCGCAGGCCCAGGGTAGCAATCAGATTCGTGATGCCATTATTCAGCTCAGCGAATCAGCCCAGCAAACGGCCGACTCACTGCGGCAGTCCAATGGCGCCATCATGCAACTGAACGAAGCGGCCAACCGGCTTCAGGAAGGTGCATCCCACTTCCAGGTCGGTTCCTAGTGTTCTATCCATGCTGATGCTGTTGTTCCAGCTGGGAGACAGCCAATACGCCATCCCTGCCGGGGACGTGGTGGAAGTGGCTCCGCACGTGGAACTCGAATCCATTGCGCAGGCCCCCGCCTGTATTGCAGGCCTGTTCAACTACCGTAGCCGGCACGTGCCGGTGATCGACCTCTGCCAGCTGATCAAGCACTCCAGATGCAAAGATTCATTTACTACCCGGATCATTTTGGTGCAGTTCCCGTTGGCAGACGGCAGCAATCGCATGCTGGGTATGCTGGCGGAGCGTGTCACTGAAACCATCTCCTTCGAGGCCGGTGAATTTTCCAGTACCGGTCTGAACATGGAAGACGCTCCTTTTCTCGGTACCGCTGCACGTTGCGACACCGGGCTGGTGCAACAGATCACCATAGGCGAACTGCTTTCCGAATCCGTCCAGTCGCAACTTTTCCCGGCGGAGGCAGGATAGATGTCACTGCCTGCTATAGAACAATTGCTCAAGCACAAAATGGGGCTGCACAGTTCCACGGTGGGTTCCAGTACAGTCGCTCAGGCTGTGGAACAACGTATGCGCGACTGCAATATCGAAACTGTAGCAGAGTACCGGACAGTCGTCAGTCAATCCGCCACCGAACTGGACGCACTCATTGACACGGTAGTGATACCGGAAACCTGGTTCTATCGGGACCGCAGTCCCTTTATCGCGTTCAGCGACTGGGTGAAACAGGAATGGGTGGCGCAAAACCCCGCACAGCCACTACGCATTTTAAGTATCCCCTGTTCGACCGGTGAAGAACCCTATACGCTGGCAATGTGCCTGGCTGACTGCAACATTGCCCCCAGCGCAGCAAAGATCGACGCTATCGATATCAGCAGCACCAATATAGAAAGGGCGCGCCGTGCACAGTACGGTTCAAACTCCTTTCGCGGCAGCGAGCTTTCGTTCCGCAACCGGTATTTTGACCCTGTCGAATCACGCTTCCAGCTCAGCGATGATATCCGCTCGCGGGTTCACTTCGAGCAGGCCAATATTCTTGACCATGCGTTTTCCGCTAACCGCGCACCCTACCACGTCATCTTCTGTCGCAACCTGCTGATCTATTTCGACCGTCCTACCCAGCATCTGGCTATAGACCGGCTGCAACGGCTCATGACTGAGGACGCGATCCTGTTCCTTGGCCACTCGGAAACCAGTCTGCTGCTGGAACGGCCTTTCGTGGCGCTTGGTTTTCCCCGCAGCTTCGGTTTTCGTCGCATCCACCAAGCAGAGCACCAGGAAACAGCGGCTGCACCACGCTCACTACCGAAAGCGGCCACTGTACGAAAACTGAACAAGCCGGCACCGGTGCCTGCACCGCCGCTACCTTTCGCCGACAGCCACAGGAAAAACGAGCAACAGAAACAGGAACAGAACGCAGCGGATGAACAGGATACCGACCTGTTGCAACAAGCCTTTCTGCTTGCCGACCAGGGACACCTCGATGAAGCAGCGAACTTCTGTGAAACTCTGCTGAAACAGCAAACGCAGCAAGCCGGCGCACATTATTTGCTGGGTCTGATACGCGAGGCCGCAGGCAATCCTGCCGAAGCGGAACGGATGTTCCGCAAGGCGATTTATCTTAACCCCAATCACTACGAAGCGCTGGCACACCTCAGTGTTATTTGCGGGCGACAGGGCAACACAGGTGACGCACAGCGCTTCCACGAACGGGCTACACGTGCACAACACCGCAGCCAGGGAACGGGCGGATGACAGACCGGGCACACAATGGGGCTGCATCGCTGGACGATTGCTGGAACCGCGTTGGGGTATGGAGTGCGGAACAAGCCAGTTGCCCGGAACTGAAGCGCTTTGTTCACTGCCGTAACTGTGACCGCTACTCGGCAGCCGGCCGGCAGATGCTGGAACGCCCGGTTCCCGCTGCGTACCGCAAGGAATGGACCGAACGTTTTACGCACATCAAACACAATGACGAAGACAGGTCCAAATCGGTGCTCCTGTTCCGTCTGGGCGACGAATGGCTGGCAATCGACAGCCTGTTCGTCAATGAAATCACCCCGGTGCGCACCATTCACAGCCTGCCGCACAAATCCGGTACGGTGGTAAAAGGGCTGGTCAATATTCGCGGTGAGCTGAAGATCTGCATTTCAATCGGTTCCATCCTGCAACTGGAAAAGTCGCGCGCATCGCATAGCACCGATCATGAAATTCTCGAACGCATGATTTTCATCGAAAAGGACGGACAGAGTTTCGTGTTCCCGGTCAGCGAGGTCTACGGAATTTTCCATTACGCCGACAGTGCCTTACAGGCCGCACCGGTAACCGTCGCAAAATCCAGACAGAACTATACCGCGGGCATCCTGTGCTGGGATAACCAGCACGTTGGCGTGCTCGACCATGAGTTACTGTTCTACGCACTGTCCCGGGGTCTGCAATGAGCGACGATCTGGGCGATTTCTCGATGCTGGAACTGTTTCGCCTGGAGGTGGATAACCAGGCGGCCGTCCTCAATGATGGTCTGCTTGCGCTGGAACAGGACGCGCACTCTGAAAAACAGCTGGAAGCGCTGATGCGCGCCGCACATTCGATCAAGGGCGCCGCGCGCATGGTGGACATCGAAGCCGGTGTCAAACTCGCGCACGCCATGGAAGATTGCTTCGTTGCAGCCCAACGGGGTGAACTGCAACTCCAGCCTCACCAGATCGACCTGCTGCTGACGGGTGTGGACCAGTTGATTGCCATCTCTACACAACAGGCCGATGCAGAAGAGCTCTCAAAACTTACTCAACAGATACAGACCATCGAGCAGCTGGAAAATAGCGAGGGAACGGATATACCTCAGCCGGCTACACCCGTGGAACCGGTGGCAGACGAATCGTCGCAACCGTGTGCCGGTGATCCTGGCGATATTGCAGCGCAACCGGAACAAACCCCTGCTCCGTCTGCCGGCGCCGAAAACACCCCGGCCAGCGAGACAAGCGTGCGCGTATCATCGGAAAATCTCAACCGGCTGGTCGGACTCGCGGGGGAAGTGCAGGTTGAATCCCGCTGGCTGCACCCATTTTCCGAAGCTCTTCTGCAGATTAAACACCGGCAGGCCGAACTCATCGGTCTGCTGGATCGATTAAACGAAAATCTATATGCCAACGGCAGTGGCGAGTACAACAAGATACTCGCCAGTGAAATCCAGAGCAAAGCCAACCATTGCCGTCACCAGCTTTCCGAACGCCTGGTGGAACTCGATGAGTATGACCGGCGTATGTACAGTCTTGGCAACCGGCTGCACGAAGGGGTCATCACCAGCCGCATGCGACCGTTTTCCGATGTGACACGCGGTTTTCCGCGCATGATACGCGATGTCGCCCGGCAACTCGGGAAAAAAGTGGAGTTCAAGATAGAAGGCCTTGCGACACAGGTAGACCGGGATATTCTGGATCGTATCGAAGCTCCCCTGAATCATCTGCTGCGCAATGCGCTGGATCACGGCATCGAAACGGTCGAGAAACGGCGCCAGGCAGGGAAACCCGAACAAGCAACATTACGCCTGACCGCGGTACACAGCTCCGGCATGTTGTCGATCCATGTCGAGGACGACGGACACGGTATTGACATGGAAAAACTGCGTAACAGCATTGTCGCCAAGGGCATGGTAAGCGAATCCATGGCCGCGGGGATGAATGAAACCGAGCTGCTCGAATTCCTGTTTCTGCCCGGCTTTTCAACACGCGATAAGGTCACCGAAATATCCGGACGCGGCGTTGGGCTGGATGTGGTCCATAGTACGGTTCAGCAGATGCGGGGCGTAGTACGCGCCACCAGTAGCGCCGGTACGGGTACAAATTTTCACCTGCAATTGCCACTTACCCTGTCCATCATCCGCGTCCTGCTGGTGGAAATCAGCGGCGAACCCTACGCCATCCCGCTGTCGCGCATCGACCGTACCCTCAGGCTCGATATCAGCCAGGTCGAATCTCTGGAAGGTCGGCAGTACTTCACGCTCGGCAGCCAGCACGTGGGCCTGGTGTTCGCCAGCCAGGTTCTGGACAGCGCCGACAGCGCCGACAACGCCGACTTCCTTCCCGTAGTAGTACTGGGTGAACGCCTGCATCGCTCGGGGCTGGTAGTGGACCGTTTCATCGGTGAACGCAACCTGGTTGTACATACCATCGATCCGCGACTGGGGAAGATTCAGAATATCAGTGCCGCCAGCCTGCTGGAAAACGGCCATCCCTGCCTGATCATTGATGTCGACGATATGCTGCGCTCTATCGACATTCTGATCACAGGCGGCCGCCTGAACCGTATACATGACAAGCAGGGCAAGTCCGACGTACGCAGCAAACGCATCCTGGTGGTCGATGATTCCATCACGGTACGCGAAGTCGAACGCAACATGCTGATGACGCGCGGCTACCAGGTCGATGTAGCCGTCGACGGTATGGACGGCTGGAACGCCATACGCATGGAGGCATACGACCTGGTCATCAGCGATATTGACATGCCGCGCATGAACGGCTTTGAATTCGTACGCCTCATCAAGCTGGACGAACGCCTGGGCAAGATACCGGTCATGATTGTGTCCTACAAGGACCGTGAGGAAGACCGGCAACGCGGACTGGAAGCCGGCGCAGATTACTATCTGACCAAAGGCAGTTTCCACGACGAGACCCTGATCGAGGCCGTCGTGGATCTCATCGGTGCAGCGGAACCGACCCCATGTTGAAAATTGCTGTTGTGAACGATTCGCCGATAGCTGTAGAAAGCCTGCGACGGGTGATTGAAAGCATAGCGGAATACAAGCTGATTTGGGTGGCCTATAACGGCCGTGAAGCAGTACAGCGCTGCAGCGAACGCTGCCCGGATATTATTTTGATGGACCTGATCATGCCGGAAATGGACGGTGTGGAGGCCACACGAAAAATCAGTGCCGATTTCGACTGCGCCATCCTGGTAGTCACTGCCATCGTGGATGGTTACGCCGGCAAGGTATTCGAAGCCATGGGCGCGGGCGCCCTTGACGCAGTGAACACCCCTGTTCTGGGTGAATCCGGTCAGGGTGAGGGCAGGGACTCCCTGATCCACAAGATCGATACCATCGCCATGCTGTTACACGGCAAACCCTATCGGCGCAGTAGACCCGCCCAGGCTGTCAGGCACCCGCAACCGGCCAGCGGCGACGGCGTACCACTGATCGCTATCGGCGCATCCACCGGTGGCCCTTCTGCGCTCAGGGAGGTGTTGCAGGCTTTGCCGGCCAACCCCGGGGTCGCTGTCGCCATCATACAGCACGTTGACGAACAGTTTTCCGCCAGTTTCACCGCCTGGCTGGATGAATTCGCACCGTTGCCGGTACGTCAGGCCAGGCCCGGAGACCGGTTTGAGCCCGGTACGGCCCTGGTGTGTGGGCGCGAAGATCACCTGGTCTTCACCGCCGGCGGCAACCTGGACTACACACCGGAACCACGTGAACTGGCCTACCGGCCCTCAGTTGATGTTTTTTTCAACAGTTTAGCGGAACATCATGAAAATCAAATAGTTGGTGTTCTTCTCACCGGCATGGGGAAAGATGGTGCGGCCGGACTCAAGGCACTGCGCGAACGTGGCTGGTTAACCCTTGCTCAAGATAAGGAAACATGTGCCGTTTACGGTATGCCAAAAGCTGCAAAAGAGCTTGATGCGGCAACAGAAATTCTGCCTTTGGAAAACATCGGACCACGCCTGGCCGAGTGGGCGGAACAGGCCTCCAGCAGAGGTAAGAGAACGTTAAAATCGGGATGACTACGGAAACAGACACAAACGGGCAAACACCGCACATCGACGAAGGCAGATGGGCGATTGTGCTGCTGGTCGACGACCAGGCCATGGTCGCCGAAGCCATTCGGCGCATGCTCGCCGACGAGCCGGATATCGAATTCCACTATTGTTCGGACCCCAAACAGGCCGTCAAAGAGGCGGTTGCCGTTAAAGCGACTGTTATTCTGCAGGATCTGGTGATGCCTGACGTCGATGGTATGACCCTGGTCCGTTTTTACCGCAACAACCCGACTACCCGCGACATACCGGTCATCGTTCTATCCAGCAAGGATGACCCCCAGGTCAAGAGCGATGCCTTCTCCAACGGCGCCACCGACTACCTGGTCAAGTTGCCGGAAAAAATCGAACTGCTGGCGCGCATCCGCGCCCATGCCAAGAGCTACCTGGCGCAGAAGGAACGAGATGACGCTTTCAGGACCATGGAAAAAATGCAGCAACAGCTGTCAGCAATCAACAACGAGCTGGCGCATAGCAACCGTGAACTGAAACGTCTGTCGTCAATGGACGGGCTGACCAGTCTGGCCAACCGCCGACAGTTCGATGCAACGCTGGAACAGGAGTGGCAGAGAGCTATCCGCACCGAGCTGCCCCTGTCCTTACTGTTTGCCGACATTGATTATTTCAAACGCTACAATGACAGCTACGGCCACCAGGCCGGCGATGACTGCCTCAAGAAGATCGCCGACAGCCTGCAGAAAACCGTACATCGCCCTGCTGACCTGGTGTGTCGTTACGGGGGCGAGGAATTTGTCATGATTCTTCCCGATACCACCAGTGAAGGCGCACTGGCAGTTGCAGAAAAGGTGCTTAGGCATATTGCCGACCTGAACATCCCGCACACAAACTCCGCTGCAGTCGATCATGTCACGCTGAGCATTGGCGTCGCCACACTGCGTCCGAAAAAAGGTTGCAGCCCCGACGAACTGATTGAAGCTGCCGACAAGATGCTGTACAAAGCCAAGGAAAATGGCCGCAACTGTATTGAAGTCGCACAAGCTCCCGCACAGCTTAAAAGCGTCCACCGTTAAACTATTCCCCCTGCACCACCCGATGCAATCCGTGTATCATGTGCGCCTGTTCGATCAGGAGCCTGATATGACGTTTGTAGTGGGTGAAAATTGCATCAAGTGCAAATACACGGACTGTGTGGAAGTCTGCCCGGTGGATTGTTTCCATGAAGGCCCCAATTTTCTGGTGATTGACCCCGAAGAATGCATTGACTGCACCCTGTGTGAACCGGAGTGTCCCGCCGAAGCCATTTTCCCGGAGGATGACCTTCCGTCTGACCAGCAGGACTTCCTGGCCCTCAACGAGGAACTGGCTCAGGTCTGGCCGGTAATAACCCAACTGAAAGACGCCCCCGCCGATGCCGATGAGTGGAATGGCAAAAAAGGCAAACGCGACCTCCTGGAGCGCTAGCCCTTTTGAAAGGGCCGCCTTCGTGCAACATAGGGGCTGACCCCTGCTGACCCTGGTCCCTTTCAGCCAGGATCCGCTCGCAGTTGCGGCGCAACAGATCCTCGACCACTACCAGGCATACCTGCCTGATCTAACCCATTGCCAGATACTTGTCGCAGCAGACCAGTGCGCTACACAGCTACGCGCGGAACTGCTCAGGCAGGCCGAACAAAGAGGCTGTCAGGCACTGCTGGGGCCTTCTATCGACTGCCTCGAGCCGTGGCTGTCGCGTCTCGGCCCCGTATCGGAAACCATCCTGAACCAGCCTGCCCGGGAACTGGTACTGGCCGAAGCACTGCGCAATGCAGCCCGGATTTACGTCGAAACCGACCCCTGGCAACTGGCCGGCCAGTTACTGATGCTGTTTGATGAACTGACCCGTCACGAGTTCGTGATCCCGGATGATTTTGAGCAGTTTCATGCCCGGCTGAAAAACTGTTACGCCGTTTCTGCGCCCTCACCTTCGCTGCAACAGGAAGCCTTTATACTGCACACCCTGTGGCATGCCTGGAAGCAACAGCTGGCAACCGAAAAGCTGCTGGACCCGGCAACCGCCAACCGGCAGCGACTTGCAGATCATCTGCGCAATCCCGGCAGCACCGAGCTATGGCTGATCGGCCACACAGAATTCTCCCCCGGCGAAATACACTGGCTGCGCACTCTGCTCGATCTTGGTAAAGCACATCTGCTGCTGCACGGCGAAGGGCAGCAGGATGGGTATCACCCGGACAGACCGATCAGGGACATTCTGGATCAGCTCGGGGTTGAAACCCCACAAGCCACGGCATTCGCCGGCAACGACCTGGATGACTTCATCAGAGCATTGTTCGAGACTTCCCCGGACAACCTGCAACAGCGGGCCGGGAACTTTGCCAGGCAGCACCCACAGGACGGCATAGGCCCGCGTTTGAAAACCTTCAAGGCAGCCGACCCGGAACAGGAAGCACAGGCTGTCGCCCTGCAGGTTCGGCGCTGGTTACTGGAGGATGTCCAGCCCATTGCTATCGTTACCGAAGACCGGCGCCTGGCACGCCGTGTCCGTGCCCTGCTGGAAACTTCACAGATCGAACTCGACGACAGCGGCGGCTGGGCGCTGTCCACCACCAGTGCCGCGGCCACCCTGGAACGCTGGCTGGAAACTGTCGAGGAGGACTTTGCCTGCGGGCCGCTGCTGGACGTACTGAAATCACCTTTCGTCCGCTTTGCCGAACGCGATGAGCACCTGGCCCGGGTACGGCGTCTTGAGCAGGATATTATCCTGCACGAAAATATCGCCCGTGGTCTGGACCGCTACCGGCATCACCTGGACCGGCGCAGCGAGCGCCTGCCCGACTGGTCAGAACGCATGCAGCAGGCTGTACACCGGATGCTGAACGTCATTGATCATGCCGCCAGTCCACTCGTGTCGTTGCTGCACGGCTCCTATTCAGCGAACGATTACCTCGCCGCGCTACACGCAAGTCTGCAGGAACTCGGCGCCTGGCAATGCCTCGCGGGCGACCGGGCCGGGCAGCGTTTGCTGGAAGTGCTGGAAGAGTTACAGCAGGCTGCCGGCTATTCCAGTGTGCCGCTCGAGTGGTTTGAATTCCGTAACTGGCTGGGGCGTAACCTGGAGCGTACAACCTTTCGGTTACCTCCGTCGTCCAGCCCGGTACGTCTGCTGACGCTGGAACAAAGCCGCCTGCAACGTTTCGCGGCGACCATTATTGCCGGCTGCAGCCACGACCACCTGCCGGGATCCCCGGCAAGCCAGGCATTCTTCAACCAACGCGTGCGCTCCGCACTGGGATTACCGACCTGGTCGCAGACCGTTGCCGGGAAACTGCACCATTTCTGCCGCGTGTTGCACAGTGCGGAACGCGTTCTGCTTACCAGTCACAGTGAACGCGAGGGCGAACCCGTCAGTGTCAGTCCGTGGCTGGAATTGCTGGAAGTGTTCTATCACAATGCCTACCGGTCCAGGCTGGATGACACCGAACTGGGGCAGCTGATCGTTCAGCCGGAAGCTTGGCCTGTCTCCCCCGATACGGCTGACTTGCCGCAATTGCAGACATCTCCCGCCCCACAAACACCCGCGTCGATGCAGCCCAAAACCTGGTCTGTCTACACCCACCAGCGGCTCATCGACTGTCCCTACCGCTATTTTGCCGCTGATGCCCTGGGCCTTAAACCACAGGACGAAATCCGTGAGGCGCTCAGCAAGAGCGATTACGGCTCGCTGGTGCACCGTATTCTGCAAGCCTTTCACAGCAACGTGGAATGGCTGCCCGGACCCTGGTCGGGCGAGCTGGACGCATCCCGGCATGATCAGGCTATGCAGCTGCTGGAGAAGATCAGCCATGCCGTGTTCAGGGCAGCGGTAAAGGATAATTTCCAGGCACGCAGCTGGCTTAAACAATGGCTGACGGTAGTACCCCGCTATCTGGACTGGGAGATCAAGCGCCGGCAACAATGGCAGCTGCACGCTGTCGAGGTCGACGCTGAGCACAACATCAGTCCACAGCTGCGGATGCGTGGCCGGATCGACCGTGTCGACCAGACTTCCGGCGCTACCGCCATCGTTGACTACAAAACCGGCAAACCACCCAAAACCGATGATGTCCTGAGCGGTGAAGCTGTACAGTTGCCGAGCTATGCGCTGTTACTCGACGCGCCCGTCGCCCGGCTTGATTATCTTGAGTTCACCAGGGACCAGGCAAGGCAGCAGACCTGCGCCGAAGGCGAGGAACTGCAACAACTGCTACACGCTGTCGGGCAGCGGCTGACGCAGCTCGATACGGCACTGCACGCAAGCGCTGCACTACCTGCCTGGGGTGACCCAAAGGTATGCAGGTACTGCGAGTTCAGCGGAATCTGCCGGCGCGACATGTGGTTGCACGGAGGCGACGATGGCTGATACGCCACTCGCCACGCAACCTGACAGGAGTTTCAGTGTGCTCGCCTCCGCCGGCACCGGAAAAACCTGGCAACTGGTTGCCCGGCTCACACGCCTGCTACTGGACGGTGCGCGGCTCGACAGCATTCTCGCCATCACCTTCACCCGCAAGGCCGCAGGAGAAATGCAGCTGCGTCTGAATCAACGTCTGTGCGAGTTACTGGAAGCAGACGACAGGCAACTGGACATGGCGCTGACGAGCATCGGTGAAACACCCTCTCCAGCGCTGCGCCAACAGGCGCGCAGGCTTTTTGAATCCAGCTTGCGCAGTGAACAGAGCCTGCGCGCTACGACTTTCCACAGCTTCTGCCAGGAGTTATTACAGCGCTTTCCGCTCGAAGCCGGATTGCCACCCGGTTTCGAGCTTGCCGAACATACCGGCCTGTTAATCGCCGAGAGTTGGGACGCCCTGTTCGCCGAAGCTACCGCCGAAGCCGATCAACCACTGGCACAGGCACTGGATCTTCTGTTCGGCTCGCTCAACGGACTCCACAACACGCGCGATGCATTATTCACCTTTGTCGAACACCGTAGCGACTGGTGGGCGTTCACGCAACAGAGCAAAGACCCTGCTGTTACGGCAACGGCATACCTGCACCATCGACTGGAACTGGATCAACAGGCCGCAGCCGCTGAAACTTTCCTGAACAGTGAAACACATGACCGGCTGGGCGAGTTTTCCAGTCTATTGGGGCGCCACACCAACCCGACCAACCTGAAAATCATTGCATCGATTGAAGACATACTGGAAAGCGTTGAGGATGCCGATACATTCATCCAGAACGTATTCCCGGTATTTTTTACCAGGAGTGGTGAACGTCGCAAACGTTCTTCAAGCAAGGCCCAGTGCAAATCAATGGGTGAGGCCGGTGAGGGGCGCTTCCTGGAACTGCATGAGTGGTTCTGTGAACAGCTGGAAGAGGTTGTTGAATATCAGAACCGTCAGCGCACCCTGCGGGTCAACACGGCCTGGTACCTGGCCGGACAATGCTTGCTGGAACACTACCAGCGCATCAAACGCGAACGGCGTCTGCTGGATTTTGCCGACCTCGAGTGGAATGCCTACCGTTTACTCAACCATCCCGAGCACGCTCACTGGATACAGTACAAACTGGACCAGCGTATCGACCATCTGCTGATCGATGAATTCCAGGATACCAACCCGACCCAGTGGCGATTGATATTACCCTTGCTGGAAGAAATGGCCGCCGGTAGTGAGCGCGTGCGCAGTCTGTTCATTGTCGGCGATGCCAAACAGTCAATATACAGGTTCAGGCGCGGCAATCCGCGCCTGCTCAACATTGCTTCAGAATGGATGCAGCAGCACCTTGACGCAGGCAGTATTAATCTGGACCACTCCTGGCGGTCTTCCCCAGCGGTTATCGACTGCGTTAACTGGATCTTCCAGCACCCGCAGATGGAACACCTGCTCACCGGCTTTAAGACGCATTCAACCCACCAGCAGGAACTTTGGGGACGGGTGGAACTCTGGCCGTTGATCGAAGCGGAGCCTGAAGCACACGAAATTGAGGCCTCCGGTCTGCGCAACCCGCTGCAACAACCCCGGACCATAACCCTTGACCGCCGCCACTACCGGGAAGGTCGGGCAATCGCCGAACGCATACAGCAACTGGTTGAACAGAAAACCTCCGCCTACAACGATATCCTGATCCTGATGCGTTCCCGCACTCACCTGGCCGATTACGAGGCCGCACTGCGCGATAGCGGTATACCCTACCTGAGCCTGGACCGCGGCAGCCTGTTGCAAAGTCTGGAGATCCGCGACCTGGAAGCCCTGCTGATGGTACTGATGACACCGCAGGACAACCTGTCTCTGGCACAGGTGTTACGATCCCCCGTGTTTTCAGCCAGCGATGACGATCTGATGTTGCTGGCGCACACAGCGGACGGCCCCTGGATCGAGCGCCTCGATGCCGCTTGCAAAAAGCTCGATGCGAACCACACGCTGTCACGCGCACACCGTCTGCTGGGTAACTGGCGTTCACTGGCCGGCCGCATCCCGATACACGACCTGCTGCAACGCATCTTCCACGAAGCCAACCTGCTGAAACGTTTTCAGGCTGCCTTTCCCGCAACCCAGGGGGCGCGCGTGCGTGCCAACCTGATGCGCTTTATCGAGCTGGCGCTCGAAATGGACGCCGGCCGTTACCCCACCCTGCCAGGTTTTCTCGAGCGCGTTCGCCAGTTGCGCAGCCTCGAAAAAGAAGGCCCGAATCAGGCGACGCCGCAATCCGACCGGAACCAGCGCGTCTGCCTGCTGACTATCCATGCCGCCAAGGGTCTGGAAGCACCGGTAGTATTTCTGGCTGACAGTGCCCGCCAGGCCAGCAGCCCCCCTGGCTGTCAGACGCTGGTGCGCTGGCCGGCCGAGTCTGACCGCCCGGACGATTTTATGTTGTTGAGCAACAGCAAACTGCGCGACAACATCAGTAACGCGCGCTATGCGCTGGAACAGGAAGAGGAACAACGGGAATCGGCAAATCTCCTGTACGTGGCCCTGACCCGTGCCAGAAGCATGCTGGTAATTTCCGGCTGCGCACCTTCCTCGGCAAACCGCTCAACCGGCTGGTACGGACAGATTGCCACTGCCCTGTGCGACGATCCCGCACCGGTCGATCCCTGGACGCACAGTTTCGGCGCACCCACTGCCGGCGCCAGGAGTGAACACCCGGCAGCAAATACTATCGATATCGACCCTCGCCTGAGCCAGCCGTTTTCCGTACGGCCGGTATGGCACGAGATCGCACCCAGCCACAGTGTCGATGAACATGAATTTGAGTCTGCCGGACCAGGAGGGCGTATACGGGGATTGATAATTCATCGCATGCTGCAACTGGCCACGGAAGAACGGGCAGGCCGGGACATTGCACCCCAGGGTGCCCTCTCGGCGCAAGCGCCTCACCTTGTGCAACAGCTTGCCGGCGAGTTCCGTCTGGCCGCGAACGACCCTGAATTGCAACGTTGCTGGGGCGAAGTTGTAACCCTGCTGGATAGCAAAGATCTGGCCTGGCTGTTCAAACCGGCTTCCGGCGTGAACGCATATAACGAGGCACCCATTCAATATCTACATGAGCAACAAACTGTTTACGGAGTCATTGATCGCCTGATCGTGAGCGCTACCGTTATTCATCTGGTGGACTACAAAACCCACAGAATCGGCGCCGAGTCACAAATACAGCAGCTCGCTTCACACTACAAACCACAGCTGGATCTCTACCGCGAAGGGGTACAAAGGCTATGGCCGAATCGTACAGTGAAGGCATACCTGTTACTGACTGATGGGGGGATACTGGTCAGGATGGATTAAGGGATCGCCGACCAATTCGTCATTGCGAGCGTAGCGCGGCAATCTCCCGCAGTCTGGCACCAGACCAAAGAGATTGCCGCGGCGCTACGCGCCTCGCAATGACGGGTAAGTTCTTCAAGAGGTGCTCGCAATGACAGGTTGGCACACATCGGAGGTTTCCTAGAATATGAAATTTTCCATCTACCGCTATGACCCGGATCAGGATGCCAAACCCTACATGCAGGACTACGAGGTTC
>FXBF010000427.1_pt1 | contig 14420 bp, 11 predicted proteins | sample 5335321 | NCBI WGS metagenome assembly FXBF01 (sample SAMEA103928391, study PRJEB20085) | sediment metagenome | isolation source: sediment
TCCCTATATATCCCTATATATTTAGGGGTGGGGAATGTACTTGATTCGGGGGTAAAAAGAAAGTTCAAAAAAATAAGATCCAAGATCCAAGATCCAAGATAAAATCTAACACACATTTCTGAAGTTTCTTTACTTGGAACTTGGAACTTGGAACCTGGATCTGTTTTATACATTAAACCGAAAATGCATCACATCCCCGTCCCGAACAACATAATCTTTCCCTTCCAGCCTTAGTTTCCCATGTTCTTTCGCGCCCTGTTCGCCATTGAACTCGACGAAATCATCATAAGCAATGGTTTCGGCGCGGATAAAACCTCGCTCAAAATCTGTGTGGATGACACCGGCGGCCTGTGGGGCGGTGGAGTGGGCGCGGACAGTCCAGGCACGCACTTCCTTTTCGCCTGCGGTGAAATAGGTGAGCAGCTGCAGTAGTTTATAGCCGGCGCGGATGACGCGGTCGAGGCCGGGTTCATCCAGGCCCATGTCATCGAGAAACTCCTTTCTTTCCTCTACCTCCATGTCCACCAGTTCGGCCTCGATGGCCGCGCAAACAGGGACTACCCCGGCATTTTCTGTTTTCGCTCGTTCAACCACGGCATCGAGAAAGGGATTGTCTGCAAAACCACTGTCATCGACATTGGGGACATACAGCGTAGGCTTGATGGTCATCAGACATAATGGCCTGAGTATCACCAGCTCATCAACATCCAGTTCCAGCGACCGTGCCGGTAGCCCCTGGTCGAGGTGTTTGCTGACTCTTTCCAGTACGGCCGCTTCTTTCAATGCATCCTTGTCACCACCCTTGCTCATTTTATGTGCGCGGGCCAGTGCCCTGTCTGTGGTGTCCAGGTCGGCCAGCGCCAGTTCTGTGGCAATCACATCGATATCAGAGATGGGATCAATCCTGCCGGCGACATGGGTGATGTTCTCGTCCTCGAAGCAGCGTACTACCTGGACGATGGCATCGACCTCACGAATATGGGCGAGGAATTTATTGCCCAGGCCCTCACCTTTTGAAGCGCCTTCCACCAGACCGGCGATATCGACGAATTCGATCGTTGTCGGCAGCACTTTTTGCGGATTTACAATTGCCGCCAGTTTGTCGAGACGGGGATCAGGGATCTCAACGATGCCGATATTCGGCTCGATAGTACAGAAAGGATAGTTCTCGGCCTGAATCTCGGCACGAGTCAGGGCATTGAACAGGGTGGACTTGCCGACGTTTGGCAACCCGACGATACCGCATTTAAAACCCATGTTATCTCCTGCCTGGTTTGCAGAGCGTAAAATCTAAAATCCGAAACAATCGCGCCGAGCGACGCTCCTACGATTCCTTTCTTTTTTACTTTCAACTTTCACTTTGTAGGAGCGCCGCTCGGCGCGATATCTTTTGACCTTAACCTGTGGCCTGGTCATGCCCCGAAACAATCGCGCCGAGCGACGCTCCTACGATTCCTTTCTTTTTTACTTTCAACTTTCACTTTGTAGGAGCGCCGCTCGGCGCGATATCTTTTGACCTTAACCTGTGGCCTGGTCATGCCCCGAAACAATCGCGCCGAGCGACGCTCCTACGATTCCTTTCTTTTTTTTGCTTTCAGCTTTTAGCTTTCAGGAGCGCGTATGCAAAGCATTCATCGCTATTTGCAAATCACCCCCGAGGATATCCTCAATATGATCTGCACTGTGCTCAATCGCTGACTGGATTAGCGTCATCTCGGCCTCCGGCGGGCGTTTCAGTACAAAATTGGTCACCGCAGCGGGGTTCCCTGGGTGGCCGATACCCAGCCGCAGACGCAGATAATCCGGGCTGCCGAGATGCTGTGTGGTGTCACGCAGGCCATTGTGACCGGCTGCCCCGCCGCCCAGTTTGAGCTTTACCCGGCCGGGCAGCAAATCGAGCTCATCGTGGGCGACCAGAATTTGTTCTATGTCAATACGGTAATAGCGGGCAAAAGCGGCAATCGATACGCCACTGTGATTCATAAAATCCTGTGGCGCCAGCAACCAGATGCGCGCGCCATTGATGGTGATCTTACAAACCCGTGATTTGAAACGAGACTCATCCCGCCAGCTGCCGTGGAAGCGTTTTGCCAGTTCCTCGATAAACCAGAAGCCCGCATTGTGCCGATTGTCGGCATAACCTGGGCCGGGGTTACCGAGGCCAGCGATCAGACTGATGCCGCGAGCCATGAGCAGGGATTATTCGCCGCCCTCAGCTGCCTCAGCATCAGAACCTTCACCAGCTGCCTCTTCTCCAGTGGCTTCTTCGCCCTCTTCACCCTCTGTTTCTTCTACTTCCTCGTCTTCGATTTGTATCCGAACGGCGACGACCGTAACCACTGCCAGGTCATCACCACCATGAGACATGATGATAGATTCAACTCCGTCAGGCAGGGTGATTTCACTTAGATGAATAGAGTCACCGAGATGAAGAGCAGAAACATCGATGGGAATAAACTCCGGCAGGTCGGCGGGCAGGCAGTCGATCTCCAGTTCAGTCATAAGGTGCGAGATGATGCCGCTTTCAACCTTGACGCCCGGGGCGTCTTCCCCGCCAGTGAAATGGAACGGCACGTTCATGTGAATCTTGTCTTTGGCGCTGATTCGCTGAAGATCAATATGCAGAATCAGCTGACTGAAGGCGTGCATCTGTACATCACGCAATATAGCCTTTTCTTTCTTGCCGTCTATCTCCACGGTCAGAATGGAGCTGTGAAATGACTCGTCTTCCAGGTTATGAATCAGGCTGTTATGGCTCAAAGAGAGCATGGCAGTATCTTTTCCTGCACCATAAAGAACGGCAGGAATCTTGCCGGCATGACGCAGGCGGCGGCTCGCACCCGTACCTTTCACATCACGCATTTCGGCGACAATAGTATGACTGTTTGACATCAGGAATCTCCCGTTTTGTCGTTATAAACAACCCGGACCGCGACCAGACCGGGAAAAAGGCGGCGATTGTAACAGAAAATCAGTTCCAAGTTCCAAGTTCCAGGTTCCAAGTTAAGTCAAAACACAGAATATCCGATGCTTTCGGCCTGGAGCCTGGAGCCTGGAACTTGGAACTTGGATCCTGGAACCTGGAACCTGGAACCTGGAACTTGGACCTTGGAACTTGGAACCTGGATCTTGGATCTTGGATCTTGGAACCTGGATCCTGGAACCTGGATCCTGGATCTTGGAACTTTTTTAATAAAAAAGTGAACTAACCGATTCCTGGCTATATATCCGACGCATCGTTTCAGCTAACAGCTCGGCAATACTCAGCTGGCGGATTTTGCTGCAGGCGGTCGCTGCCTCTGATAGTGGTACGGTATTGGTGACGACCAGCTCGTCCAGTTCGGAACTGCTGATGCGTTCGACGGCGGGGCCGGACAGGATGGGATGGGTACAGCAGGCGGAAACCCGGGAGGCACCGCGCTTTTTCAGTGCTCTGGCGGCCTCGCAGAGGGTATTTGCGGTGTCCACCAGGTCGTCGATGATGACGCAGTTTCTGCCTTCTACATCGCCGATTATATTCATCACCTTGGCGACATTGGCTTTTGGGCGGCGCTTATCAATAATGGCAAGGTCTGCCTCCAGTGGCTTGGCCAGTGCGCGGGCGCGGACTACGCCGCCGACATCCGGCGAAACAACCATCAGGCTGTCATCGCTGTGTCGCCAGACATCGCCCAGCAGTACCGGCAGGGCGTAGATATTATCAGTCGGAACGTCGAAGAAGCCGACGATCTGGTCTGCATGGATATCGACGGTTAATACATGGCTGGCACCGGCGTTTGAGATCATGTCAGCCACCAGACGCGCGGAGATCGGCGTGCGTTGCGAGCGAGGCCGTCGGTCCTGCCGGGCATAACCGAGATAGGGGACAACGGCGGTGATGCAACCGGCTGCCGAGCGTTTGCAGGCATCGATCAGCAGCAGTAGTTCCATCAGATTATCGTTACTGGGCGGACAGACCGACTGTAAAATGAAAACATCCCGGCCACGCACATTGTCCAGTATCTCAATCTGGATTTCACCGTCACTGAAGGTGTCAACTATGGCCTTACCCGGGCGCACATCCAGGAATCGGCAGACTTCTTTGCTGAGCTCGGGGTTGCCCGAACCTGAAAGGACTATCATGTCATCGTTTGGCAAAAGCCTGCTCCCGTTTAAAGTAACTGCTATATGATGGCTGGGGTGACAGGAATCGAACCTGTGCATGCTGGAATCAAAATCCAGTGCCTTACCGCTTGGCTACACCCCATTCGTGAAATAAAGGGGTCGGAGTCGAAGTGCGACTCCGACCCCTTTATTTCACGACTCTGACCCCTTTATTTCAGAGGGCTGATATTCAAACCCTGTGTAACAAAGCATTGCCAGTCGGCAGGGGCCTGTTGTGCAATTTTTTTTGCATCACCGGGTGATTCTATCGTAATAAATACACCCGCGCCGGTTCCTGTCATCCGCGCCTCAGCGAATTGCTGCAACCAGCTCATGGCCTTATCCACGTCGGGATATTCCTGTCTGACTACTGCTTCGAGATCGTTATGCCCTTGCCCTTCAAGAAAGTCGGCTATTCTGATAGGCGAGCTATCGCGTGTCAATGCAGGATGACTGAAAATTTCCGCTGTAGAGACCTGTACCGGCGGCACAATCAGCAGATAAAGATCTTCGGCAGGATCGATCGCAGTCAGTCTATCGCCAGTCCCTTCGGCCCAGGCCGCATGGCCATGAACAAAAACCGGCACATCTGCGCCGAGTTCCCGGCCAATATCGGCCAGTATATCCTTCGATAAATCGAGGCCCCACAGACGATTCAAACCACAGAGAACGGTGGCCGCATCCGAACTGCCGCCACCGAGACCAGCCCCCATCGGAATATTTTTTTCAATACTGATATCAACCCCGGCCGACACCCCGGCATAGTCAGCGAGGCGGTGCGCCGCTTTTACCATCAGGTCATCCCGTTCCGCCACATCAGCCCATCGGGTCAGACGCCGAATTTGCCTGTCCGGGCGGGCAGAAAGGGTAATTTCATCATTTAAGTCGATAAACTGAAACACCGTCTGTAATTCATGATAGCCATCAGCCCGACGCCCGGTGATGTGCAGGAACAGGTTTAGTTTGGCGGGGGCGGGGAGGGTCAACATAAATCGAAGTTTTCAGTTTTCAGTTTTCAGTTTTCAGTAGGCTAGCATGATTTTCTTAACACAGAACACTGAAAACCGAACACTAAAATACCATTCGCCGCGAGGGCGCGCCTCCCACATCCATTCCATAATCATGGCCTTTCCCCTTTCCTCTCGTAGGAGCGCCGCTCGGCGCGATATCTTTTGACCTTAACCTGTGGCCTGGTTATACCTCGAAACAATCGCGCCGAGCGACGCTCCTACAATTCCTTTCATTTTTTAGCTTTCAGCTTTTAGCTTTCAACTTTCACTTTATAGGAGCGCCGCTCGGCGCGATATCTTTTGACCTTAACCTGTGGCCTGGTTATACCTCGAAACAATCGCGCCGAGCGACGCTCCTACAATTCCTTTCATTTTTTAGCTTTCAGCTTTTAGCTTTCAACTTTCACTTTATAGGAGCGCCGCTCGGCGCGATATCTTTTGACCTTAACCTGTGGCCTGGTTATACCTCGAAACAATCGCGCCGAGCGACGCTCCTACAATTCCTTTCATTTTTTAGCTTTCAGCTTTTAGCTTTCAACTTTCACTTTATAGGAGCGCCGCTCGGCGCGATATCTTTTGACCTTAACCTGTGGCCTGGTTATACCTCGAAACAATCGCGCCGAGCGACGCTCCTACAATTCCTTTCATTTTTTTGCTTTCAGCCCTGAAACAATCGCGCCGAGCGACGCTCCTACAATTCCTTTCCCCTTTCCCCTTTCCCCTCGATTTTCCAATCCTTAACAATAACCTTGATCCGAACATACCTCTCATCCTCCCGGGCAGCCGTTGTTTCAAAAACAATCGATGTCGGCAGTTCGTGTTTACCGAACCGGGTGTATTTACCCAGTGAGACTTTCCAGCCGGCCTGTTCAACACCCAGCAGACGCTGTTGAGCATCTACTGTGGATGCAGCCTTGCTGCCGGGTTCGTTCAGACCCAGCAGCCACCAGCGCAGGCCGGAGACGGGGATTTTCCAGCCGGTTACCCGATAGATCAATTCATCGGCAGACGGCGAATACTGGACCCTGCCCTTGCTGTCTTTTATAGAGACCCCGGTTTCATCCTGTTTCAGTATTATCAGCCCGCCACCTAGCGGGCCGAGCAGGCGCAGTGTTCGCTGTTCGGGCGATTCCTCCCATATCAGTGAAGCACTGCCGCTGCGGTCATTACCGCGCAGGCCAATACGCGCATGCATTTTCCAGTTATCGATTTCAGCCAGAGCAGACTGTCGGGACTGCCAGTCGAGAGGCGCTTCCTTTTTTACAGGCTTGCTGGTGCAGGCACTTAACATGACAACCGTAACTAATAGCAACAACCTGTAGGAGCGCCGCTCGGCGCGATTGATATTAACGATTTTGCCCGGCACAAAGATCATCGCGCCGAGCGACGTTCCTACAGAAAAATTAATTTTGTAATTTTTCACCTAACGCCTTCAGTTTCTCATCCCCAGGGAACTCCTTATTCGCTTTCTTCCAGACCTTTCTCGCCTGACGGGCTTTACCTGCGGCCTGCAGGACTTCAACCAGATGGGAGGCGATCTCCGAGTCATTTCGCTTAGTCAGTGCCCTGCGCAGGTAGTCTTCGGCAGTACTGTAATTGCCCATTCGGTATTCGACCCAGCCCATGCTGTCGAGGATAAACGGGTCGCCGGGTTTTAGTTTCAGTGCGGCCTCGATCAGTGAATAGGCTTCTTTATAGCGATCCGTCAGATCTGCCAGGGTAAAGCCATAGGCGTTCAGGGCCTGCGCATGGTTGGGTTCAATTTTAAGTATATGCTGTAAATCCTTTTCCAGACCCGCAACATCTTCCCGGCGCGCAGAAATCATGGCTCTGGCATAAAGTAGATCGATTTCATCCGGGTTATCGGCCAGTGCGGTGTTGATAACCTGCAGTGCTTCATCTACCCGCCTGGCCTCTAACAGCAGGTCGTGTTGCAGCAGGATGATGTCTATCTGCTGGCCTGGCGTCTCGGCGTGTATGGCTTCAAGTTCACGCATGGCCGCATCGACATCGTCTCGCTGCTTGATGACATTAACCAGCCGCAGCCGGGCTTTGAACAACTGATCTTTTTCAGTAACCGAGCGGTACCACTGGATAGCATCATCAAATTTTTTCTGCTGCTCAGCAATATCGCCGAGGTAGAGTCGGGCCAGATCATTGCTCGGTTGCAGTGACAGAACCTTCTCGAGATAGTTTGCTGCATCGTCCAGTTTTCTGCCATCCATCCGTATCAGTGCCAGTGCCATCGGCGCAATGATGGATGTTTCATCCTGCTTATGAATTACCAGGTATTCCTTTTCTGCCTGTTTAAGCTTATTCGTCTCCAGATAGTGTCTGGCCAGGGCCATGCGAAGCAGAAGGGCTGTGGGGTGGTTTTTCAGAAAGTTGCCGGCAAACTGTTCTGCTTCGCTGTTTTTTTTATTAAGCAGTAACAGCCCGAACTTAAAGGTAGCGGCATTGCTGTTGTCCGGGTCGAGTGACAGGGTACGGTCAATGGCCGTGGAGGCAATGCCATATTCCTTGAGTTTGCTGGCGACATTGGCATGGGCCAGTGCTACATCGGCTGAGTCCGGGTATTCGGTTGCCAGCTTTTCGATTAATTCGAGGGCCTGTTGCTGGCTTCCATAACGAACCAGAGTCCCGCTTATTTGTCTCAGTAGCAGACTGCGGTTTTTTTCGTCTGCTAAAGACAGAGCTTTGCTATAATGTAGCAAAGCCTGTTCTGGATGTTTATCAACAACCAGAAGATTACCCATGGTCTGGTGGACATCGAGGTTGCCCGGTACCAGCTCCAGCCACAGTCTGGCCATTTTTATTGCAGTGCCGTACTGAGACGAAATTACGGCCAGGCGGGTGGCCTGGGCAGCCAGTCGGGGGTCGCGTGTTTCGATCGCCGTATCGACCAGGGCCGACAGTGCCAGATCATTGTTGTTCTGCTGGCGGGCGATGTCGGAGAGCAAAAGTTTGTATAACAGCTCGCCAGTGAGCTCGACATCAGGCAGGTTCTGCGGTTTGGATGCTGCGTCGGTATCTGTCAGATCGGCTTTTTTTGCCGTGGTGTCAGCGGGGTCCTTTTTGACGGAACTGCTGGCACAGGAGACCAGTGCGGTAGAAACAAATACTAACGAGGCAAGCAATGTAATCGATGGCATGGCTTGACAGATTCTTCTAACAAGAGACAATGTTTGGTTCTTTCCTGAATATGTAGGCACACTAACACTATAAATCATGCACCTGTTCAACTTTGGCATCAACCACAAAACTGCACCGCTGGAACTCCGCGAGCAGACTGCTTTCGCCCCCGATACTCTGGTGACTGCGCTAGCAGATATCACTGATGCCGGTGGAGCGCGTGAGGCCACGATACTCTCTACCTGCAATCGTACAGAAATTTACTGCAGTCATGAACAGGAAAATGAAAATAGTCTGGTTGAATGGTTCTGTGATTACCACCGGCTTACGGCCGATGATATCGAGCCTTATCTCTATCGCCACCCGGGCGATGAGGCGGTACGGCATGCCTTCCGGGTCGCCAGCGGGCTCGATTCCATGGTGCTTGGTGAGCCGCAGATTCTCGGCCAGATGAAAGAGGCCTTCGCGACCGCACACAAGACAGGCGTTACCGGCAAACTGCTTAACCAGTTATTTCAGCACACCTTTTCCGTCGCCAAACAGGTGCGCACAGACACCCTGATTGGTGCCAGTGCGGTGTCTGTGGCGTATGCGGCGGTCAAACTGGCAAAACAGATTTTTAGCGACCTGTCACAGAAAACAGTGCTATTGATCGGGGCCGGTGAAACCATCGAATTGACGGCACAGCACCTGTCGCAGCAGCTGGCCGGGCACATCATTGTTTCCAACCGCACCGTTGAACGGGCACAGAAACTGGCTGAACTGGTAGACGGTGAAGCCATCGCCCTGGCCGAATTGCCCACACGTCTGCACGATGCAGATATCGTCATCTCATCGACTGCCAGCCAGCTGCCGATACTCGGCAAGGGTGCCGTTGAGCAGGCATTGAAAAAACGTCGCCATCGACCCATATTCATGGTTGACCTGGCCGTCCCCCGGGACATCGAGGCAGAAGTCAGTGAACTGAACGATGTTTTTCTGTATACCGTCGATGATCTGCAAAATGTGATAGACGAGAACCTTCAGTCGCGCCTTGAAGCCGCTGAGGAGGCCGAAAAAATTATTGACCTGCAGGTTGGCCACTTCGTCGACTGGCTGAAATCACTCGATGCCGTACCGATGATACGCGCACTAAGAGAAAACGCCGACCAGCTGCGCCAGGCCGAACTGGATAAAGCCCTGCGCTTACTGGCCAGTGGCGAAAACCCTGAAGTAGTCATTGAAACACTGGCCCGCTCTTTAACCAACAAATACACCCACAATCCTACCGCCGCCCTGAAAAAGGCCGGTCTGGATGCGGACAAGGCAGTTATTGAGGCGGCGCGGCGGTTGTTTGGGTTAAAGGTGTAAATGCAGTTCCAAGTTCCAAGTTCCAAGTTCCAAGTTAAAAGAATCAGGATTAGTGTGCTTGGAACCTGGAACTTGGAACTTGGAACTTTTCTTCCATGAAACCCTCAATAACCAGCAAACTCGACCACCTAAGCCAGCGACTGAAAGAAATCCATGCCCTGCTGGCCGACCCGGCCGTCGCGGCTGATCAAAACCAGTTCCGCCAGCTGTCAGTCGAGATGTCGGAATTATCTCCGGTAGTCGAGCGTTATCACCAGTGGCAGCAAAGCAAAGCAGATCTCGATGCGGCACGCCAGATGCTTGAGGATGAAGACAGCGAGATGCGTGAAATGGCGACAGTGGAGGTCGATTGGCTGGAGCAGTCTATGGCTGAGTATCAGGAGGCCATCCGTGTCCTGCTGATTCCCAAAGACCCGAATGACGAGCGCAACGTCTTTCTTGAAATTCGGGCCGGTACCGGTGGTGACGAAGCCGCCCTGTTTGCCGGCGACCTGTTCCGTATGTACAGCATCTATGCAGAAAAGAACCGCTGGAAGATTGAGGTATTGAGCCATAGCGACGGCGAGCATGGCGGCTACAAAGAGATCATCACCCGGATTAGCGGCAAACGCGTCTATTCCCGCCTTAAATTTGAGTCCGGTGCACACCGTGTACAGCGCGTACCGCAGACCGAAACCCAGGGCCGGGTGCATACCTCGGCCTGTACCGTTGCCGTTATGCCGGAAGCCGATGAGGTAGATGAAATAGCTATTGATGCCGGTGAGCTGCGCATTGACACCTACCGTGCATCCGGTTCTGGTGGGCAGCACGTCAACAAGACCGATTCAGCCGTCCGCATCACCCATCTGCCGACCGGCCTGGTAGTCGAATGTCAGGATGAACGCTCACAGCACAAAAACAGGGCCCGCGCGATGAGCGTGCTGCAGTCAAGGCTGCTGGACCAGATCCAGAGTGCGCAGCAGGCCGAACAGGCCGAAACACGAAAATCACTGGTCGGCAGCGGCGACAGGTCAGAACGCATCCGCACCTACAATTTCCCGCAGGGCAGGGTAACCGACCATCGCATCAACCTGACACTCTACAAACTCGATGAACTGATGACCGGCAATCTGGACATGGTCATCGAGCCGCTGGTGACAGAGCATCAGGCAGATTTGCTGGCGAAACAAGGATGAAAAAAAGTGTTCGGTTTACTGTAGGAGCGTCGCTCGGCGCGATTTCCCCCAGAGAGCAATTACCCTTTGAAATGAATCGCGCCGAGCGACGCTCCTACAGTACGGCATGTGGACCATAAACCCTTGTAGGAGCGCCGTCCCCGGCGCGATTATTTAACCCATGACCACCATAATCAAGCTTCTCAACGAAGCCCGGTCAGCGCTGAATAACCCTGAAGCTATTCAGGAAAGCGAAATATTGATGGCGGCCATCTGTGGCATCAGCCACAGCCAGCAACTCACTCATCCCGACCAGGTGCTGTCAGAAAAGCAGTGCCAGCAATTTGACGCCGCACTCAAACGTAGAATAGCCGGCGAACCCCTCGCCTACATCATCGGCACACGCGGTTTCTGGGACATGGACCTGAAAGTATCGCCAGCGGTGTTGATCCCGAGACCGGACACCGAATGCCTGGTCGAGCAGGCGCTGGCACGGATACCGGCAGATACCCGCTGGCAGATTGCCGATCTGGGAACCGGCAGCGGCGCCATTGCCCTGGCACTCGCGCGGGAGCGCCCGCAGTGTGAAATTACCGCCACCGACCTGTCAGCGGCTGCCCTGGCCATCGCAAAGGAAAACGCCAGCCTGCTGGGCATCAAAAACATCAGCTTTGCCGCCGGCCCGTGGTTGCAGCCGATAAAAGGCAGGCTATTTGAAATGATCGTCTGCAATCCGCCGTATATCCCCGCAGACGACCCCCATCTGAAACAAAGCGACCTGCCGGCAGAACCAGAGCAGGCACTGATTTCCGGTGTAGACGGGCTGGATGCCATCCGCCAGATCATCACCGACAGCGTGATGCAATTGCAGCCCGGCGGTTTTTTGCTGCTGGAACATGGCTATGATCAGACAAGTGAAGTGACCGAACTGCTGCGCCAGCAGGGCTTTAAAGAGATATTCACCGAAAAAGACTATGGTGCCAACGACAGGGTGACGGGGGGAAGGCAGGGGAAAGGGGAAAGGGGAAAGGGGAAAGGAAAATCAAAAGCTTCGCCGCGAGGGCGCGCCTCCCACATTAAAACCAGAACCAGGCCTGTAGGTTGGGCTGAAGAATGAAGCCCAACAATTTTCCTTATTTCGAGTATGAAGCATCATAAGAATATGATAATATGCTTATGATGCTGTGCCAATAAGTATGCGGCAAGAAGACATTCCGTGAAGCAAAGCTTTCACACCCCTCCATGCCCGGAGCCAGAACCTCATAGCATCCACTCATCTGTACCTGTGAACACACCGGGTACAGATTCTGGTTTCGGGCATCTTTTTTTAAAGGCAGTTTTCAGTGTTCAGTGTTCAGTCACTGCTGTCCCATACACTCGTCATTCCGGCGCAGGCCGGAATCCAGTGACTTTATCGATATTTAAAATCAAAAGACTTCGCCGCGAGGCGCGCCTCCCACAATAAATCACTTATACTAACCGAACACCGAACACCGAACACCGAACACCGAACACTGAAAACAGAACACTTTCCTTCCAAAACTTGTTTGAAAGCAGTCAAATGTGTATTCTCTCACGCTCGATGGAGACTTGGCCTTAATCTGGCCACAGTCACAGACAATGCAACAGCCACAGGTAAACAAATGAATCAGCCAGCCGATAAAATGAACCCCAACCAGGGACAGGTCACACAGAATGCACAGGGTCAGCCTCAGCAGGTACAGGGTCAACCTCAGCAAGCACAGGGACAGCCAGTTAATCCACAGATGGCAGGACAGCCCGGGGCGCAGCAGCCCGGGGTGCAGCTGACCCCGCAGCAGCAGCAGGCGCAAAACACCGCTATGCTGCAGAATGAAGCACAGCAGCGCCAGCTGAATCAGCTGGTGAATGAGGCACAGGCCGCCTACAATCAGGGCAGGCGTCAGCAGGCACAGCAACTGGCCAGCCAGGTCCTGCAGATGGCACCGGGCCACCTCGGTGCTCTGCGTATGTTGATCGCCATTGCGCGTGAAATGAATGAGATGAAGGCCGCCGAACAATTGTTGCAGCGTGCACTAAGTATCCATCCGAACAACGATGCACTGCTGTTTGATTCCGCTATTTTCCTTGAGCAGGCGCAGAAACCCCTGCTGGCCGAGCAGCAACTGGCGCGTGTCGTCAGCATCAATCCGCAGAACTTCCAGGCGCAGGTCGCCATGGGGCGCATGAAACAGCGCCGCGGCAATATGGCGCAGGCCGAGTACCATCTGCGTCAGGCACATTTCCTCAATTCTGCCGCACCGGATGTCAGCGTCAATCTGGGCAATGCCCTGACCCAAATGGGGCGCTGGGAAGAAGCCGAGCATTTCTTCCGCATCGCTTTAGCACTGGACACCGAAAACATCCCGGCCTATCTCGGCTGGGTCAAGCTGGAAGAAAGCCAGCAGAACCTGCCACGGGCGTGGGAACTGCTCAACACCGCCAAAGACCTGCGGCCAAAGTTCCCGAACATCGCCTTCTCCGAGGCCCTGCTGCATCGCGGTGAAAAAAACTACGACAAGGCACTGGCAGCACTGGAAAAGCTGAAGATTGATAACCTGAACCCGGCGGCCAAAGTCTCCTATTACTACGATCGTGGCACCACGCTGGACAAGATGGAGAAATACGATGATGCCTTCGCCGACTTCTCAGAAGCCAACCGCATCAATCGTGAAGACCTCAACATCAAATACGCCGATGAAAAGAACCAGCAGCTGCATGAACGCCTGCGTAATTTCTTCACGGCAGAGAACATATCCGGTCTGCCGCGTGCCAAACGTCAGGAAGATGACGAGAACCCGATCTTTATCATCGGCTTTACCCGTTCCGGTACCTCTATGACCGAGCAGATCCTCACCGCCCATTCAAAAATTGCCGCGGGCGATGAACTGCATTTCATGAACGACCTGGCGGATCGCGCATCCGGCATGCTACGCAGCCGCATGATGTACCCCAACTGTCTGGCGGAAGCCAACCAGCAGGCGATGAATGCCTTCCGCAACGATTACCTGCTGAAGTCGCGTATGAGCGGCATCGTCGAGCCGGGTGTTCGCCGTTTCACCGACAAAATGCCGGGCAACGAAGTCCACATGGGGATGATTTCCCTGCTGTTCCCGGAAACCAACTTCGTCCATATGGTTCGCCATCCGCTGGATTCCGTACTCGCCAGCTTCTTCATCGATGCCCGTCATGGCGACAACTATGCCACCGACCTCGCCACAGCGGCTGAACACTACACCCTGACCAGTGAAACAGTCGATCATTACGAAGAAAACCTGGAAATGAACCACCAGCGCTTCAAGTATGAAGACGGCGTCACGAATGTTGAAAAACAGGCGAAGAAGATGATCGATTTCATCGGCCTGGACTGGGAAGACGGCTGCGCGAAATACTACGAAAGCGACCGCCATGCACGCACCCCAAGCTACGCACAGGTCAAGCAGAAGCCCTACAAGACATCCATGTACCGCTATCTAAATTACATGGACCACCTGAAGGACATCATCCCGACCCTGAAGCCCGTGATCAAAAAACTGGGCTACAAGATCGATTAAAAAATGTTTTCGTAGGAGCGGCGCTCGCCGCGATAGATTGAACGATTCGTAATCGGATG
>FXBF010000428.1_pt1 | contig 14418 bp, 7 predicted proteins | sample 5335321 | NCBI WGS metagenome assembly FXBF01 (sample SAMEA103928391, study PRJEB20085) | sediment metagenome | isolation source: sediment
AACAAATCGTCGCGTGGAGAATCGCCCTGAACCAATAAGGGTCTGCCCTTGAGTTTTTTGCGTCGGGACCTGAACCATTTCTTCGCCGCATTTAGTGCGCGGTGGCTCGTGAAAAGGCAGAACATGCCGCCGCCGGTCATGTCGAGCAGCGGCACGACTTTCTCGAGCATTGTGGCCGTGTGTTGTGGATCCGACGGTTCCGGCAAACCGGGCGGCAAATAAATTAGTCCGTGATCGGCCAGTGCATAGGGGCTTGGAAATGTCAGTCCTGGTGCTGAAGCTAGCCCCATACGCGTCGTAAAGTGGCTGAAGTCGTCGCCAATCGCCAGCGTCGCCGAGGTGAAAACCCAGGCCTGCCCGTTCGCATTGATCAATCCGTTCAATGTCTCCGCGACATCAAGCGGTGTCAGGTTGAGTCGGATGCTTCGCGGATTGACTTCGAGCCAACGCAAACCGTCCCACGATTCGTCGCTCGCCAGAATGCCAAGCTTCTCGATCATGGCCAGTAGTTGTTCGTTGAGTTTGTCGATTTCGATCGACGTATCGGCAAGCTCCGCTACCCCTTCCTGCAAATTGATAAGTGCAGCTCGCAAATCGGCCAGTGGCACGCTAAGTTCGGGCGAAACAGCCGCGAGCTCGTGCCTGCCCTCCTGCCGCGGCGCCTCGGCACGCAAAACACGGAGGGCGGTGTGTGCTTTGTCCAGCCTGCGTTTGAGCTCGGGCTGACTGAGCGACAGCGTCGCGCCGCGAAGTTCGTCAAAGAAACGCTCCAGCTCGCGGCTGCCAAGGCTCACGCCAAAAAACTGGGCGGCAAGGTCGGGAATCTGGTGAGCTTCATCGAGGATGATCGCCTCGGCACCGGGCAGGAACTCGATGAAGCCGTGCTCTTTCAATGCCAGATCGGCGAGCAGTAAATGATGATTGACGACGACAAGATCGGCTTCCTGTGCCGCCCGGCGCGCTTTGACCACATAACACCGCTGATAAAGCGGGCATTGATTGCCCAGGCAGTTGTCAGCCGTCGAAGTCACGAGCGGCCAGACTGCGGAATCCTCTTCAACTTCGGTCAGCTCCGCACGATCACCGCTCACCGTTCTGTGGCGCCATTCGCGAACGGCATTCAGGTCCTCTGCCAGTGAGTCGGGCGCGGACTGAACGGCCACGGTGTCGAGCCGTTGCATGCAAAGATAATTGGCACGGCCTTTGAGCAAAGCCGTCGTAACCGGTCTGCCGACCGCTTTGGACATCAAGGGCAGGTCACGATGATAAAGCTGGTCCTGCAGTGCCTTGGTTCCGGTCGAGATGATGGTCTTTCGGCCACTTTGTAAAGCAGGCAACAGGTAAGCAAACGTTTTACCCGTGCCAGTGCCCGCTTCGACCACCAGCTGACCGAACGATATCAGCGTGTCCGCAACTGCTTCAGCCATCCACGCCTGACCATCGCGCGGCTGAAAACCGGGTAAGGCTGCCTTCAGGGGACCGTCGGGACCAAAAAACTCAGTGAGATCGTGCATATAAACGGAACTATAACGCGCGCTTCTCTTTTTGCATCAAGTAATTTTGGCACCTGACGCCAGTTTGTGCGCCAGCATCGCCCGTCAGGACGGGCTCCTACGATTTTTTTATTGGCAGCTGTTGTTTGAGCCCGTCCTGGCGGGCGATGACGATTATTGAGAAATTCGGGAACGATTCGTTGCAGCCCGTCCTGACGGGCGATAATCACTTAACGCGTCTGGCCCGCGATACTCTTGAGCGTATGCTGATCCGCTTTTATCGATATCTGTATGTAAGGTCCCTGTGCCGTGTAGCGCGCTGCTGCGAAATCCTTGTCGTCGAAACCGAATGCGTTATAGCCGAGGGTGAACCACATGTTGTCGCGCAAGTTGTAGGCGAGGCTGAGGCCAAAACCGTAATCCGTCACATCGGATGCATAGGACTGATAGATGCTGGTATGCGCGCCGACATTCCACTTCGGACCCAATGCGCGTTGGTAGTCTGCTCCGATCAGGTCCGTATAGCCCGAAAATTCCAGGCCGTTGAAGTTGCTCTTCACATACTTGAAAGCGTACTGCAGCGAGATCTGGCTATGCTCGCTCAGGCGACGGTTTGCATTGAAGTTGTTGACGAATCGCCAGCTGTCTTCCAGGTTTGAGAACATGCCGGTTTCTTCGAATATCAGATCGACACGATCGAGGAACGACCATTGTCCGCCTGCCATGCGATAGGCCCATCCAATTTTGAGATTGGCGGCTGTCGTCTCGGCGCCGCTGATATTTTCAGTCGTGAACATCGTCAGGCCGGCGGACAGGCTGTGGCCCATTTGCGGCTCGCGGTACCAGCCGGAGATCAGGGTCATGCGTTTCTCGCTATCCGAATTGCGATGCTCGATACGCGTATTGGCGCTCCACAGTTCGGCGTTGTACATCGCACCGACATATGCAGCCAGGAAGTCCTCGTTGAGGGATCCGGAAACAAGCTCGCGGTCGATGTCGAATATTCTCGCGCCGGGCTGGACGATGGTATTGGTCTGGTCGACGCCAACATCCAGGTACCAGCTGTCATTGATCTGGAAACCCTGCGTCAGACCGAGATTGGCAAACACTCTCGGTCCGTATTCCGTGCTTTGGCTGGTCATGGACGAATTGATCTGCGCCCGGCTCCATGGACTTGCGCGCACGCCGACCCGCGTCATCGTCGCTTTGATGTCGCGACTCGAGGAATCCTCCCACTCTGCGAACAGATTCACGCCATCGGTCAGTCGATAATCGGCGCCAACCACGAAGCTGGTCGGAAAGTCGGCATTATCAGCGTCCTCGTTAATGGCGATACTGCCATTAGCGCGAAGCGTCAACCTGCCACCGAACATGCGCTGGCTAACGTTGGCCTCGGTCAGCTCACTCGTTCTGGTTTGACCGTCAGTAAATTTATCTTCGGCGTACGAGAGTCCGGTCGATGCTGTGAAGTCGCCATTCTCGTATCGAACCAGCCCGCGCCCAACGGTGCGATCGGTGCCAGTCTTGAGGTTTTGCTGCACCGATGCCTCGCCCTCGACCATGAATTGTTCGTTCAGGCGTATGCGGGCATCGACGCCGGCTTTTCTGATACCCGACTCGGCAGCCGACTGCTGGCCGAGGCCGAAGTTCTGTTCGACTTCCTTAACGTAGGCGCGCACGTCGGCTTTCTCGCCGCGATGTTCGAGGGTCATCAGATAGGCGCTGCCTTCCTGATCCACGCCGGCAATGTTGCGGTTCGAGGTTGCGTATTCCGCCTTGACCAGCGTCGTGTCGCTTGCCTGCCATCGGAAATCGACGCCGGACAAATCGGCTTCGGCGCCTTGCTGACCTTCATTGATCTGGGTAACGCCGACTTCCATCTTGTTGTTGCTGGTTCGCAGCGACATGCGTCCACCTGCGATCACATCTTCGTTCGCGCTGGCACTGCTCTCGTATTCGACGACGATGAATATCGGGTTGAAGTTGGCGTCGCGACTTGGCACGGGTTTCTTGAAGAACAAGGTGCCATCGAGTGTATCGAGGTTGTAATCCAGGAATCGGCTCATTGTGTCGCTGGACAATACGCGGCCCGTGTCGAAGCGATCGCGAATTTCAATCCTGACCGACTCGCTGTTGGCAATGATCGGCGCACTGCTCAACTGGTACAGACCGGATGTGCCGTCGCCGCGTAGTTCGTCGCGCATGAACGACTGGTCGGTCTCCGTGGCAAATACCGAATAGCCGGCATTATCGCCCTGATATTCGATCTTCAATCCGTTGAAGCGGCGTTCGTAGCGCGCAAGTTTAGTTATCGACAGGCCGGTGTCGAAGTCGCCGAAAAGTGCTACGAACTGCTCGCGCTCGAGTTTGACGTAGAGTTTTCGCTGACTCGACGTTTCATATCGTTGTTCGCTCTGGTCTGCATAAAGCGGATACAAGGCATTGGGATCGACCTGGGTCCGGAAACGACTACTATTCGCACGTCTGTCACTCTCGGAGTCGTATGCCAGCGTCAGGAGATACTCGCCCTTGATCTGGCCCTTCGCGAAAAACGCGACTTTACCGTCATCGAAATAGCCGTCTTCGAAGCCCGCCGCATTGGCAGCAACCTGGTTGTCAGACAGTGACTTGAAGCCAATCGTACCTTCTGCAAAACCGACCAGAATCCAGTCACGTGGCTCCGCGCTCAGCCAGCTGCGGATCTCCTGTTCACGTAATCTGTCAAACTTGAGTTGCAGCGTGATCTGGCCGGTCTGTGTGGTTGGCTCGAGTTCGATCAAAGCGATACCATCCGGGCCGACGCGGTAGATCGGTTCGCGATTGCCGACGCTGACCAACTTGTTTTTGCGATCGTTCAGGACGTCCCACCATGAACGATACGGCGCATCGATCCGGAAAGTACCGATTGCACCTGGGCGCGATGGTTCGCCGTACTTGTCGAACAGGCGTATGGCAATAACCGGTCGTGTCTTGCCGTCGGCCACGAGTACCGACAACTCTTCGACGAACTCGCCTCGAACCGCGGCGCCGGAAAAATGAATTTTCCGTTCGAGAACGGAAGCTGTGCTGCCATCCGCGTTTCTGACCTCGACGCGTACCCGGTTAGCACCATCACGAAGATCGACGCCACGCCAGCGAGAAATTGATATACCCGATGCGTCATCGGTTTCCGTTCCATCGAAGTTGAGCGCGTTGACCGGCTCCTCATTCAGGTAGGCAACGACTGTCTGCGAAGGCTCATGCTTGATCGAAATCTTGATAACCGGAACCGCGGACTGGAAATCCCTCGTTGGCAGCAGCATCTCCACGCCCGGAGACAAAGTGCCGATCTCGGGTTCGATCTCGGTGACCGGCAATTCGACTGCGGACACCTCGTCGGCCATTTCCTGCTGCTCTATTTCCGTGCCCGGCACAGCGCCCCTGGTCTCGGCGATCTGAGTACCGCTCGAGGCTTTGACAACCTGCAGGAACGAGGCACGAGTGGGCCGCATGCCGCTCAGTATCATCTCGACGCGGCGGTTTTTCTGACGGCCTTCTGCTGTTGCGTTGTCGGCAACGGGATCATCGGGTCCGCGGCCTTCCACCTGGATTTGCCCGGCCCTAACGTTCAATGCATTTGCAACATACAGAGCGGCAGCATTGGCGCGCGCTTCCGAGAGAACGTAGTTGTCGGAATACTTGTGCTGGTTCCTGGGATTAATTCTGGTGCTGTCGCTATGTCCTATCGCGCCAATCTGTACATCCCTGACTCCCCGCCAACTCTCGATGAGCGTATCCAGCTCGAGGCGGTCCGCAACGGACAACTCGGCGGAGAGTATTTCAAACTTGAGGTTCAGAACGTAGCCTTCGTTTTCGAAAACGGAGAGTTCGCGAACCATCTTGGTTTCGGCAACCGGCGTCATCACGCCCGATTCAATCGGAGAATCGAAACGTGCACGCGCTTTGGTCACCAGGTCGCCACGAATATCGGCTTGAATACTTGCCTCAAACCTGATTTCGGTTTGCCAGCGATCTTCCTGATCGGCAAGCGGCAAGTTGAGCGCCTGCCCTGTAATTCGGGGGTCGTCGGCCGGGCTATAGTTAACGAGCATCGTGCCCGGCATGTAGGAAACGCCGTCCGGCAGCATGACCATCAGGTTGAGGCTTCTGATCCGCACATTGCCCTGGCCGTTCAACTTCACGACGTAAGCCACCTTCTCGGTACCTTCGGTGCCGAAGCTTTGCAACTCGACATCGACACGACCTTCCGGTGGCGCCTTACGCTTGAGATAGAAATCGGCGCGCTTCAGGCTGCCGCGGGATAGATCCACAAACTGTGAATCGGCGCGGCCTGCAAATGCAGGCGAGGTATCGCAGCCGGTAATTTCAAAATACTCCGGTACCGTTACCGGATCGAGTTGAGCGACGTGCCTGCCAGGGCGAACGTCTTCGAAGTGGAATCTTCCGCCCTGATCGGATACTGCGTAACGGCCATCTTCGAGATAAACCCGAATATTGGCGACGCCCTGCTCCTCGGTGAACGATCCCGAAGTGCACTCGCCCTCCAGTACGCGACCAATGAGCGTAGCGGTCGAGCGGAACAGGTCTTCTTTGAGCCGGATGCGTGCTACCGATTCGTTGGAGATCAATCCCGCATCCGCAAAAGCGGTTGCCCGGTTGACCAGTTCGTCATTCTTCTGACCCGAAACGATTTCGACCACGTAACTGGTGACGACGCGCTCGCCGGCGGCCAGCGTACCGATGTCGAATTCCAGCGACATCACGGCTGGATCGACGACTGGATCGGCATCGCTTGCACCATTTCTCGTTACGGAACCCGGCATGAATCGGACACCCACCGGTAATTGGTCGATGATAATGACATTTGCCGCATCACCGACGGCCGAGCTGTTTTCGACAGTCAGTTCGTAACGCACGAAATCACCCGGTGCCGCAACAGAAGTTAACGTGCTCTTCTGCAGGAACAGTGTCGAAGACTGTGGGTCGATCGGAATATCGAAGTCGAACGACAAGGTATCGCTGTGCGTGAAAGTCACACCAAATGAAGCTGGTCCCAGTGCGAACGGTGCGCCGGGCAAGAGCTGCAGATTGGTGATCGTCTCGACCGATGGTGCCGAGTAGTCGGGCGGTGGTGTGACGATTAGCTGGTAGTCGCCAGGCGGCACTACCGGGAAGCGATACTCGCCGGTCGCGAACGGATACGCGGTACCTCCACTATCGAACTCCGTGGCACCGCTCGTAATCAGCGATGGGAAAGTACTGATACCGTCATTGCCATAAACCGTCGCAGGCAAGCCTGTCGCAGCTTCGACAATTTCGATTGTCGTGCCGTTAACCGGCGAACCTGTTCGCGATTCGAAGACCATGCTTACCGGATCGAGTAATGCGGTTGTGTTCGCGGAATCGGTTACATCCGCAGGATCCGTGTAAGTAATCCTGACCGTGGTGTTCATCGCGCCCTGTAAAACACAGTCGCCGGAAGAGGCAGCAGCGTTCGCAGTCGGCACATAACCGACGAATATGCCGGTCGTAATACCCGTTTCGGTCAATTGAATGATTTCGGTATCGCCCGTCGTATCGTGAATCACCGTTACGACTGGATAGTCGATGACGGCTGCGTCGACGTTCTGGTCCGTATCGGTCAGTCGCAGGAACAGCGGCTCCCCAAGATTGTAGTTGCCGGTGACGCTCACATCCTGCGTAAGTAGCGGGTCTATCGTCCCGCCACCCGTCAGCACCGGATCGGCCAATGTCACAAACGCGCCACCCTGGAAACAGGCCGAAGGCCCGACCGTTTCCTGATAGTCGCCAGCGCCCGCGCCTACCACACGGGTAAATTCAACAATGGCCGGGCTCCGCACGACGGCGGTAGTGACCTGAACAATGTTGCTCACGACTGTGGCGTTAAGGCCTGCGTTATTCAGATAATCGAGCGAGGCCTGGTTGGATATGACAGTGCCGGGAGGGGCCGCAAACGCCATCAAACCCGGTAAAAATGACACAAATAAGGCAAGTATCAGCCGGGGTTTCAGACGTTTCATTCGGTGCTGAAACGACCTCGGGGGGAACCGATGTTCCCCCCGAAGGTGACTGCAACTGTGGCTTGCCCGCCCCGCTCCGGGAGGAGCGGACCAGGCCGCAGGCAGGCCTGGGCTGCCCTTTCGGGCGGCCCGGAACCTACAAGCCTTTTGCAGTCCTATGAGCACCGTGGTTATACGATCAACTACTTAGTTGATCGTTACCTGGTAGGTGACGGTTGCCGTGCCGGCTGCCGGAATCGACAAACCCGCTGTCGTTCCAATAACCAGGGCACCGGTTCCGGCATCGTAGGTACAACCGTCCGCCGCATTGCCGTCCGCCTCACACAGGTCCGGATCCACAGCGGCATTGACTGTAATTTCCGCATCGAGCGTTGCGTACGGATTAGCATCGTTGAAGGTCACGTTCGCGATCTGGATCGTGTCACTCACCGACACGTTGTCTGCAGCGACAGCACCGTTGTTGACGATCGTCACCGTGTACTCGACTACCGCTCCTGGAATCGCCTTCCAGTTCGGTCCGGTCGAGAACGGGTCGGATATCACAGCCGAGGTCTTGGTGACGGTCAAAGTTGCAGCCTGTACTTCGTAGATGTCGGTCGCTTCGAACATGTTGTCGAAGTCAACCAGGCCGCGTTCTGCAAAGACGTTCTGAACGACTGCCGGATCATCAGCGTCGCCGCTGTGATCAGCGGCAAGCCCACCCAGAGCACCCGTCGTGCCATCATTACCGTCGTGAGCGGTCGCGACCAGCTGCACGATAGCCAGATTGCCATCCACCGGTGTCGGGTTATCGGCATCAGCAAGGACGAAAATCGTCGCCGTCGTTACACCGTCCGGAACCAGCTCGTCGACGAATGTCGCGGTATCGACGCCGGCGTCATAGACGCCGTTGCCGTTACCGTCAACGAAGACTCTGAGCGTCGAGGTGATCACGTTCATCTCAAAGTCATCGCCACCCTGGTTGCTCGCAACGAACGTAAAGTCCTGCTCGTCGTTACCACTGTTGGTCAAGGTGAACGTCGTTACAGCGTCGATCTCGTTCGGGGCAATGATCGTGTTGCCGTTGCCGGATTCCACGAGTGTAAAGTCAATCTTTCGGTCGACTTCAAAGTCAGTGTCTGTGCCAAGCGTAGCGCCAGGTGTGCTGTTACCACCCGGAGCGGACTCGATCACTACCTGGCCAACACCACCAACCGCATAATTGACCGAGGCGCGGTTAAGGATGTTGGTATCCTCGTCCGTGCCGATTGCGAACGCAGATTGCGTAAGCAACAGCAGGACTGCTGTTATGCCAAACCCTTGCAAAGGGAGTGACAGTTTCTTCAAGATTTTCATCACGGTACTCCTTACTTCATCAAAAAAATTAGCCGGCTTTTCTACGCCGGGCAGGGAAACCTGCTGTCGTTACGGGCCCTGCACCCCGCAACGGCTTTCCCCTTAAACGATTTCGTCTTAGCGCGAATCTTTAATTCAGTCGGGCACTGAAGCGCGCAATGCTCTGCGCTCCCGCCGCAAGATCGTCTTGCATAACAAATCGGATATGCGTGAAGTCATCAGCGGTTGCCGCGCGTGGCTGGCCGTCGTCATCGACCGTCAAGTCCTCGGCAGACGCGTAATTAACGCCGCCGTCTATGGAAAACTCGATGCGCATGCCGGGGCCAAATGCGGAACCGGCGACGTAGCTCAGGTGCTTGGGCACCGGAGTGGTGACGACGATGTTGTCTGCCGCCTCGTCGCTGATGTTCTCGACCGTGGTCGTATAGATCACGACATCACCGGGTACGACGGTGTCTGCCGATACCAGGCGAGTCTGTCGCTCACCGTCGTCGCCGACGCTAACTTTCTCCATCTGCACGAGCGTGGTGACATTTAGGTGTCCCTGCTCCTGCGAGATCGCATTTGCCGATGAAAAAAACATCAAGAACGCAAAACCAATTACATAGGAAATTTTCATATCAGCCCCCTGGCTGTGAATGTGGAAAAAAAGATCAATCGATCGTTACCCGGAAGACGACAGTCTGGATGCCGTCTGCCTGAGTTAGGTCACCGAGCCGCACAACTACCGTTCGTGCGCCCGAGGTGTCGAGTTCCCCGGCGTCCGCATCGATAACGTCCGTCAATGCGGCTGCATTCAACGTGATGCTTGCCGGCACGTAGGTCGTATCTGCGGGAATCGGGTCGTTGACGACGCTCGCCGTCGCAGTGCCACTGTTGGTCACTTGGACGGTGATCGTGTAAGTCAGCGTCGCCCCTGGGACGGGTTCGGTTCCGCCGAACTGGTTCAGGACCGTGACGGACTTGAGAATATTGACTTGCACGTCTCCAACGACGTACTCGCCGGTGTCGTTGCCGGTGCCACCGGTGGTGCCGAGTATCGCGTCGGTTCCGCCGTCGCCCTGCAGGGCAAAAACGTCACCCGGCGCACCGGTACCGGTCAGGGAATTGGCCGTCAGTTGGCTGCGGCCGATCTCGCCGTTGACCACAGTTCCCGGAATGTCGTTGAGCAGAAACACATCGACCGACGCGTCGGCAGCCAGCACCGGATCGTTAGTGCCTGCCGCGTAGGCGACGTCGCCCACATTGAAATCACCGCTCGCATCGGTGTCGAAATAGATCGGCGTGGCGGATGGCACCGGGTCGAAATCATCGCCGCCCAATACACTGTCGATTGCGAGCTGGAATACCTCGCTGCCATTGCCGGTGTTGGTCACCGTGAACAGCAATGCACGATTCGTGTCATTCGCCGCAACCTGGATCTGCGAACTTTGCAGCGTCACGATGACGTCGATTCGTTCCTGGACCGTGATGCTGGACACGTTGGAAGTCTGCGTGATCGGTGTGCCGGCGATCTCGAAATTGACCTGGGCCACGTTGTCGATGACGGTGCCTGCCGGCGTGCCGGCCGAGAAGGCGGGCGTCGTAAACGAAATCAAAATCAGGGCGGCGACGAGTCTCGAGCTTCGTATCAGCCGAAGTTGCCTGAATGCCTTCTGTCTGGTCTTCTCCAAAGCATTGTCCCTTTTGCTATTCGCACGCCATCAGCTCCCCTCGCGAGGTGCCTGAAAACAATGTCCCGGAATTGCTTTGGAGTTTCCATAATAAGGCCGGATTTGTGCCTGCTTTGTGACAGTTATCACAGGTGAACCGTGAACCGGCTCACACTCGAACGGCAGGGAAATCGGGGGCTTGCGAGACTTCCGGGAAATTCCTGTCACTGAAATCCGGCAAAAACCGGCGGGGCAAGTATGGCCAAACAATCCCAATTATGGCCAAGTGTTCGATTTCTCAGCAGACCATTGTTGCGCTGCAAAATTTTTTCGAAAAATCCCCGTTTCGGGCTTGACAATGATCCCCAACCTCCCTATTGTGCAGCGCAACAAATGATGCACTGCACAAAGGAGTTCCCGAATGAACCTGCAGACCGAAAATTCAGTCAGCGACATCGCCGACAAGGCGCGTGATCGCTACGAAGACGCCATCACAGCCGCACGCAAAGGCACCGAAAGGGCTGCCGGTCGCGTAAGCCACGGCAAGAAGCCGGTCAAGACTGTTTCTCGCCTGGGCGTCAAGCTCTCAGGCGTATCCCACCGGACACTCAACAAGCTCTGGAAGCGTCAGACCAAGCTGGTCGAGGACCAGATCGATGCTCTGGCCGGCCACTTGAAGGCAGCGGCCAACGCCGAAGACCTCAGAAATCTCGTCGCGACGCAGATTGAGCTGATCCCGAACAACGCCAACCGCTTGAAAGACGAAGCCCGTGAGGCATTCGGTATCGTCAAGGGCGCAGGCAGCGAGATCCGCGACATCGTGAAAGGCACGGTCGATGAACTCAGAGGTAAGAAGCCAACTGCCAGGAAAGCGCCAACTGCCAGGAAAGCGCCGGCTGCCACGAAGCCCACAACGACTGAGCCGACTACTTTCAACGATGACATAGCGGCCTGACTACAAACCACTTCCCCCTTTGAAGGCCTTTGGTCTTCAATAGTTCGCCGCCGGTTCTCAAGGAATCGGCGGCTTTTTTATGTCGAAAACCCCTGCGCTGAGGCCAGGGTAAATCAACAGCATAGTTTTGCTTTGGCTGTTGCATTTGCCGTTTTGCCGACAGGAAATGCAAAGAATGCCCGTAAATGTATAATGGCCGCCCTTTTCAGGGGCCCGGGTAATAGAATCAGTGTGTCCCTGACAAAAGTAAAACGACAATTCAGAGACTCGCATGACAACCACTTTATCGTCCCTGCAGGACTGGGTAGATCAGGTTGCCAAATTGACGCAACCCGAAGATATTCACTGGTGTAACGGATCGGACGCCGAATACAAGCGTTTGATCAATCAGATGTGCCGCAGCGGTGATCTCATTCCTTTGAACGAGGATGACTATCCCAATTGCTACCTGCATCGATCAGACCCATCCGACGTGGCCAGGGTCGAACACCTGACCTATGTCTGCACAGAGAACGAAGAAGAAGCCGGGCCCAACAATCACTGGATGAGTCCGGCCGAGGCGCACCAGAAGATCGATGCACTCTTCGAAGGCGCGATGCAGGGTCGCACGATGTATATCATTCCCTATTGCATGGGGCCCATTGATTCTCCCTACGCACGCCTTGGTGTCGAAATTAGCGACAGCCCTTACGTGGTCGTCAACATGAGAATCATGACCCGCATGGGCGCCAAAGCTCTGCAACGCATCGAGAAGGAAGGCACTTTCGTCAAAGGACTGCATTCGATAGGCGACCTTGACCCCGAGCGGCGCTTCATCATGCATTTCCCGGAGGAACTCAGTATCAAGAGCTTCGGCTCCGGTTACGGCGGTAATGCCCTCCTCGGCAAGAAATGCCACGCGCTGCGCATCGCAAGCTGGCAGGCCCGAACGGAAGGCTGGCTGGCGGAGCACATGCTGATCGTTGGCATTGAAAATCCCGACGGCGTGGTTCACTACATTGCCTGCGCATTTCCTTCAGCCTGCGGCAAGACCAACCTCGCCATGCTGGTGCCGCCTGATTCGTACCGGGGTTGGAAGGTCTGGACTCTCGGCGACGACATTGCCTGGCTGCACACGGATGAAGGTGGAAAGCTGCGGGCAATCAATCCGGAGGCAGGCTACTTCGGGGTTGTCCCGGGAACCAACGCGAAGACCAACAAGAACGCTTACAACATGATCAAGCGCGACACGATTTTCACCAATGTCGCGACCACCGAAGACAACTTGCCCTGGTGGGAGGACAAGAAACTGGGGACGCCGGCGTTCGACTGGCAGGGTCGGAAGTACGACCGGGAGAACGGTCCCGCAGCCCATCCGAATTCCCGGTTTACTGTCTCTGCAACTAACAATCCCAATTATTCGAGTCTTGCGGACGCGCCATCCGGCGTGCCGATCTCTGCACTGGTATTCGGCGGCCGTCGTAAAGAGCTTGCACCTTTGGTCTATGAAGCCGAGAGCTGGCGTCACGGCGTGCTGGTCGGCGCAGGCGTCGCATCGGAAACAACCGCGGCCGCGGCCGGTGCCGTCGGTGTCGTGCGCCGCGATCCCATGGCCATGAAACCTTTCTGCGGTTACAATTTCGCCGATTACTGGGCGCACTGGCTCTCATTCGAGAAACAGTCGGAACACCTGCCGAAAATTTTCCACGTCAACTGGTTCCGCCAGGATAAGGCCGGCAATTTCCTCTGGCCGGGCTTTGGCGAAAATCTGAGAGTCCTGCGCTGGATCATCGATCGCTGTGACGACAAAGTCGCTGCAAGGGAAACACCGATCGGCTTCCTGCCCAGTCCCGGTGACATCGATGTAGAAGATCTCGATGTCTCGGAGGAGACCATGGGGGCGCTGCTGTCGATTGATGTCGAGCAATGGCAGGAGGAAATGGAATCTGTCGGTGAATATCTGAAAGCTTATGGAGATCGCCTACCGGATGAACTATGGCAAGAGCATCAGAGAGTCGCCGAGGCCCTGAGAGAGGCCGGCTGAGAGCCTAATCTTCCAGGACGTAGTGAATCGCCAGGGGCGTTCCGGGTTTGGCGACGCGGCCTAGCCCTATAACCCCCTCGCCCACCAACTCTGTGCTGTCCCTTCGGACGAATGTTTCCTCGCCTTCGACATTTTGCAGAAATGTTCCGTTGGTGCTCTGGTCCACCAGCATGAATTTGCCACGTCGTTTCTCGACTCGCGCATGAATGCGGGAAATGAGATTACCTTTAACGACAAGATCGTTATCGTCCGCACGGCCCATATTGACGTTCTTTTTCTCGTCATTGACTTCGACTGTCGTTTCCCGAAAACTCAAAACGAGCTTGCTCGCGTTTCTTGTTTTGCTCTCCCACTCGATCGTCGGCACCATGCTGGTCGCTTCCTCGGGCTGCCAGAGCAATTCGTACAACGCGACCTCATCGATCCTGCCCCGCACCGTTGCGACGTCGATCTGACGCGTCTGGGCCGCCCAGTCCGGCCCCATCTGTTCGACGGTCGCGCCTGATATGACAATCTGCTTTGCTTTGGCCTGCGACGTCATGCGGTTTGCCGTGTGCACGGCCGCACCGAAAATATCGTTTTGTTCCTGAACGACGGGCCCGAAGTGACACCCGATACGGATCGACACCGGAATGCGATCTTCTTCACTGGCCTGTTCTTCGTCGGTGGTGATTCGCGCTTGCATCTGAGCGGCAGCACTCATCGCATCATCCGCCGTCTGGAAAGTGGACATTACTTCGTCACCAATGGTTTTGATGACGGTACCATCGAACCGGTGAGTGGCGTCCTTCATCACCTCCAGGCAGTGAGCGACAGTTTCACTGGCCTTCGTATCACCGAACTTATCGTACAGCTGGGTGCTGCCGACAACATCGGCGAACAGGATTGCGACTTCCAAGTCTTTTGCCATCTACCCCTT
>FXBF010000429.1_pt1 | contig 14381 bp, 13 predicted proteins | sample 5335321 | NCBI WGS metagenome assembly FXBF01 (sample SAMEA103928391, study PRJEB20085) | sediment metagenome | isolation source: sediment
TTACCAAGGAAAATCAATCGCCTGGCGTTGCTTATCCTGATCCCAAATATGCCGAAGTGGTGGAACTGGTAGACACGCTATCTTGAGGGGGTAGTGGCGCGAGCCGTGCGGGTTCGAGTCCCGCCTTCGGCACCATCTTGCCGTTTTATCCGGATTACCTGGACCGAGTGCAGGTGAGCACCGCTTACCCCGGCGTAATAGGCGTTTTTTATACCCATAGAAAGTGAAGTAAGTCTTTGATTGCAATTGATTAACCCTGTTGCAGCAAACTTGACTTTGCTCGTACCGACAGCCTAGACTGCCCCGCTTGACTGCGCAGCTTCCGTAACGCGATAGCGAAGTACAACTAAAACAAGTGGAATATGCTAGCGAACTACCTGCCTATATTGCTTTTCATTATCGTTGGCCTGCTGGTCGGCGTGGTTCCTATGTTAATGGGCTGGATGCTGGGCCCAAGCCGGCCAAACAGCCAAAAAAATTCACCCTATGAATGTGGCTTTGAGGCCTTTGAGGACTCGCGCATGAAGTTTGATGTGCGTTACTACCTGGTCGCGATTCTGTTCATCATTTTCGATCTGGAAATTGCATTTTTGTTTCCGTGGGCAGTGGCATTACAGGAAATCGGAATGTTTGGTTTTCTTTCCATGATGTTATTTCTTGGCATTCTTATTATTGGTTTCATCTACGAATGGAACCGGGGGGCCATGGAATGGGAGTAAAGGACGGAATGCTGGAGGGCGTGCTGGAAAGAGGCATCATCACCACAACGCTTGATGCTGCCATCAATGCGGCACGGACAGGGTCGATGTGGCCCATGACATTTGGTCTTGCCTGTTGCGCGGTAGAGATGATGCAGGCGGGTGCATCACGTTATGACCTTGATCGTTTTGGCATATTATTCCGCCCCAGTCCACGACAGTCCGACCTGATGATTGTTGCCGGCACACTGGTAAATAAAATGGCGCCGGCCTTGCGAAAGGTTTATGACCAGATGGCGGAACCTCGCTGGGTAATATCGATGGGTTCTTGTGCCAACGGCGGTGGTTACTATCACTATTCCTATTCTGTTGTACGTGGTTGCGACCGAATTATACCGGTGGATGTCTATGTGCCGGGCTGTCCGCCCACGGCCGAAGCATTGATTTACGGCATTCTACAGTTGCAGAAAAAGATCAAACGTACGAATACCATCGCGCGATAGTTTTTTAGGGATACGCTTACCATGTTTATGCCCCCCCAGAATGTCATCGAACACGCCCGGGAAAAACTGGGTGATTACATTAGCAATCTTGTGCAGGCGAATGGTGAAGTCACCCTGGAAATCGATCGTAAGTACGTACTTAATGTATGCCGCGAGCTGCGTGATAACCCGATTTTTGCCTGTGAACAACTTATGGATGTTTGTGGTGTTGATTATCTGGATTATGGAAAGGAATCACAAAACGGTGTGAGACCGGGGCCACGTTTTGCGGTGGTCTATCATCTGTTGTCATTAAAACACAATTATCGGATTCGTATACGGACCTTTCTGGACGATGATATGCCGATGGTTGATTCGGTGGTAAGTGTCTGGAGTTCAGCCAACTGGTACGAGCGTGAAGCGTTCGATCTGTTTGGCATTCTGTTTGAGGATCATCCGGATTTACGGCGCATTCTGACGGATTACGGTTTTGTCGGTCATCCCTTTCGCAAGGATTTCCCACTTTCCGGTCATGTGGAAATGCGCTACGACCCTGAGAAACAGCGGGTAGTCTACCAGCCGGTTTCCATTGACCCCCGTACACTGGTTCCACGTGTTATTCGAGAGGATGGTTACGGTGGCTGAAATTCATAACTTCACCATGAATTTCGGGCCGCAACACCCGGCGGCACACGGTGTGCTGCGCCTGGTACTGGAGATGGATGGTGAAGTGGTAGAGCGCGCAGATCCCCATATTGGATTGTTGCACCGGGGAACGGAGAAGCTGGTCGAATACAAGATGTATAACCAGAGTATTGGTTATATGGATCGCCTTGATTATGTTTCCATGATGTCTAACGAACATGGTTATGTCATGGCGATTGAGCGATTGTTGAAGCTGGAGATTCCTGTTCGCGCCCAATATATCCGGGTCATGTTTGATGAAATCACTCGCCTGCTCAATCATATTTTCTGGGTGGGCGCCCACGGCCTGGACATCGGCGCCATGACGGTATTCCTGTATGCCTTCCGCGAGCGGGAAGACCTGCTGGATTGTTATGAGGCCGTATCCGGTGCGCGCATGCATGCGACCTATTACAGGGTGGGTGGTGTTTACCGCGATCTGCCCGGCAGTATGCCACAGTACTCACCGTCCAAATGGCATAGCAAGAAAGAAGTGGCGCGCATGAATGAAAATCGCCAGGGTGGGTTACTCGATTTTATCTGGGACTTTACCGAACGATTTCCTGCAAGAGTGGACGAGTATGAAACGCTGTTAACGGATAACCGTATCTGGAAACAGCGTACCGTTAACATCGGTGTTGTGTCTCCGGAAAGAGCAAAGCAGTTAGGATTTACCGGCCCGATGTTGCGTGGTTCCGGTGTTGCCTGGGATTTGCGTAAAAAGCAGCCTTATGAAGTTTATGATCGCATGGATTTTGACATCCCCATTGGAACCAACGGTGATTGTTACGACCGTTATCTGGTACGGGTCGAGGAAATGCGGCAGTCAAACCGCATTATTCGTCAGTGTGTCGAGTGGCTGCGGAAAAATCCGGGCCCGGTTATTTGTGATGACCATAAAATTTCAGCTCCGAATCGTGAATCAATGAAGAGTGATATGGAATCGCTTATTCATCATTTCAAATTATTCACCGAGGGCTATTGCCTGCCCGAGGGCGAGGCTTATGCAGCTATTGAACATCCAAAGGGTGAATTCGGCGTCTATCTCGTTTCTGATGGCGCCAACAAACCTTATCGCCTGAAGATCCGGGCGCCCGGGTTTGCGCACCTTGCTTCCATGAATGAAATGGTTCGCGGTCATATGTTGGCGGATGTCGTTGCCGTTATCGGTACCCAGGATATTGTTTTTGGGGAAATTGACCGATGAGCGCACAACAACAACCCGATTCCAAACTTGATTTGTTAACGCCGGCGGGCCGGGCCGAAATAGATCAATGGCTGGCCAAATATCCAAAGGATCAAAAACAGTCAGCCGTGATGTCGGCGCTGCGCATCGTGCAAGATCAAAATGGGGGATGGCTCACTGAAGGCCTGATGAATGCGGTCGCGGAGTATCTGGATATGCCGGCAATCGCCGTCTATGAAGTCGCTACATTTTATTCAATGTATGAGTTAAAGCCGGTTGGCCGTCACAAGATATGTGTATGTACCAATATTTCCTGCATGTTGTGTGGCTCTGATGGCATCGTGGATCACTTGAAGAAAAAACTGGGCATTGATTTTGGCGAGACCACTGCCGATGGCAAGTTTTCGCTGAAGGAAGTCGAGTGTCTGGCCGCTTGTGTGGATGCCCCGATGATGCAAATTGGAAATGATTATTATGGTGATCTTAGCCCGGACAAGATCGATAAAATTCTGGACGGGCTGGACTAGGGCATGGCTAACCAGGTCTGTTTTGACAATTTGGGCGCCGATCAATCCTGGACACTGGCAGCCTACAGGCAGGCCGGTGGTTATCAGGTCTGGAACAGGATTCTGTCGGAAAAAACACCCGCAGAAACCATTATTGAAGAATTAAAGACGTCGGCGTTGCGTGGACGTGGCGGCGCCGGATTTCCAACCGGCCTGAAGTGGAGTTTTATGCCACGTAATGCGCCGGGGCAAAAATACATTGTTTGTAATTCGGATGAAGGTGAACCGGGTACCTGCAAGGACCGGGATATCCTGCGTTATAACCCGCATGCCTTGATTGAAGGTATGGCCATCGCCGGCTACGTAATTGGCGCCACCGTAGGTTATAACTACATACGCGGAGAATTCCGGGAACCTTATGAAAGATTTGAGGGCGCACTAAAAGAGGCCTGCGAAGCCGGTTTGTTGGGAAAAGATATACAGGGTTCCGGTGTTGAGTTTAATCTTTACTCCCATCTGGGTGCGGGCGCTTATATTTGCGGTGAAGAAACGGCCTTGCTGGAATCACTTGAAGGTAAAAAAGGTCAGCCACGATACAAGCCGCCATTTCCGGCCAACTATGGCTTATATGGTAAACCGACCACCATCAATAATACCGAGACGCTGGCGTCGGTACCGATGATTCTGAAAAAGGGCGGCCAGTGGTTTCTGGAACTAGGTAAACCCAACAACGGCGGCGAGAAAATTGTATGCGTTTCCGGCCATGTCGACAAACCCGGTAACTTTGAGGTGCCCATGGGCATCTCATTTGCTGATTTGCTGGAGATGGCCGGTGGCGTCCGTAATGGCAATCGATTAAAGGCAGTCATCCCCGGCGGATCTTCATCACCGGTAATCCCCGGGTTGCAGATGATGGATCTGAGCATGGATTATGACTCGATCGCACAGGCCGGTTCCATGCTGGGTTCCGGCGCCGTCATCGTGATGGATGAAACTACTTGTATGGTTCGCGCGTTGGCGCGCATCTCTCATTTTTATTATGAGGAATCGTGCGGACAATGTACGCCGTGTCGTGAAGGCACGGGCTGGATGGCTCGCGTCATTCACCGGATTGAACATGGCGAAGGCCGCATGGAAGATCTGGATTTACTCGATGACATGGCCAGCCACATCGAAGGCCGGACCATTTGTGCGCTGGGTGATGCGGCGGCAATGCCGGTACGCAGCTTTATCAAACATTTTCGCAGTGAGTTTGAATACCACATCAAAAAGGGCAGATGCATGCCCGGAACCTCATCATGAGCGCCAACCTGGAAACAAAAACAAGCGAGACCCCGCCGTCGAATCCTGATGAAGTCGTGATCGAGATTAATGGTCAACCGATCAAGGCGGTCAAGGGAATGATGGTGATTCAAGTCGCTGACAAAGCCGGTATCGTGATCCCGCGTTTCTGTTATCACAAAAAATTATCTGTCGCCGCCAACTGCCGCATGTGTCTGGTGGAAGTTGAAAAAGCGCCCAAACCTTTACCGGCCTGCGCGACACCGGTTGCCGAGGGCATGAAAGTGTTTACCCAGTCACCGGTTGCCAAGATGGCGCAGAGAGGGGTGATGGAGTTTTTGTTGATCAATCACCCGCTTGATTGTCCGATTTGTGATCAGGGCGGTGAATGTGATCTGCAGGACCTGGCGGTAGGCTATGGCGGTGATATATCGCGGTTTTCAGAGAATAAACGGATTGTTAAAGATAAAAATCTGGGACCGCTGATTGCGACAGATATGACGCGTTGCATTCACTGTACACGCTGTGTCCGCTTTGGTCAGGAAGTAGCAGGTATTCATGAATTGGGGGCGACCGGTCGTGGCGAACATCTGCTTATCGGTACTTATATCGAAAAGAATGTTAATTCTGAATTATCCGGTAACGTTATTGATCTTTGCCCGGTCGGCGCCCTGACATCCAGACCTTATCGCTATTCGGCGCGCCCCTGGGAGTTAATTGATCATGATTCGGTGAGTCCGCACGATTGTGTGGGCGCCAATCTGAAAGTGCAGACACGTGATGGCAAGGTCATGCGGGTATTACCCAGAGAAAATGAAGAAGTGAACGAGACCTGGATCGCCGATCGTGATCGGTTCAGTTATGAGGCGCTCAATAGTGATAAACGATTGTTGTTGCCAATGGTTCGTATTGACGGTGAATGGCAGGATACTGATTGGGACGGGGCCCTGGAAGCCGCGGTAAGAGGTTTGAGTCTGGTGCACGAAACTCATGGTGCAGATCAGCTCGGTGCGCTGGCCGCGCCCCATTGCACGGTAGAGGAACATTATCTTTTACAGAAACTGATGCGGGGTCTGGGCACCGGCAACGTCGATCATCGTATTCGGCAAACAGATTTTTCTGATGATGACAGCCTGCCACCGTTCCCGTGGCTGGGTCAGTCATTACAGGAGCTGGAAAGGCTCGAAGGTGTATTGCTAGTCGGATCAAATGTAAACAAGGATCAGCCGTTAATCGGATTGCGTCTGCGAAAGGCGCATCAGCGGGGCGCCAGTATTATGGCGATCAATCCTGTAGATTATTCTTTTGATTATAAAATTGACCATAAAATTATTGGATCACCACAGAATATGTTGGTCGCGCTGGGTGGTGTTGTCAAGGCGCTGGCAATACGGCAAGGCAAGATGCTCGACCGCAACGTTGCTGATTTGTTGTCCGGTATTGAGCCCGGGACAACTGAAAGAACCATTGCAGATACGCTGCTGGCAAGAAACAATACAACGGTGCTGATGGGTAACTATGCAAGCTATCACGCCCAGTCAGCGCAGTTAAGGATGTTGTGTGAATTAATCGCCGAACTGGGTGATAGCAAAACAGGTTATCTGGCCGATGCCAACAGCGCCGGCGCCTGGCTGGCCGGTTGCGTGCCGCACCGAAGCGCTGCCGGAACTTCGACAGCTAAAAAAGGCCTTGACGCTTATGCCATGCTCAAGAACCCCTTAAAGGGATATCTGACTTTAGGTCTGGAACCGGAACTCGATTGTTTGTCGAGTGGCCGTACACGGGTAGCGATGGAGGCCGCCGATTTTGTTGTGATGTTGACCTCGTTCAAACCCGAACCCGGTTCGGTAGCGCTGGACAGGGCCAACGTATTGTTACCCATGGCGGCGTTTACCGAGACCGCCGGCACCCTGGTAAATTGTGAAGGGCGTGTACAGCAGTTTAAGGGTTGTGCAACGCCGCCCGGTGAGACCCGTCCCGCGTGGAAGATCCTGCGGGTTTTGGGCACATTGTTTGATGTCGACGGCTTCGGTTATGACAGTATCGAAGATGTCCGGAATCATATCGGTGATCTTGCTATTACGCCTGTGTCCCGATTAAAGGAAAAAATAATTCCCGGGCAACTGGGCGGAAAAGTTACCGGCTTAACGCGTATTTCGGATGTGCCCATTTATGCGGTGGACAGCATTGTGCGGCATGCTGAATCACTACAAGCCACTACCGACAATCCTTCTCCTGCCGCCCGCATCAATACCCGGGAAGCACAGCGGTGTGGCGTAGCGGATGGCGATTCGGTACGCCTGCGTATGCTGGAGGGTGATGCGGAGATTAACCTGATTATTGACGACCGTGTACCGGACGGTTGTGTCTGGACACCCGTTGGTTATCCGGAAACAGCGGCATTGGGCGCGCATAGCCCGGTGACCTTGAGCAAAATTTAATAATGGATGCAACGATGGAAATCTTTATAACAGCCTGGAGCTGGTTTCCGGAATGGGGCCAGACACTGGTTATTAATCTGGCCTTGATCGCCGCTATCCTGCTGCCGTTGTTGCTCAGTGTTGCCTACCTCACTTTTGCCGAGCGTAAATTGATTGGCTACATGCAGGACCGGATTGGACCCAACCGTGTGGGGCCACGGGGCTGGCTGCAGCCGATTGCCGATTCGATCAAATTGATGTTCAAGGAAATAATTGTTCCGACCAATTCCAGCAAGTACCTGTTTCTGTTCGCACCGGTTTTGTCTATTACACCGGCATTGGCAGCGTGGGCGGTGATCCCGTTTACCGATACCCTGGTATTGGCCAACATAGATGCCAGTTTGCTCTATGTATTGGCGTTAACGTCGATGGGCGTATATGGCGTTATTGTTGCCGGCTGGGCTTCCAATTCCAAATACGCCTTTCTTGGCGCCATGCGTTCCGCAGCCCAGATCGTTGCCTACGAGATTGCCATGGGTTTCGCCCTGGTTGGCGTATTGATGGCGGCCGGCACCATTAATCTTCGTGAGATCGTGTTGGGTCAGCAGGGCAATATTCTTGACTGGTATATCTGGCCACTGTTGCCACTGTTTTTCGTTTATTTTATCTCGGGTGTCGCGGAAACAAACCGTGCTCCGTTTGATGTGGCCGAGGGCGAATCGGAAATTGTCGCAGGCTTTCATGTCGAATACTCGGGCATGGCATTCGCTATATTTTTCATGGCGGAATATGCCAACATGATTCTAATCGCCACGCTGACAGCGATCATGTTTCTGGGTGGTTGGCAGGCGCCGTTCGATGTTGCCCCCTTTAACTGGATTCCGGATCTGGGCTGGTTGTTTATCAAGATAAGCGGACTGTCATTCTTTTTTCTATGGTTTCGGGCCACGTTTCCCCGCTACCGTTATGACCAGATTATGCGCCTGGGATGGAAGGTATTGATTCCGGTGACGCTGGTCTGGATCGGTGTAATTGGTTTTACCATGTTTTTCACGCCATGGGGTTATATATTCCATTAGGGAGTTATGAAAGGTGAATCTGCTTAAACAGTACATCAATACTTTCCTGCTTCTGGAATTATGGAAGGGCCTGCTGTTGACCGGCCGTCATCTGTTTGCTCGCAAGTTTACAATCCAGTATCCGGATGAGAAGACACCGCTGTCTCCGCGCTTCAGAGGTCTGCATGCGTTGCGCCGTTATCCGAATGGAGAGGAGCGTTGCATAGCCTGCAAGTTGTGCGAGGTCATATGTCCCGCCCTGGCGATTACTATAGAATCCGAACAGCGGGAAGATGGTACCCGCCGTACCACGCGCTACGATATTGACTTAACAAAGTGCATATTTTGTGGTTTCTGCGAAGAGGCCTGTCCGGTTGATGCGATTGTTGAAACCCGGATATTTGAGTACCACGGAGAGAAGCGTGGTGACCTTTATTATACAAAAGAAATGCTGCTTGAGGTTGGTGACAAGTACGAGAAACAGCTGGCAGCTGATCGAGCGACGGACGCGAAATACCGGTAATCAATAATGAGTTTTGAGCATTTAATCTTTTATTTTTTTTCGGCAGTATTGATATTTGCCGCAGCCATGGTGATTACTGTACGCAACCCGGTAAAGGCGGCGCTGTCTCTGGTGCTGGCGTTTTTTAGTGCAGCAGCAATCTGGATTTTGCTTGAAGCAGAGTTTCTGGCATTTACCCTGATCCTGGTTTATGTCGGTGCGGTGATGGTGTTGTTCCTGTTTGTTATCATGATGCTGGATATCAACCTTGTAAAACTGCGCGAAGGATTCGGTGAATACCTGCCTTATGGTGGACTGGTTGCGATATTAATGGTCCTGGAAATGGTGATTATCCTCAGTCACGATCAATTCGGGCCGGAGAACATGCCAGAGCCGGTTGCTCATGAAGCGGGTTACAGTAATACGCGTGAGCTGGGCAGATTGATTTATACGGTTTATGTCTACCCGTTTGAAATTGCGGCATTGCTGCTATTAGTTGCAATTATTGCCGCGATTGCACTGACCTTGCGTAAGCGAAAGAATACCCGGTACCAGAATCCTGCAGAGCAAATCAGCGTGCAGGCCAAGGATCGATTGCGTGTGCTTAAAATGCCGGCAGAGAAGCGACGGTAATGAAGCAAAAGACTTTAAATAATAAAAATCAGAGCAAGGGAAGCGCGAGGGGAGCCTTATGATTCCATTAAGTGAATACCTGATTCTTGGCGCAATTTTATTCAGCCTGAGTGTCATGGGTATCTTTTTAAATCGTAAAAATGTTGTGATTTTACTGATGTCGATCGAGCTTATGCTGCTGGCGGTCAATACCAATTTTCTGGCTTTCTCGCATTATCTCGGTGATACCGCCGGCCAGGTATTCGTATTTTTTATCTTGACAGTTGCTGCGGCAGAATCGGCAATCGGGTTGGCGATCCTTATTGTACTGTTCCGGAATCGTCATACCATTAATGTAGAAGAACTTGACAGCTTGAAGGGTTAACTGTGTTTGGTCTGAGCATGAAAACAATTTATCTGATGGTGCCATTGTCCTGCTTGGCCGGGGCCATTATCGCCGGGCTTTTTGGTAAATCAATCGGGCGAAAGGGTGCTCATACCGTAACCATTCTCGGTGTTGCCATCGCATTTTTCCTGTCTGCCTTTGTTATCTATCCCGATGTGATGGCGGGTAATACCTTTAATGGTGCGATCTACACCTGGGGTGTGAGTGGCGGTATTCCACTGGAGATAGGATTTCTGATCGATCAGTTAACTGTGACAATGATGGTAGTCGTGACATTTGTATCGTTAATGGTGCATCTCTATACCGTCGGTTACATGCACGATGATCCGGGATACCAGCGTTTCTTCAGTTATATCGCGTTGTTTACCTTTGCCATGCTGATGCTGGTGATGGCCAACAATTTTCTGCAACTGTTTTTCGGGTGGGAAGCGGTAGGGCTGGTTTCCTATTTATTGATCGGATTCTGGTTTACGCGTGAAAGCGCTATTTTTGCAAGCCTGAAGGCATTTCTGGTCAATCGTGTTGGTGATCTCGGGTTCTTGCTGGGTATTGCCGCCATCTATGTTTATTTTGGAACCCTCGATTACGAGGCCGTGTTTGCGATTGCGCCCTCGCATGCCGACAAGGTGTTAAGTCTATGGCCGGGAATAGACTGGAATCTGTTGACTGTAATTTGCATTTTATTGTTCATAGGCGCCATGGGTAAGTCAGCCCAGTTTCCGTTGCATGTATGGTTACCGGATTCGATGGAGGGCCCGACACCGATATCGGCCCTGATCCATGCGGCGACCATGGTGACTGCCGGTATTTTTATGGTTGCGCGCATGTCGCCATTGTTTGAATTGTCCGAGACCGCACTTTCGTTTGTGCTCATTATTGGCGCCATTACCGCCCTGTTCATGGGTTTCCTGGGCATGGTTCAGAACGACGTCAAGCGGGTCATCGCCTATTCAACCTTGTCCCAGTTGGGTTACATGACGGTTGCCCTGGGTGCATCTGCTTATGCCGCCAGTATTTTTCATCTCATGACTCATGCGTTTTTCAAGGCCCTGTTATTTCTGGGTGCGGGCTCCGTCATTATTGCCATGCATCACGAGCAGGACATGCGCAAGATGGGTGGACTCAAGAAGTATATGCCGATTACTTATATTACAGCCTGGATTGGTACCCTGGCGCTGGTCGGGTTTCCCGGATTCGCCGGTTTCTTTTCCAAGGACGCCATTATTATTGCCGTGGGTCATTCCCGGATTGTGGGCAGCGGCTTTGCCGAGTTCGCGGTGACGGCTGGCGTGTTCGTGACCGCATTTTATGCCTTCCGCTTGTTATTCATGACCTTCGAGGGCAAGCCCCGCATGGATGCTGATACCCGTGAACATATCAAGGAATCACCCTGGGTGGTGACTGTTCCGTTGGTGCTGTTGGCGATCCCTTCCGTGCTCGTGGGCTGGCCTTATATAGAACCGATGTTGTACCAGGGATTCTTTGGTGATGCCATCCAGGTATCGGCAGCGCACGATGTGCTTGCTGAAATGAAAAAAGACTGGCACGGACTGGGCGCATTTTTCGCGCATGGTTTTCAGTCTCTTCCCTTTGTGTTGATGTTGTCGGGAGCGGGCCTGGCCTGGGTATTTTATATCAAGAGTCCGCAGCTTCCGGACCAGCTTTGTCAGCGGTTTAACGGGTTGTACAAGCTGCTGCTTAATAAATACTACTTCGACGAGATTTACAATGCCGTGTTTGCCGGCGGCGCACGCCGCATCGGTAATATGCTCTGGAAAACCGGTGATATCAAACTGATTGATGGATTTTTTGTTAACGGTAGCGGCAGGGTAGTAAGGTGGTTTTCAACTCTCGTTCGCCAGGTTCAGACGGGTTATGTGTATCACTATGCATTTGCCATGATTATCGGTTTGTTTTTGTTTATGACGCTGTTTCTGCGTGCCGAATAAAATAAAAAAGGATAAAGATCATTCATGTTTCCTGAATACATGTTAAGCCTCGTCATCTGGTTGCCGATTATTGGCGGCATACTGGTTTTGGCGACGGGTGATGACAGAAATGCGGCCACCGCGCGTTATCTAAGCCTGATTATTGCCATTGTCACTTTTCTGGCAAGTATTCCGCTCTATCAGGACTTCAATGCCGGTACGGCGGCCATGCAGTTTGTCGAGAATCGCCCGTGGATTGATGCGCTGAACGTACGTTATCACCTGGGAATTGATGGCATTTCTATCTTGCTCATTTTGTTAACGACCTTTACAACCATGCTGGTGGTATTGGCAGGCTGGAAAGTCATTCAAAAACGTGTTGCCCAGTACCTGGCCATGTTCCTGATTATGGAAGGCCTGATGGTGGGCGTGTTCAGCGCACTGGATGCCATTTTATTTTACGTCTTCTGGGAAGCCATGCTGATACCCATGTTTATTATTATCGGTGTGTGGGGCGGGGCCAACCGGGTGTATGCGGCCGTGAAGTTTTTCCTTTATACCTTTCTGGGTTCGGTATTGATGCTGGTCGCCCTGATCTACCTTAACATGAGCGCCGGTAATACCTTCGAGCTTCAGGCGTTTTATGATCTCAAGCTGGGGTTAACAGAACAGATCCTTATTTTTCTCGCTTTCTTTACCGCCTTTGCCGTAAAGGTACCGATGTGGCCGGTACATACCTGGTTACCGGATGCGCATGTTGAAGCGCCAACCGGGGGCTCCGTCGTGTTGGCAGCCATCATGTTGAAGGTGGGCGCCTACGGCTTTTTGAGATTCAGCTTGCCCATTACACCGGATGCCAGTCATGAACTCGCCTGGTTAATTATTACGTTGTCACTGATCGCCGTGGTCTATATCGGTCTGGTTGCACTGGTTCAGGAGGATATGAAGAAGCTGATTGCTTATTCATCAATTTCGCATATGGGTTTTGTGACATTAGGATTCTTTATATTTAATGCGCAAGGTATTGAAGGCGGTATCATCCAGATGGTGTCACACGGTTTTATCTCCGGGGCCATGTTTCTATGCGTTGGCATGATGTATGACCGCACGCATTCCCGATTAATCAGTGATTATGGCGGTGTTGCCAACAAGATGCCGGTGTTTGCCGCATTCATGATGTTGTTTGCCATGGCCAATAGCGGCTTGCCTGCGACTTCAGGTTTTGTTGGTGAGTTTCTTGTTATTCTCGGCGCGTTCCAGGTGAATGTCTGGTATGCATTTCTGGCAGCGACCCTGCTGGTTTTTGGCGCCGCTTACACCCTGTGGATGTACAAGCGGGTGTTATTTGGCGCCGTGGCCAATGACAAGGTCGAAGCCTTAACCGATATTAATGCCCGAGAAAAACTGATATTAGGCGCCCTGGCCGTTGCGGTTCTGGTGATGGGGATATGGCCATTCCCGTTTCTGGATGTCATGCATACTTCTGTTGATCACCTGTTGCAACAGGTGGCGACTTCAAAACTATAGACTGATCAAAGGTAATTAACGTTAACAATGTGGCACGGTAAAACATAATGACGATGGCAATGCCGGATTTTGCGCCCGTTGCACCGGAAATCTGGGTGTTTTCGATGGCGTCCATAATACTGTTGGTTGATCTGTTTCTGGAGGACCGGAACCGATATATCGTGTATGTGCTGACGCAGGTCACCCTGGTGGTGGCTGCAATTCTTACGATTCAGGGCATGAGTATTCCGGACACCCTGACCTTGAATGGAATGTTTATCCACGATGCCATGGCAAGCATTCTCAAGCTGGCTATATATGTCATCGTAATTTTTGTGTTCGCCTATTCCCGTGACTATCTACGCGATCGTAATATGTATCGTGGAGAGTACTTTGTACTCGGGTTGTTTGGTGTGGTCGGTATGATGGTGATGGCGTCCGCCAGCCATTTCCTGACTTTGTATCTGGGCCTCGAATTAATGGCATTGAGTCTTTATACGATGATCGCTTTTCGTCGTGATTCGGCGGTAGCGACCGAAGCAGCAATGAAATATTTTGTGCTGGGAGCGCTGGCTTCGGGCATGTTGCTGTATGGTATGTCCATGTTGTATGGCGTAACCGGTAGCTTGCAGATCTCCGAGGTACAGGGATTGATTTCTGCAATGAATCCCGAGAACGTGCCCCTGTTGTTCGGTCTGGTATTTGTCGTGGTCGCACTGGCATTCAAACTGGGAGCGGTACCGTTTCACATGTGGGTGCCGGATGTTTATCATGGCGCCCCGAATTCAGTGACCTTGTATATCAGCACGGCGCCGAAACTGGCTGCGTTTGCAATAGTTATGCGCCTGCTGGTTGGCGGTCTGGATGGACTTGCCGCCAGTTGGCAGGATATGTTGATCATACTGGCCGTCCTGTCCATGGCCGTGGGCAATGTTGTTGCTATTGCGCAAACCAATGTCAAACGCATGTTGGCCTATTCGACAATTTCACACATGGGATTTCTGTTGCTGGGACTTGCCAGTATCAGCAAGCAGGGTTACGCAGCCTCGATGGTGTATGTACTGATCTATGCGGTCATGAGTCTGGGCGCTTTTGGTGTGATTACCCTGTTT
>FXBF010000430.1_pt1 | contig 14348 bp, 12 predicted proteins | sample 5335321 | NCBI WGS metagenome assembly FXBF01 (sample SAMEA103928391, study PRJEB20085) | sediment metagenome | isolation source: sediment
ACCCGTTGGAAATCGTGCGCCAACCCCAGCAAACGCGGTTTCTTTCTGTGTAGGCAATCGTGCAGGTACTGGAGGCTGCGGTCGTAAAAGCCGCCGCCCCTCCCCAGGCGATTGCCATTGCGGTCGAAGCCGACCAGCGGCATCAGAATCAGGTCGAGCTCCTTGGCCCGCACCAGTTCCCGCGGCGGTACCACCGGTTCCAGGATGCCGTAACGGTTACGGGACATTTTCATGCCGGGAAAGGCCTTCGCGAACCACAGGCGGTCGCGGGAAAGACGGGGGAGCACCGGCAGATAACACGTTTTACCCATGCGCCAGATGCGCCCCATGATCTTACCGGGATCGATCTCCCCATCGTGCGGGAGATAGCAGGCGATGCGCCGGCTGACCAGGAACAGACGCATACCGGCGATATTGGCGGCGAGCCGGCTCGCTGCGACTCGCTGTTCTGCGTGTGACAGGGTTTTGCGTTTGGCGCGAAGGGTTCGGCGCAGATCGGCTTTTGATTTTATTGTGGGCACTGAGAGACTGACTGATGGATGCGGAATGGCGCCCTCCGCGAGTGCCGTGCCGCACCGTCGCCTTGAACCGTGAGGTTCAAGTGGGAGTCTCAGGGACGCATCAGGCTTTCCGCTACAGGGCGGACATGCTCAACAGCATCTCCTATTCCGGCTCCCTTGGCATACCGATAGGTTCAAAGGATTTCTGGAACAGCACGCACACCGCAGGGAGCGCAATTCCAATGATATACCTATTGTCGAGGCTGCGCATCCCAGCGCAGGGCGGCGTCAATTTTGCTTTGCAGAAACTTGAGTTTTTGGGACGCGTCAACGGAAAAGCCGCCCCGACCCCGCAGTTCCAGCAGTTCGTTGGTGATGTTGAGGGCCGCCATGATCGCAGCTCTTTCGGCGCCGATGACCTTGCCGCTTGCGTGGATTTCACGCATCTTCTTGTCGAGATAATCCGCGGCGGCGATAAGCGCACCCCGTTCGCTTTCGGGGCACGCGACCATAAAATCTTTGCCGAGGATGTTGACCGTTACGCCTTCGTTTGTGTCTTTCACCTCAGCTTCGCTCCAGGGCTTTGAGACGACCGATCATGGTTTCGATACGCTCCCGCGCGATGCGGGTTTTCTCGACCAGTTTGGCGTGTTGTTCACTGAGGCTGTCCTGTTCGGACTTAAGCGACAGGTTCTCTTGTTTCAACCGCTGGCAGGCGTCGATCAGCTCGTCGACGCGGCCTTCTAGGTTTTTCAAGTCATCGCTCTCCACTTGTGCTCCACCGGCAATTGTATTGTTATCAATATAGGGCTGAGTTCGATATGGGTCAACGTCTCTAGCCTGTGTTTTGTGGACGGAGCATCGCACCTCTGCTCAATCCGGACACCTTGACTCGAAGTAAAACAAAGGGCTGGAACTTGCGCGGCACGCACATATGTTCCATATGTGGCCCAATATAATACTGGACCAACGGCTCATAGACTAGTCAGGTCCGAGGAGATTGTGTGCGGTTGTGCGTTGCAGGATTTGATCCAGGGTTTCCCGGGACGCATCAAGCAAAGGCCCGCCCAGCTCAACGGCGCGCAGCGCGACCCTCTCCGCCTGCCGCCAGCGGCGTTGATCGGCCAGGGTTTGCGCGAGGTTGTTGAGCGCCGGTACTGAATCGGGATGATCGCGCGTCGCCTGCCGGAAGGCCTGTTCCGCCCCGCGCAGATCCCCCAAGGCGTAGAGGCTGTTGCCGCGCCCGAGTTGCGCCAGCAGGCTTTTCGGCCAGCGCTTAAGCGCCGCATTATAGGCGGCGGCGGCTTCGCTCCAGCGTTTCAGGCGTTCGAGCGGCACCACCGCCTGAAGGTAGGGGAGTTCTTCGGCGGTGTACGGCAGGCGGTCCGGCGGCATGACCACCATGGCCCAGTACTTTCCGCGCCGCCAGGTGCGCTCAAAGACATGAATCGGTGTCACGTGGCGTTGTTCCAGTCCGGAGCGCAGCACAATTTGGTTGCGCGGCAAATTGAATCCCACCACCACTGCGTAGTGCCACTTGGGAATCCAGGACAGCCCGAGATTCTGCAGGACCAGGACCGGGTGACCGGAAGCGACTTCCGCGAAAAGCGATTCCAGCTGCGGCCGCAATACATAAGGGATGCGCCCGTGACGACGTGCGGCGGCGAGCAGTTCGAGCTGCAGGCTCCCCTTGCGCTCCGGGAGATAGACCTGCGGCGCGAGCGCCTCGGGGGTGACCGGGACGTCCGCCCAGTTCAATATGGAGGCGAGCGCCGCCGGCCCGCATTGATAGGCCTCCTGCGGAAAGAAAGGAACCTCGGAAAGCTCGACCGGCTGCGGGAAAGCATACGCGGTTTGCAGCAGACGGTCGGTCTGCAAAGGGGCGGCGCAACCGGCTGCAAGTAGCAGACTTATGATTAAAAAGCCGCCCGGAATAAACCGGACGGCTTTTTTACGGTACATCGTTTGATACAGAAACCGGCGGGTATTGATCAGCGCTTCGCCGGTTTCTTGACGAACGGGAAAATATCGGTGTAACCGAGAATATCGGTCAAGAGCAGAACGAGAAAGACGACCGCCAGTACCCCCAAAGCATCACCACCCGCGGGAAGCTGGTCGATTTTGGCAGCCAGCGTTTGTACTTCTGAATTGGTCAGGCTGTCCACACGCGCCTCGATCTGATCGGGACTGACGCCGCGGGCCAGTAATTGATTCTTTACGTCCTCGCGGGTGAGCAGGTCGCGGATGCGCTCACGTTCCTGCTGAACCTGTTCGGTGTTCACCACCGTTTCGGTGCTGATAAGGCCGGCCTGTGCCGCGGGCAGATGAATGCCTAAAATAAGCATGCCAAGCACAACCAGATGGCTGACAGGTTTGGCAATGCGGCGAAGTTTGTTCATGCTGTGATCTCCTGAGATGGTCACTACTACCTTAGTTATCTTAATTCACCCTGTTGGGGAACCATTATACCTGCCTGTGACCTGGTCCTCCCTGCGATACCGGCTGTCGGAAATCCACCCCTGCTGGGGCACGCCACGGAAGGCGCGCCTCATTATAACAAGTCCCCCGTTTCTTCTATATCCTTACACGCCGCTTGGTCTGAATTTTGGCATAATGGTTGTATATGGACATGAAAATCTTCCAGAAACGTCGCCGTGAGGTGATGGAACACATGGACGGCGGCGTGGCCATCGTCCCTGCCGCTCCGGTGCGCAACCGCAACCGCGATGTGGATTATCCATATCGTCCCAACAGCGACTTTTATTACCTGACGCATTTTCCCGAACCCGAGACGGTGGCGGTGCTGGTGCCGGGCCGCGCGCACGGGGAGTACATCCTCTTTTGCCGCGAGCGCAATCCGGAAAAGGAGATCTGGGAGGGCCGCCGCGCGGGCCTGGAAGGCGCGCGCGAAATCTACGGCGCCGACGACGCTTTTCCCATCGATGATATTGACGAAATCCTGCCCGGTCTTCTGGAGAACCGGGAAAAGGTGTTCTATACAATCGGGCGAAATACGGAATTTGATAATCACCTTATGGGTTGGGTCAACGAGGTCCGCGCCAAGGCGCGCAACGGTGTGAGCGCACCGGGTGAATTTGTTGACCTGAATCACATCCTGCACGAGATGCGCCTTTTTAAAAGGTCGGAGGAAATTCGCCTCATGAAACGCGCCTGCAAGGTCTCGGCACAGGCGCACCGGCGCGCGATGCAGACGTGCCATCCGGGAATGATGGAATACGAGATCCAAGCTGAACTGCAGTATGAATTCATGAAAGGGGGCAGCCACTATCCCGCTTATCCGCCGATTGTCGGCGGGGGCGCGAACAGCTGCATCCTCCACTACACCGAAAACAGCGCCGAACTTAAGGATGGCGATATGCTGTTGATCGATGCCGGCGCGGAGATCGACGGTTATGCCGCCGACATCACGCGCACCTTCCCGGTTAATGGAAGATTCACCAGTGAACAGAGGGCGATTTATGGAGTCGTGTTGTCCGCGCAGCTTGCGGCGATTGAACAGATGCATCCCGGCAAACATTGGAACGAACCGCACGAGACGGCCATACGCGTCTTGGTCGAGGGGCTCAAGGACCTTGGCCTGCTCGGGGGCAGCGTGGACGCTCTTATGGAAAACGGCAAATACAAGCGCTTTTACATGCACCGCACCGGCCACTGGCTGGGAATGGATGTGCACGATGTGGGCGACTACAAGGTGGACGATGTCTGGCGCTTGCTCGAGCCCGGCATGGTGATGACGGCCGAACCCGGGATCTATATCGCCGAGGGCAGCGAGGACATCGATCCACGGTGGTGGAATATCGGGGTGCGCATCGAGGACGATGTGCTGGTGACGCGCGAAGGCAACGAAATATTGAGCCGGGATATCCCCAAGTCCATTGACGAGATCGAGACATTAATGAAAGGTTAGTAATACTATTTGACGCAAAGACGCTGAGACGCAAAGGGGTTTCTGAATTATTTTTTGCTTTTCTCTCCTGATATTCTTCGCGCCTTTGCGTCTTTGCGGCGAAATATCTTATGAAGACAGATTTCGATATATTGATTATCGGTGGCGGCATGGTCGGCGCGAGCCTCGCCTGTGCTCTGGGAAAGAGCGGGCTGCGCATTGGGGTTATCGAAGCGGTTCCGATCAATACTTCATCTCAGCCCGGTGACAATGGCGCCCGTACCGTGGCGCTCGCCTATGGGTCAAAGCGCATTTTTGACGGTATGGGACTCTGGGATAAAATCGCGCAACGCGGCGCCGCACCCATCAAGCGCATCCATATCTCTGACCGCGGCCGGTTCGGCTTTACCCGCCTTGATTCCCGGGATGCCGGTATCGAGGCGCTGGGTTATGTCGTGGAAAACCGTGTGCTTGGAACGACTCTGTATGAGGCGATACAAGACTTTGAAAACGTGCGTCTGTTCTGCCCGGCCGCGATGGAAGCCATCGCGTTTAAACCTGATGCGGCGGTTGTCACGGTTAAATGTAATGGCGCTGTAAGCACCATGACCGCCCGGCTGGTGGCGGCGGCGGACGGCGCGGACTCCGCAGTGCGCGCGGCCGTCGGTATCAAAGTGCAGCGTGTGGATTACGGTCAGACCGCCATTGTCACCACGGTCATTACGGAAAAGCCGCACGGCAATACTGCGTATGAGCGCTTTACCGAAACCGGCCCGTTGGCGTTACTGCCCATGGATGCAGCTCGATGCGCCGTGGTCTGGAGCGCCCGCCCGCAAGAAGAGGATACCATCCTTTCCTGGGACGACGCCGAATTTTTACGGCGCCTGCAGGAACGTTTCGGCGACCGCCTGGGGGCGTTTCGGGAAGCGGGCAAGCGCCGGGCCTACCCGTTGTTTTTGACCCGCGTTAAAGAACATGTGCGGCCGCGGCTGGCGTTGATCGGAAACGCCGCCCACACCGTGCACCCGGTGGCGGGACAGGGCTTCAATCTCGGATTGCGCGATGTGGCCGCGCTCTCTGAAGTTTTGACCGAAGCGGAGCGTGCCGGCAAGGATATCGGGGATGTGCAGGTATTGCAGCGCTACGCTGACTGGCGCCGTCGGGACAACCGCATGGTCGCCGGGTTCACGGACGGCCTGATACGCATTTTCTCGAATGCCTTTCCGCCGCTGGCGGTCGCGCGCAACCTGGGATTGGTCGCCGTCGATTTGGCGCCTCCGGTGAAGCGTCATCTCGTGCGTATCACCAGCGGGCTCACTGGCCGCCTGCCGAAACTTGCACGCGGTCTGCCTTTATAAGATCTAATGAAATAGACAGGATTTACAGGATTAACAAGATTAGAATGAACGACGCATTGTCCTGTAAATCCTGTTAATCCTGTCCCTTTTTCTTTGGTTATGACAGTTAAATACGATGTATTAATTGTTGGCGGTGGCATGGTCGGTTCCCTGCTGGCCTGCGCGCTGGGCGATTCCGATTTGAAGGTCGCCGTTCTTGAACGTACGCCAAACGTTTCCCCGCAGAAAAATGACTGTGATCTGCGCGTGAGCGCCATCACGCTCGCCTCACGTGCCATCTTTGAGGCAACCGGCGCGTGGCGGGGCATGGAGGCGCGGCGCATTTCAACCGTTCAGGCGATGCACATATGGGAGGCGGTCGGATCGGGCTCCATCCATTTCGACAGCGCCGAGATTGGTGAGCCGTGTCTGGCCTACATTATCGAGAACAGTGTGATTCTCGCGGTGCTTCAGGAGCGCCTGCAGCAGTTCACGAATATTCACTATCTCTGTCCGCTGGAGATTGGAGAAATAAATATTTCCGAAGATAAAGCGGCGGTCACGCTCAAGGACGCGCGTCATATCAGTCCCGCTACCGACTCCCCCTCCCCCATTTTGGGGGAGGGATGGGGTGGGGATAGAAACCTCCACGCCCGACTGCTCGTCGGGGCCGACGGGGCGGATTCATGCGTCAGGCAAGCGGTCGGGATCGATGTCCGCGGCTTTAGTTTCGACCAGAAAGGGATCGTCGCCACCGTGACGACCGAGAAGCCGCACGCTCGCATCGCGCGCCAGCGGTTCCTGCCCACCGGACCGCTTGCGTTTCTGCCGCTCGATGAGGCGCACACGTCGTCCATTGTCTGGTCGGCTGATACCGTGCGCGCCGATGAGTTGCTCGCGTTGGATGACACGGCATTCATGGCGCAATTACAGGAGGCGTTTGATGCGCTCGGAAAGATCCAGTCCGTCAGTCCGCGGGTGGCGTTTCCGTTGGCGCTTACCCACGCAAAAGTCTATACGGCTCCGCGCGCGGCCTTGATCGGCGACGCCGCCCACACCGTGCACCCGCTCGCCGGACAGGGCGTCAACCTCGGTTTTCTGGACGCTGCGACACTGGCCGAAGTATTGCTTGAAGCTAATGCTAAAAAGAAAGACATTGGGTCATTGAGCGTGCTGCGGCGCTACGAGCGCCGGCGCAAGGGCGATAATCTCGCAATGCTCGCCGCGACCTCCGGCTTCAAGCTGCTCTTTGGCAGTCCTTTGCCGGGGATCGGGCTTCTGCGCAATATCGGGATGGACCTGACCAACGCCGTGACGCCGATCAAGAATTTCATCATGCGGCGGGCATCGGGATTGGAAGGGGACCTGCCGAAGCTGGCGCGGCGCGTCCACAGCTGACAATTTCGCCGGGAGCGAGAAGTGGCACATGGGCGTGCCGAATACGGAGCTGAGGATGCAAATTGGACGCACGTAGTGCGCCCGCAGGAGGTGCGTCAGGGATGGCGCACCTCATTGATAAATTAACGGTGCCGTCGCAGGCGGCATAAAAAAGAAAAGGCCCGGAGAATGACCTTACTTAATATCACCGCGTTATTAATCGTCCTGGCCGCGGTGTTCAGCTACATCAACCACCGTTATTTGAAATTCCCCACCACCATCGGCCTGATGATGATCTCGCTGCTGCTGTCGCTCGCCTTGATTGGTCTGGGAAAGATCTGGTTCGACGTCGAGCGTTACGCTTATTACCTGCTGACGAGGATTGATTTCAATGAGGTGCTCATGCACGGCATGCTGAGTTTCCTCTTGTTTGCCGGCGCCCTGCACGTGAATATCAACGACCTCGCCAAACAAAAATGGGTGATCGGAACCCTGGCGACCGGCGGGGTCGTCGCCTCCGCCTTAATGGTGGGTGGCATGATCTGGCTGGTGTCGGATCTGTTGGGGCTCGGGTTTCCGTTGATCTACGGCCTGTTGTTCGGCGCGTTGATCGCGCCCACCGATCCGATTGCGGTGCTCGGCATCCTCAAGACCGCAAAGGTCCCGAAGTCCCTGGAAACCAAGATAGCCGGTGAGTCGCTGTTCAACGACGGCGTGGCCGTGGTGCTTTTCATCGTGATTTTACGGATCGCCGCCGGAGGCGATGAAGTTGGCCTGGGCCAGGTGGTGTCGCTGTTTTTGGTCGAGGCCGTCGGCGGTGTGCTGTACGGCTTGGGGATAGGCTGGCTGGCCTACCGGATGTTGAAGGGCGTCAACAATTACCAGGTGGAGGTCTTGATCACCCTGGCGCTGGTGATGGGCGGCTATGCGCTGGCGAACGCGATCCATGTATCGGGCCCCATCGCCATCGTTGTGGCGGGGCTTTTAATCGGCAATCATGGTCGCACGCTGGCTATGTCCGCGACCACCCGGGAACATCTGGATACATTCTGGGAACTGATTGATGAGATTCTGAACGCGGTGCTGTTCGTCCTCATCGGGATCGAAGTGCTGGTTTTGGCCTTCACCCAGCAATATTTGCTTGCGGGGATGATCGCCATACCGGTTGTGCTGTTGGCGAGATTCATCAGCGTCGGCATTCCCATCACCCTGATGCGTAAACGTCGGCCTTTCAGCCCACACGCGGTCAAGATACTGACATGGGTAGGCTTGCGCGGCGGAATTTCCGTGGCCCTGGCCCTATCCTTGCCGTCGGTGCCCGAGCGCGACGGCATTGTCGCCATGACCTACGTGGTCGTGGTGTTCTCCATTATTGTGCAGGGGTTGACCATCGGCAAGCTGGTTCAAAGGACATCAGTCCGGAGAAGGAAATGACGGAAGGGGCTTGAACAGAGTTGCCGCCGCGACCAGATACAGGGCAAGTGCGAGAGCGATGACCACGGTGAACCCGAGGTGGATGGCAAGCAATGTGGCGAGAACCGCGCTTAACACCGACGCGCAGCCGTTGATGCCCCATGCCCAGGGGATGAATTCCGGCGCGGCCGTTGAGACTTTAGACAGACCCAGCGGGAAAGGCATGCCCATGTAGAACGCAAGCGGCGCGATAAGGCCTATGGTAATCAGGATCTTGGAGACGTCCGATAACAACATGGACCAATAAAACACTTCCGGCAGCAGGTAAAGATAGACCAGGGCGATGGTAACGATGGCTATCACCGCGAAGGTGATGGGCGATATCCGTGCATCGCGGCGACGGCTCGCCAGGCGCGCCGAATAAGCGCTGCCAAGCCCGGCGAATACCAGAAAAGCGGCGAGGACGACGGCCACCGCGTACAGGGGATAGCTCAGAAACAGGATGAACTTTTGGATGAATGCTATCTCGATGAACATAAAGGCCAGGCCCAGCGCGAGGAAATAAAGCCCCATGCGCGCACGGGGTTGCCGGCCCTGGCCGCGTCGCGCCCTCCACAGCGGCCACAGGATCAACAAAACGCTTGCCAACGCCGCCTGCACCAGGGTCGCGACCAGAATCAGGTAGCCCCATTCCACCTGCGTCACGCCGCCCTGATCGCGCTTGGAGAGTAACTCGGGCAAGGTACGCCATTTGAAGAAATGGAAAAAATGGGGCCTGTCGTCCGTCGCCGGGGCGATGTAGAACTTGTAGCGCTCTAGAAAGTCGTCGCGCCCGCTCCCCAGCAACGCCATTGTGCCGTTGTATAAATAGGGTTCGTCCAGAATGTTGTAACGGTTCGCCTCAGCAGCGGTCATACCGGGGTAATAGGCCACGTCAAAGGAGCGCTCCGCGCTGAATTGGCGTATGGCGTTGATGTCATCGACGGCAAAGGTACCTTTTTTGACAAGCAGGGTGGTGGTTTTCCAGCTGCGGATCAGGACCAGGCGCCGACCGGGTTGCTCCACGCCCATGGCCCGAAGCGCCTCGATCGCCGTGGCGAACAGTTTAAGGCTGTCTCGTGGTGGGAGCTTGAGCCAGCGCGTGATGGCGAGCAAACCGCCCGGCGTGAGATGCTTGAGATACTCCTGAATCGCCTCGACGGTATAGACATAGCTCTCACTCAACGCGTACACGCCGGCGCTCGAGGCGGCGAATGAATCGAGTAGGGCCACCTGTATCAGGTCGTAACGTTCACGGCCGCTCGCCACGAAACCCCTTGCTTCGCCAATATGAATCCTGGTATCGGGCGCTTCGTAAAGGCGGCCGGCGTAATCGGCATAGGTATTTCGCACCAGATCGACGAACTGGGGATTGAGTTCAACCGCATCAATCGAGCCTGCCTGGTGATAGCGCGCCAAGAGCACGTCCGCCCCGCCGCCGGCCCCCAGGACGAGGACTTTGGGGTTTTGTAACAGGTGGTAGGGAAGCGCGGAGGAAAGCATGTCCAGATAGGCGAGCGTCTCCCGTTTGCCGTCGTAGCGCGTGATCACGCTCAAGGCATCGCCGTCCGTATAGACGCCTAACTGAGGCGGCGGCTCGTCCGTCGTGTTCAGGCTGAGCCCAGGCGCATAACGGAAGGGAATGGCGGGGCTCTCCACCACCGTCAGCACGCCCAGCGGACTGGAGTATTCGCTGAGCACCCGTGTATCCATGATTTCCAGGACCTGGCTCAGGCCCTTGAACTCCGACATCCGCAGGGCAAGCCAGCTCTGGGGCAGGGCGAGGGGCAAGGCGATGGCACCCACCGCCATCACCGGCGCCAGCCACCGCGGAAGCCGTAAGGCGCGATCCAGACTGGCGAGGGCGGCCGCCATCAAGGCTATCCCTGCCAGCAATCTCAGGCCGTCCTCCGGGCGGAGCACAAACAACGCCAGTATGATCACAAGCGCTCCGATTCCGGCGCCCAGCAGGTCCGAAAAATAAATACGGTTGATCATCTCCCGGTGTTTTGCGAACGTAAGGCCGATACAGGTGGCCGCGCAAAAGAACGGGACAAACAACAAGAGGTACAGCGCCAGCAGGTACAGAAACTGGCGTGCATCCCAGACAACCTCCAGGCTATTGAAGGGGATCCACTGGCCGATGGCGAAAGAGGCAACCAGGGTGATTGCCATCAATGTAGCACTGATAAGGAACGCCATGGGGAAACGGCTTAACAGCCGCTTTCCGGCAAGGGCGATAAAGGTCCCGCTTGCCCCGTAGCCGAGCAACGCCAGGCTGATGATCATGTAAGCGAAATAGTGCCATTGAACGATGGATAGCAGCCGCATCAGGAGGACTTCGTATCCGATGGCGGCGGCGGATATGAAGGAGATGGCGATTAACAGGGGTCTGGGTTTTCGCATGCCGGGGTTTGGATTTATTTTGTTTTTCGAGTTGATTTGATGCTCCTCCCACCCGTGTGAGGCCAGGCGACCGGAACTACCAATTTTATTAATGCTTGCCCGTTAACGGCACAAATCTCACCGGCAGCATCTGCCTGGTGGTGATTTTTCCGTCCGGGGCCTTTTCCACCACCAGCAGTTGCTGGGTAAAAAACCGGCCGCCCACGGGAATCACCATCCGCCCGCCGGGTTTGAGCTGCTGGATCAAGGGCGGCGGCACCTGGTTGGCGGCGGCGGTGACGATAATGGCATCGAATGGGGCGTATTCCTTCCAGCCGTAATACCCGTCACCGATACGCGTTTTTACATTGCTGTAGCCCAGGCGCCGTAAACGCGCCGTTGCCTGTTCCGCCAGCGGCTTGATGATTTCAATCGTTAAGACTTGTTTGACCAGGTTTGCAAGAACCGCCGCTTGATAGCCGGAACCGGTCCCCACCTCCAACACGATGTCGTCCGGTTCCACGCGCAGGAGGTCCGTCATCAGCGCGACGATATAGGGCTGAGATATGGTTTGGCCATGCCCAATGGACAGGGGACGGTTCTGGTAGGCGACGGAACGTAATCGGGGCGGTACGAACTCGTGGCGCGGCACGCTGCCCATGACTTCCAATACACGCCTGTCGAACGCCTTCCTGCCGGTCTTGGCGCTGGTAAGCCCGGCATTGGCTGCGATTACCGCCACCATGGTTTTGCGCAAGGCGGCATGGACTGTTTCATCCCGAACCGGATCGGCGATCGACGCGGAAGCCGGCACCCCGGATAAGAGCAGGAACAGCCAGATTACAAGATAAATATGATACCCATCTTTCATAGGCGCGATGTCCTAGAGTGCCATTATCCTAGAAAAATCGTTTGATCCGCAGATTGCGTCGATTAACGTCGATAATTTTGCATCTCTAAATGAGGTTCACCGTTCCCCTGCCGGGTAAACGGCAGTCGTCGCATACCTTTTGTTTAATCTGTGTAAATCTGCGTTCATCTGCGGATAATTACCGAATTTAGGATTATCGATCTTGGTATATGACGAATGCCAGATCATATCGGATATCGGCCTCGGCCGTCAGCGTGTGTTGCTGCGGCCGGCATGAGGCCGAAGAGGGAGGTGCCCTGCACCGCTAGCGTGATGCAAGTGAAATTTCTAGCAGGCGAGATTTATTGGTGGAAGAGATCCCGGCCAGGCCTGATGGATCACCTTACCAAGGTGGTATGGTAAGCCCGCGCCGGTATGGTTGGTTCTTTCTCTAGAATAGAAAATACTTCCGCCGTCAACGTTCGTAGCCCCAGACGTCTTTAAGATAGACATCAATCCCGGCATATTCTTTTTTGGAGGCCGGTACCAGCCTACTATCCGTGCCATAGGCGGTGCGCAGTTCTGAAGTAACGGCATCGGCACCGGATGAAGTCAAGGCGGTTGCAATTCGGGCCTGATCATCAGGGGAAATACGCGGACCGGCGGAGAATGCCTGATTGGGCAGTGCCTTGGTTTTGAACACAATGCGGCTGAAGCGGCGGCTGGCGTCATATTTCTTAAGGTTTGCCAGGGGCAGGATGCCTGCGTCGCATTTCTTATCGATCACAACGCCCTCATATACATTCCTCCAGCTGAGGCGGTCGATGATCATAGGCTGACGCATTGGGTTGTCAAACCGATCAAGCAGGGCAAGCATACCGAGATTGGATGGATTTAACCCGCATACCTTCCGGCCTACGAGCTGCTTGATATTTTTAATACGGCTGTTGTTCTTGTTGACGATCACCGTAATAATATGCGCCTCCGAGATTCTTGCCAGTGTGTTGTGCCGCAACTTGGCGATGCGCCAGCTGTTGAAATGTGGCCCATCGAAAATGAGATCGTAACCGCCCCTGAGCATTTCGGTCTGGTAGCTTAGCCAGTTGCCCGGGTGCTTGTAGATGATCTTTTTGCCGATCACACGTGAGAGGTAATCGGCGATCGGCTTGTAGATTTTTACGCCCTCAGCCGGCGTTTCCCGTGGAGGCGCACTGAATACCAGCGTGTCTGAGTCGATGCCCGGCGCTTGTGTGGCAAAGTCGCGAAGAGTCGGTTTGGATTTGGTAACGTTTCCAGGCGGGATATAGGAGACCTTTCTGGTTGTGCCGGCTTTTGTCTTGGCAGCCGGATGCGATGTCGTGATATCGCCAAGCGGTGCTGCCAGAGGTTGTCCGCTCCAGATCAAGATGGAAATTGCACTCAGAGTCAGAATCTTTTTAAACATATGATCTCCTTGTTATGTTGCTTGGTTATCCGATCTTGCTTCTCAGTTAACTACCCTTGATGTGTTGGGCGCCGGCGCGGATGCCGGCGCCGAGTAAACGGGTATTCAATTTAGTAGTAACCCCACTCATTCTTAAGAAATTCAGCAAGCCCTCTGTATTCCTGATTACTGGCTGTCGCGAAGCTTTTTCCTACCCTGTAAGTCGCGCGCAGTTTCGCTGTCGGACCGACCGCCTCGGGCGCTACCAGGGCTGCCGCGATCTTGGCCTGATCCTCAGGAGAGATGCGTGGACCGGCGGAGAACGCCTGGTTGGGCAACGATCGGGCCCTGAAGACGATTTTAATTTTGCGCTTGTCGTATTTCTGCAGGTTCAGGAACGGGAGTATGCCGGCCGTGCAGCGACCCGATACCACACCTTTGTAAATGTTTGTCCATCCCTTTGTGTTGATAATAACCGGTTGACGTGCGGGGTTGTTGAACTGGCTGAGCAGCACAAGCGTGCCGAGATTCGGCGGTGCGTGGGTACAGAAGGTACGCCCCGCCATCTGTTTCAGGTTGGCAAACCTGGCTTCTCTCTTTTTGACTATCACCACGAAGTCATGGCTCTTGGGTATTTTTACCAGGATATTGTGATTCAGCTTGGCTGCGCGATAGCTGTTGAAATGTGGTCCATCGAAAATGAGGTCGTAACTTCCTCTCAACATCTCGGTACGGTACACACCCCATGTTCCCGGATGCTTATAGATGATCTTCTTGCCGATGACCTGTGAAAGGTACTCCGCGATCGGTCCGTAGCGTTTCGCCCCCTGTTTAGGCGTTTCACGCGGCGGTGCCGAGAATACGAGGGGGTCGAGGTCACTGACCGCCGTATCCCTTTGGATAATGTTCCAGGTCTGGTTTGAGGAGGTGTAGGCCGCTTTTTTTAGCGCCGCGGCTTTCGCTGTCCTGGGTAGAGGGTCTTTATTGGCATCCGCGTAAAGCGGACGCGCAAATAAGACGAATATCAATGCCAAAAGGATGGTAAGGCCAGACTTGCTGTTCATGATAACTCTCCTTGTTAAAACCCCAAATTTCCCTATGCTTGGTTTTGTTTTTT
>FXBF010000431.1_pt1 | contig 14344 bp, 15 predicted proteins | sample 5335321 | NCBI WGS metagenome assembly FXBF01 (sample SAMEA103928391, study PRJEB20085) | sediment metagenome | isolation source: sediment
ACGGGTACGCCACCGATCGCCGCTGCCCGCTCCAGCCGATGCGGCACCCGGTCGAGGACGAAGGGTGGTCGCCGCATGCGGGAGACGAGGAGTTGAAGGGCGAGGAGGCCGGTCGGTCCTGCACCGACGAGGGCAACGACATCGTCCGGCTCCACCGCCGCGGCATCCACGACGATGAGGGCCGCGGGAAGGTTGCACGACAGCAGTACCGCTCCTTCGTCGTCGACGGTGTCGGGAACGGGTTGGAGGTGGCCATCGGCCAGGGGCACCCGTACGTACTCGGCATGGCTCCCTGCCAATCCCCGGAAGCCGTAGATCGCTTTTCCCGAGGTCATGCAGTGACCGGTGAGCCCCAAAGAACACGTTCGACACGTGCCGCAGCTCACCGAGAACGGGAACGTGACGCGGTCCCCGGTACGGAACCGTGTCACTTCGGCGCCGACGGCGACCACCTCACCGACGATCTCGTGACCGAGGATCGTCGATCCCCCGACTGCGAGATCGGGCATTTCTCCCTGGTACAGGTAGAGATCCGACCCGCACATCGAGGTAGCTTGCGTCGCGACGAGGACGTCGCCCGGTTCCTCGATTCCCGGATCCGCCACTTCCTCGAGGCGAAGGTCGTGAGGTCCGTGGTAGACGATGGCGCGCATAGCAAGTCCTTTCCCGTCACAGTCCGAGTACCACGTACGCCCGACGTCAGTCGGGTTGCTCTGCCTCTTCCACCAACATGACAGGAATCCCATCGCGCACCGGATAGGCACGGCGGCAGTCTGCACATACGAGTGCCGGTGGATCCTGTCGTTCCGAGAGCTCACCCGCACACTCCGGACACTGCATGATCGCCAGCAGATCCGGCGGCACAAGCGGTTGCGCTTCGGTCATGATTCCTCCTTGATGATCTGCTCCACGCGCTCGACGAGTTCGACTACGTCATCCCGGGTGGGTGCCTCGACGTTCAAACGAAGCACGGGCTCGGTGTTCGACGCCCGCAGGTTGAACCACCGATCACCGAGGTCGACCGTCAGGCCATCGAGTCGATCGATCGCATGATCCTCGAAAGCGCGGGCGACGGCGGCATCGGCCGCATCGATATCCGGCACATCGAAATTGATCTCGCCCGACTGCGCATAGGGCTCGTAATGCTTCCTCAGCTCAGATAAGGGCACCTGCTCTTCAGACAGCACACGAAGAAGAACCAGCATCGCCATGATGCCGGAATCCGCGCGAAAGTTGTCCTTGAAGTAGTAGTGCCCGGAATGCTCGCCGCCGAACACCGCTCCCGTTTCGGCCATGACCCCTTTGATGTAGGAATGGCCGACCTTGGTCCTCACCGGCAAGCCACCGGCGGCCTCGATCGTCTCCGGCACCGCCTTCGAACAGATGAGGTTGTGCACCACCGCACTTCCGGGCTTCTGTCGGAGGAACCAGTCGGCGATGATGGCCGTAGTCGTCGATCCTGGAAGAGGTGACGCCGTGTCATCGATGAAGAACGCTCGGTCGGCGTCGCCATCGAACGCGACCCCGAGATCCGGGCGACGCTCATCGACGAGAGCCATGAGATCGACGAGGTTTTCGGGTCGCAGCGGATCAGCAGGATGATTGGGAAACGTGCCATCCGGTTCGAGGTACAGGCCGATCAACTCGGCATCGATCCTGTCGAACACGTTCCGAAGCGCGACACCGGCCATGCCGTTCCCTCCATCAACCGCAACTGCAAGTCTGGTGATACCGGTCGCACCGGTAGCAGAGATCACATGGTCGACGTATCCGGCGATGACGTCTTGACGGGTGACTGTTCCTGGCTCCGAAACCGGTTCCAGACCTGCTTCAGCCATCGCTTTGATGTCGAGCAAACCTGTATCGGCACCGATCGGTGCCGCCGCCGGTTGACAGAACTTGAGGCCGTTGTATTGGGCAGGGTTGTGCGATGCTGTGATCACGACTCCGGGAAGCGAAAGTGCACCCGAGGCGTAATACAAGACATCCGTCGGGATCTCACCGATGAGCCTGACATTGACACCCTGACTCGTGATGCCGTCGATGAGCGCTTCTCGCAATGGCGGCGATGACAACCTGCAATCGTGTCCAACGATCACCTCGTCCGCTTCGACGAAGGCGGCAAAGGCAGCGCCGATTCGGTAGGCGGCCTCTTCATCGAGTTCGTCCGGGAACACACCGCGCACGTCGTAGGCCTTGATGATCGTGGAGTAGTCCATGCGAGCGATTCTACGGCAAACCCATTCCCCTGCCTCAATGCACGACACGTTCCTACACTTCGGCGCTCATGCCACATTCCTCATCCCCTTCGGTCACGGTCGTCATTCCTGTCCACAACGAAGCCGACTATCTGCCGATGGCGCTTCCAAAGTTGTTCGCAGAGCTAGCAACGGTGAACGCAGACGTGACCGTCACGATCGCCGAGAACGGATCGCGGGATGAGACAGCGGGTCTCGTTCGCGAAGCGATGGCGAAGTACGCGAATCTGGAACTTCTCGAGCTTCCGATGCCTGACTATGGAGCAGCCATGCGCGAAGGCTTCATGCATGCCTCGACCGACTGGGTCGCCAACTTCGACATCGACTACTTCTCCGGCGCGTTCTTGAACGATGCACTCGCATTGAAAGACACTGCCGACATCGTCCTGGCCTCAAAGCGTGTTGCAGGCGCCGACGACAGAAGGGGCCCAGTCCGCAGATTCGCTACGTGGACTTTCAATCAGATCCTGAGGCTGGTGCTTTCATCTGGCGTCTCCGATACCCATGGCATGAAGCTGGTTCGCGCAACGGTCGTGGACGCGATCGTACCGCAGGTCATCTCGACGATCGACCTCTTCGACACGGAACTCGTCGTGCGTGCCGAGCGAGCCGGATTCCGGATCGTGGAGCTCCCGACGTCTGTCGAGGAACTCCGGGATACGCGGTTGAGCCTCATCAAGCGAGTGCCGCGGACGCTCATAGGCGTGTGGGCCATCCGGAGGTCGCTGCGCGACCAGTAGTACGTACTACGTACTTCGTACTTCCTCAGGCTCTTCCTGCGCTTTCAGCGCTTTCCCGAACACGATGTCCCGATAGCCGGCCAGCTTCGGGATGATCAAAACACCGGCTGCGAACAACAACGCAAGGTTGTACCCGATCGTCGACAATGGACCAAGGATCGTATCGGCAAGCCACACGATCCCGACGGACGCCAGGTAGGCGAGGATGTTGACACCGAAGAACGACGCCGTCTCACGACTCGACACTCGGCCATCGGTGAGCGAAAACGTCCACCACCTGTTGATGAGGTAAGACATGAAGGTCGTAAGCGTGAACGACACGGTGATAGATGCGAACCACGACCAGTCGAGGACGACAAGGAAGATGTTGAATAGGGCAAAGGACACGATCGTGTTGAACACGCCAACGATCGCCACCTTCACGGCCTGGAACAGAGATTCCCTGTTCGCGAACGTCGTGAGATAACGCCTCACATCGCTGCCCTTCGTCGACGTCGTCGTGAAACCACTCCGTAGCTGATGAGTCCGACCACCGTGATGACCGTGATGGTCGTACCAAGGTTCTCGACCCAACGGTTCGAGAACTGAAGGGTTACGTCTTGTCGTGTCGGGACGACGAGCATCAGGGATGGCGCAACACGGTACACACCTTCACCACCTGAAACAGTCCAGTTCGGGAAATACGACACCTTGACGAGATGCGGAACACCGACCGCATCGGTCGAGAACGACACCGTGTCGTCCTCGAACGTCGTGATCGTCGCGGTTCCATCCACATCGTAGGGCCGCGGATCGACGAGCCGCTCTTCGACCGATGTGACTCTTCGCCACTCGGCGGGACCATCCTCTACGAGCCATGTGTCGAGATTGTCCACATCGTCATACCACTCGAGAGCGGCATCGACAAAGTCGCCGTCACCTGCCCACACGACAGGCTCGTATCTCGCAACGTCGACGCGATCGGCATCGGGAAGGGCGAAGACCGTCCACGGGGACGGCTCAGCGAGTATCTCGAGGCCGAAGTCCTCCGCAGCCGCCCTAGCCTCCGCCGTGTAAGACACGTAATACGCAACGTCGTACATGGCGAGATGCTTCGTCGCCCGGTCGAAGTCCATTCCACGGTAAGTGAGCCCACGCACCGGATTCGACGGTCGAAGGCTCACCTCAGAGGCGTTCAGGAAGTGGAACGGTGTCGTCAGCGAACTCTCGAAGAACAGGCCCTCCATCGAAGGATGCCCCTCCGACCAGAAAGGGAACAGCATGAGTGCCATCGGCGTCCCGTACTGGTTCATTTCGGCATTCGCTTCCCACATGACGCGGCCGGGTGGAAGTGCATCGACGGTCTGCATCAAGTTCTCATACTCGGGCCAAACCTGCTTGCCCTCATAGCCCTCGTAGTTCCATTTGACCCACCCGGGCAGATCGTGCATCGCGAGACCCGCGGCGCCGACCATCAGGACCACAGCAACCGTTCCCGCGACGAGCGTCGCCCGCCTCGTATCGGCGAAAAGGCGAGCGACAGCGGCCGCCGCGAGAGCGATCGCTACTCCTGCGAACGTGAACATTCCGAAGAACCAGTACGGCAGCAATCGTGCGTTGTACAGGATGGTGAAATCGAAGGAGGCGATGAGGAAATAGCCGGCGAGCGGGAACAGCGTCAACCAGATGGCGATGCCGACGTTATCCCTCCTCAGCAGTGTCCACGCCATGCCGACCACTCCAACGGCCAGCACGGGAACGAACTCGCCGGGGATAGGAGAACCCGGATTCTGGTAGCTCCCGATGACGGTCGTCACCGGTGCCCATCCCATGTCGGACGTCATCCCACTCAGGACGTTCACGCCGAGTGCGAGGGACCAGAATGCCGATACACCGAACCCGATCGCATAGGACCACAGCACTCCGAGCGAGCCCCTTTTCGCGGAGCCTGCCGTATCCCGGTTGCCAACCATCATGACGACGGGAGCCAACACCAGTGGAAACGTTGCTATCACGACGACGATGGTCGTGATGATGTGCGCAAGCGCTGTGAAACCGAGCACGATCCCAGCCCATGGATCGAACACCTTTCCGTTGCGGAAGTTGCGGACCACCAAACCGACGTAGAGGATCGAAAGTGCGAAGGACCAGGAGAACGAAAACTCTCCGGCGAGGGTCGACTTGATGTTCGCGCCGAAGATCGAATAGCTCTCCATGAAGACGAAGAGGGATCCCGCTACGGCAGCTACTGCGGCGACGAACCTGGTGAAACCGAGGTGCTTCACGAAGAAATATGCAGCACTCGGAAGAGCGACCAAGCCGCCGACGGTGATGAGCTTGAACGCCACGCCATACGGCAGAACGAGGTCGAGGGCCACCGTCGCAAGGGCCGGCAACGGGAAGTAGAAGTACAGCACGGGGAATCCGGCATACCAATCCATGCTCCAGCCGAGCAAGCGTCCGGACGGCAGCAGGTCCTCCAGCAGGACCTTTGGCAGAAGGACATGGGCACCCATGTCTCCTCCTGTTGGTGTGTTCGCCACGAACAGGTACGGGATGCGCCACAACGATTGGCCGTCGCGCAGGATCGGCCCGAGGGCACCCGACATGGTGAGGAAGATCAGAAGCGTCGGCGCCGCGATGAGCCCGAAGACGAACCACTTCGAAATAGCCCGTCGCGTCATTTCGGGTTGGGCAGGCGGAGGGGGCGCCTCAGCGAGCTCGGGGATGTCGGGGGGTGCGGCTGCGGTCACACGGGAAGACTACCGATGACTGACCGCTGGCAATCAAATACCGGCTGTGTGGCGTCGTTGACGTCTTTGTCCGTGACTACTCGCCAACCAGATCGATGATGCCGTCCACAGATACCTCCTCGCCTTCTTTATCCCACCACTTGGCTTCACACACGTGGCACGAAAAGAACACGACCTCAGAGCCATCCGGCAGCTTCATCTCGATCTGAATGACCGAGGTCTGACCACACGATGTACACACGAGTCCCTCGGTTTCTGCCTTCCTCATGTCGCCTCCTTGCGTTCGGTCGCGCCCACGACCACTAAAAGTAGCTTAGTGCACACGTAGCGCGTCTAACCACTGTTCGTCTCTGGTAAGTCATCGGATCGCCCAAGGTACTTGGAGCGTTGTCTGCCGTCCTCTGTCCAATAGGCGTAGACGTACGGCCCATGTGGACACGATGAACAGGACGCCTTGCCGCAGCGGACCATCTGCGTACGGACCTTGACTCCCGACCCGAGCTCCGGGAAGGAATGGCCTCGTCGCTCGAGGCGAGCCCTCGTCAACATGAACAGTCGTCGTAACTCGGGTTCTCCCATTTCCCTGATCGCCTCGAGAACATCACGATCGATCGGCATCAGCTCACTGCTTCTTCGGTGAAGAGTCGTGGTGGGTCTCGACGTCTATCGATGGTCTCCCATCCGCGAGGGGCGGTGAACCTCCCAGCGTGACGTTCGCACAGAAGCATGCCGTCGTATACGCACTCGTGACCCTGGACGTCATCAAGATATGCCTCCGCAGATGAGTGATCGTAGGTCAGAACGGTGGTCGCGCGAATCGAACAGCGAACACAGGGAACCATCATGGACACCACACGGTAACCACCCCAATGTGGTGAACCAAGGATTTCACTTTTCCCTCTCGATGCCGGCTGCCTCAACCGCGCGCCGCAGTCGCTTGACAGAGGGCACCCCCGAAAGGACCGCGACGACCGTGCTTTCAACGTCAATGACAACCGTCAGCGGTACGGCCGCGACGCCCCACGTGCTGAACTGATCCGGTTCGAGCTCATACCAGACTCCCCGGTACGCGACACCTTCGTCGCTGAGCCGACCGATCGCTCGCTTGCATGTCGAGCATTCCGTGGACGTGAACAGTACGACGCCCGGACGCTCACCGACCTCGCCGACGGTGACCGCCGGGTGTGGAGGGTGCCGAAAGCGGTTGGACAACAGAGCGATCAGCCCTGCGGCCACGAGGACGCCGACGACAACGACGAGCCTGACCACCGGATCCGTCATTCTGCATGGACCCCTGCGATCAGGGCAACACCACGATCACCAACGATCTCCCACGCGGCCACGATCGGGCGGTCTGACGTCACCGAGTACCCGTACGTTGCGATGCCGGCGTCGACAGGAATGCCGAGGATGGATTCCGGTTCGATCTCAACCGACTCCGCTGCGAGGAAGTCTCCTTCACCCAGCTCAAGGATCGACACGGTCGCCGGTTCCGCTTCGTTGTTCATCAACCAGAGCGTCGTTTCCGAACCCAGCATCGTGTCTAGCGGAACGATCCAGGACGTCGACGGAGTCGAACTGCCCGTTGTGCCCGCAAGCCCCCGGATGAACTCTTCTACGACAGGCACGGTCGTCTCCGTGCCCTCAACGGTCGTCGTCGTCGTCGTTGGCAGCTCTTCGGCCTCACCGTCGGCAGCGCCCCCCTCGCCACCGCCGATCTCAGAACCGGCAACGACGGCGACGACGGTAGCAGCGATGGGAGCCGACGCCCTTACGCGAAGACCGAACGGCGGATCTGCCAGGTCGGCGATCGGTATCAACGCCGGGGCAGTTGAGTCGAGGATGATTTCGCGAGCATTGATGATCGTGCCTTGCTCGGTCACGATGTCGACGGTAACGACGACGGCATCGTCACCGGCCGACATCACGGCCACAGATGGCGTCAAACCACCGGGGGCTGCAACGGGGAAATTCCACGTTTCCGACGGTGGCATGGCGTTCCACGTCGCTTCCCCTCGCTCGTCGGTACGAACCAGAACGGGGATAACGAGCCCCTTCGTCGCTGAGATCTTGAAAGCGAGCTCGTCACGGAACGGTAGGAACGGCTCGAAGTCGATCGTTGTCCATGAACGTCCCGCGACGTCGATCGTATCGAGGCCTGGGATCAGATCGAGGTTGAACTCGGAGTACGCGGTTATTGCGACCTCGGCGTTGTCGGCGAACGGGTTGAACAGACGCAGCTGTGTGAACGAACCGACTTTGGTCGATCCGCCTGTCAGATACGAGTCCTTCGGGACCGAGACGATGCAACGATCCGCTGAGATCTGGCCGTCGGCCCACTGCATCGAGATCGCTGAAGCAGGGCCATCAGAGATCTCGACGATCGCCGGCGATTCGCCTCTCCGCAGCAGGTTGCCGGTCTCGATGCCTGTCGCACTAGGGCCAACGATGTCGAAGGAGAACTCCGTGGGCTCAGCGTTGGCAAGTGGATCGAGTAGCGTCATGTTGACCTCCGCATCGCTCTCGGATGCGACCGCTATGGCGCTGTCGAGTACGTCACCGGCTTCGATCCACGGGCAGTACCACACGGTCGGAACGGCAGCCGCACCATCCGTGTGGGCGACTTCACCTGTGTCGAAATCGGGTGCAGGTGCACCCGCGGGCGCGACCTGTAGCAGTCCCCCGACACCTGCAAGGGCGGCGAGCAGCAAGAGTATGGCCCGTCTCATCGGCGCTTCCTCCCGACTAGCGCAAGTCCCGTGAGAAGAACGATCGCCAAGCCGGCGCTCATCGCTTGACGTCTGCGACTCAGGTCCGGAGCGTACGTAGCGATACCTTGGTCTGCAGCGACCTCGTTCGAGAACTCCGTCGTGAACCTCGGCGCCGGCCCCCACGCCGCCTCGGGGTTCTCTGCAATGAATACACGCTTGTTGGGCGATGGTTCCCCTTCGTAGGTCCATCCGATCCTCGGCCAGGAATCCGCTGAGGATGTCAACGCCCTACCAACCGGCCGTACGTCACTTACGAACACCGCGTTGGTGGTTCCAGCGCTGAGCGGGAGGAGGTCGAGCTGGCCGGCGAAAACGTCACGCCACGCGACCGATGCCTCGTCCGCATCGCCTCCTGTGCTGTCACCGACGACGACGATCCACTTGATACCGAATATGGCCAGCTCACCGCCGGCCCGCCTCGTTTCGCCCGAGACGATGAGGTCCAGTTGGGACTCGAGGTACTCGTCGAACGCGAGGGGACTCTGCAGTCGCGCCTCGCCGAGGTCGGGAACAGGGGCAGATACAACTCGATAGGCGCCGTTGTCGATCGTTCTGCTATCGCCCGGCAGTAGGTCGGCGGGGCCAACCAGGAGAACTCGAGAGCGGCTTGCCTCCCCTTCCTGAGCCAACGTGAACGACAGGTCCGACTCGATCCTGTCGCCTGGAAGACCGATGCGGCCCCCGAGAACGATGGTTGCTGCAGCGACGACCAGCACCGCGATGCCGACAGATCCGATGCCTGCGACGATTCGGCGCCATCGCACGGTTTCAGGCGATGACACCGTCGATGCGACGACCGCGATCAAGATGGCGAGACCGAGCCCTGTGAGCGCCAGCGCGACTGATTCCGTCTCCGCTCCCCAGCCGAACGATCCCGCCCGCGACAGCCAGAACCCACCGCCGGTGAGCGCCGCTGCCCAGCCGGCAACGAGGCCGAGCGATCTGTTCGCAGCGACAACCGCTGCCACGGCGACAACGCTGCCGGCAACCGCGAAAACCGGCGATACGCTCCAGAAGGAGTATCCATCACGCGCGATCCCCACAAGACCGACGCTCCAGATCCAGGGACTCAACAACAGGAATCCGCCGGCCGTGCCGGCGAGCGAGATGATGAACGCCCTCCAAGCCGCGCCGTTGGTGAACGAGATCACCGCGTACAGGCCGAGCACCGGAATTGGTACCAGCAGCATGAGCGGTGATAACGCTCCGAGGACACCAAAGATGGCGACGACCGAAGCCAGTCGGGCTGACATCGGCCATGCTCCTCCACGGATCGGGGCGAGACAGATTCGCAGCGCCCACGGGAGCACGCCGAGTGCGATGAGAGAACCGAGATAGGTGTTCCCTGCGATGCCCTGGGCCGTCGGGCCGGCAACATACACCACGCCGGCGATGAGCGCAGGAGCCGCCGGAACCGACCAGGTACGTAGCAAACGCGTCATGCCCCAGATGCCCGACAGGAGAGCACCTGCGCCAAGGATGTACTCGCTCAAAGTCGGAGCATGCAATGTTGCAATCTTGGCGATCCCGGCGATGGCGAGAAGTGGTCGGAGTGGATCGGGGCTTCCGAGACCCGCCGGATTCCATCCTCCGGCGTACGCGTCCAGGACATCCCAGCCGTTCGAAGGGAACGGGAGCGTGTAGCCAACCGCTGGGAATCCGTCAGACCAGAGGTTCCGCGCCGCTACCAGCACGAAGAGCACGGCAAGCACACCGACAACAAAGGCCGGTTGCCGGACGTCTCGTCCGATCAACTCGATCGATAGCCGATCATCTCCGGGCAATCTTCGTCGCATCGCGGCGATCGACGCGCTCGTCAACCGCGCGATCTTGACGCTGCCACGGCGCTGGAAACGGAAGAGCTCTGCGTCACCGACAGCGCGGCCACGCCGGGCACGCCCACGGTCGGCCAACGTTACGGGAAGGTATGCCAGGTTCCACACCCAGGAACGCACCCAGTCGAACCCGTACCAACGGCCGAGGAAGATCGAAACGATCACCTCGACAAATCCAGCGATCAGGTCGACGGGGATGACCCAAAGCAACGTGAGCGGGCCGTACGCTTTGAGCATCGATCGAATACGGCTCGCCTCAGCCTTCCACCGCGGGAGGTCCTCTGTTGCACCGTCGAATACGACCTGCGACGCCGGCGTGATAGCGACGACAGCTCCCCTCAAGCGCGCACGCTGTGCGAGGTCGATCGCCGCGGCAAGTGGCGTCATGGACTCATCAACGCCGCCGAGCCCATGGAGGAGATCTCTTCGAACGAGCATCGACACACCTGTAACGGCAGCGACCTCACGCACAACGTCGTATTGGCCCTGATCCCGTTCTGATCGGTCGAGACCGGTATACGGCACGTCGAACGCATCGGTGATGAGCCCGATCGATACCAGCGACTCCTGATCGGACCCGACGATCTTGGAGCCGATGATGCCCGCGCTGGTTCTGACCGCGTCGGCGATGAGCGCGCTGAGGGAATCGGGGGCCGGACGGGCACCTTCTCGCACCACCCAGACGTAATCGACAGAGCCGTCGAGCGGATCGACGAGTTCCGCGAGTGATCCGGCGTACTCGACCTCGATACGGCCGATATGTTGGGCGGCCATATCGCTCGCACCGACAACCACGACCCTCGTCGGCTCGTACACTTGTTGGCCGAGAGCCGCCAGCGAGGCGTCGATCCCGTCGGAGTCGTCAGCTATGAGGGCAACGACGATCGTTGCCTCGCGGGTTGGCGTCAATGGCATGTGAGGTGCATTCTGGAGCTGAACCGGCGCTACCGCAATCATCGGGTGACGCTGCTCGCCGGCGGGGTCGGCGGCGCCAGGATGGCCCGAGCTCTTCGCTCGGTTCTTGATCCTGACCATCTCACCGTCGTTGTGAACGTCGGCGACGACACTGAACGATACGGCGTTCGCGTATCTGCTGACCCCGATACCGTCCTCTATACGCTCGCAGGCATCCAGGGACCGCATGGTTGGGGAAGGGTGAACGACACATCGATCATCATGGACCGGTTGGGGTCGTTCGGCATAGACACGTCTTTCAGCCTCGGTGATGCCGATCTCGCCCTCTGCATCGCCAGGACCGTGATGCTCGACCAAGGTGTTGCGTTGTCTCAGATCACCGCACACCTGTCGATACGCCTCGGAGTGATGGATGTAGCGCTGTTGCCTGCAACCGACGACCCGCTCCGAACCTTTGTTCAAATTCCCGACGGCCGTTGGCTGACATTCCAGGAGTACTTCGTCGACCGTGGACACACAGATGACGTGGTCGCCCTGGCGTATCACGGATCGGCTCAGGCGCTGCCGGCACCAGGCGTAGTCGACGCGATCGACAGAGCCGACACCGTCGTGATCGCACCATCGAACCCTCCGCTTTCGGTATGGCCGATCCTTGCCATCGACGGGATCCGCGATGCTGTTGCACGACATCCCAAGCGCGTCGCGGTGAGCCCACTGTTCGGCGGGACACCCCTCAAGGGGCCGGCAGACATCGTGATGCGGGGCGTCGGCCTGTCCCCAGGGACACCAGGCATCCTCGAGGCCTACGCCGGTCTGATCGACTTTCTATACGTTGACAGCCGGGACCGCGAGGACGAGGCCCTCGGCGCCCAATTCGGCGTCACGGTCATCGCGGATGACACAGATCTACGTGGCCACGACGAGGGCGCCACCTTCGCACGAGCCCTGCTCGAGGAGACGAATCGGTGAGCGCTATCGAGATCATCGGTATCAAGGGGATCCCGGAGATCCGGCCGGGTAACGATCTCGCCGCCATCATCGTCGCCGCCATCAGCCAAACGGGAAACGAGCTGCACCGGCACGACGTCCTCGTGGTCACCCACAAGGTCGTGTCGAAGCAGGAGGGTCGTATCGTCGAGATCCCGACCGAGGACGCGTACCGAACCCTGGTAGAGGACGAATCTACCGGCATCGTGCGTAGGCGGGGCGATCTCGTAATCGCCCGAACGCGCCACGGATTCATCTGCGCGAACGCCGCCGTTGATCGATCTAACGTCGAACCCGGGTACGCCCTGCTTCTCCCGATCGATCCGGACCGTTCAGCTCACCGGCTGAGGACGCTCATCATGCGATCAACCGGTGTCGACGTGGGCGTCGTCATCACGGACACGTTCGGCAGGCCTTGGCGAAGAGGGCTCGTCGATGTCGCCATCGGAGTCAGCGGCGTCACGCCGATCCTCGATCTCGTCGGGACAAAGGACACTTACGGCAATGAACTCAACGTGACCGAGGTCGCTGTCGTGGACGAGATCGCTGCCGCTGCCGACCTCGTTATGGGCAAAGCAACGTCGATACCGGTAGCGATCGTCAGGGGGCTGTCTGTCTCCGGTGAGGGGAGAGCTACAGACCTCGTGCGCCCTGCAACTGAGGACCTGTTCAGATGAGCGATGGCGATGCCTGAGCTACCAGAGATCGAGGCGTACCTCGCCGCGCTCAGGCCCCGCATCGTTGGAGCGACACTCGAAACGGTTCGTATCGCGTCGTTCTCATTGCTGCGGACCTTCGACCCTCCGGTCGAGGCAGCCGAGGGAAAGGAGGTCACTGGTCTGCATCGCATAGGAAAGCGGATCTCGATCGACCTCGCCAACGGCCTCCACCTAGTCGTCCACCTCATGGTCGCGGGCCGCTTCGCGTGGATGGAGGAACCGAAGCCCGTTCCGAAGCGCAACGGGCTCGCGGCTTTCGATTTCTCCACCGGTTCGCTTCTCTTGACGGAAGCAGGCAGCAAGCGACGAGCGTCTCTTTCCATCGTCACCACCGATGGCCTCGCATCGACGGATCCGGGAGGTATAGAGATAGCCGACGCATCGCTCGACGAGTTCCGAGATGCGCTCCTCAGCGAGCGTCACACGTTGAAGCGGGCACTCACCGATGCCAGGTACCTCTCGGGCATCGGCGGCGCGTTCGCAGACGAAATCCTCCACGCGGCAAGGTTGTCGCCAACACAGATGAACACGAACCTGTCGGACAATGAGATCGCACGGCTTCACACTGCCAGCTTCGAGGTCCTCAGTGCGTGGTCACGGAAACGGATCGACGAGATGGGGAACGGTTTTCCCGAAAAAGTCACGGCGTTCCACCCCGACATGGTCGTTCACGGGAAGTTCGGCGAACCGTGCCCGGCATGCGGCGCACCGATCCAACGGATCGTCGCGGGCAGACGAGAGACGAACTACTGCCCTGGCTGTCAGACCGGCGGCAAGATCCTCGCCGACCGCTCGCTCTCGCGGCTCCTCAAAGACGATTGGCCAAGGACGCTAGGTCCCACCTTCAGGGGGGATCACGAGGACGGTCCCCCTTTCAAGGGGGACGGCAGAGGAGCGTAAGCGACGATGCAGGGGGATCACGAAGACGGTCCCCCTTTCAACCTCAATCCACGATCTGACCAAGGTCGGTCGGACGCTATGCCAGTGACTGCAAACGTTTCCCGGCATTGGACGCTGCACAGTTTCAATGCAGAACCGCGCGAGTCGGTCCCCCTTTCAAGGGGGACGGCAGAGGAGCGCAGCTCCGATGCAGGGGGATCGCGAAGCCAAGGGGCATAAGTCCTGCAACACCCTCCAGGCTCGAAGACTCGCCTGTCCTCCCTCGAGGGAGAACGGACTTCCTGTGGCTCCGTGGCCTCGGACCTCGCGGATTCAGGTTCAAGGGGGACGGCAGAGGAGCGCAGCTCCGATGCAGGGGGATCGCGAAGCCAAGGGGCATAAGTCCTGCAACACCCTCCAGGCTCGAAGACTCGCCTGTCCTCCCTCGAGGGAGAACGGACTTCCTGTGGCTCCGTGGCCTCGGACCTCGCGGATTCAGGCTGAAGGG
>FXBF010000432.1_pt1 | contig 14334 bp, 11 predicted proteins | sample 5335321 | NCBI WGS metagenome assembly FXBF01 (sample SAMEA103928391, study PRJEB20085) | sediment metagenome | isolation source: sediment
GTTCTGCGGGTGATTGGTCCGGGCAAAGAAGATCCAGCGTTCGGCAATGAGACCATACATAACTGCACGATGGTGCCTGCGCTAGAAAGACGACCTATCCAGCAGCAGAAAACCCATTTGAAGGACCGGAAGAGCCAGATCGAGGCGCCGCTGAGCAAAGAAGGAAGGGGGCCTTCCGGCCCCCTGTCGTATTATTATTGTTGGTGCTTCCCTAATCCAACGTGATTGAATCGCGCGAGCGTGATCGCCGACGTTGCTCCCGGGCCTTGTATTTTTTCAGGCAACTCCCCCGTTCGACCATGACACAGGCGAGGTAGTCCGAGGCCTCGATAATGACGGCGCGGATGGCCTTACCGGTGGGGGTTTTAGCTTGTTTAGCGAGGCTACCCGAGAATCCACGCCGGGACAGGCCAACGCGCATGCCACTGCTCTTTGCCCGCGCCTCAACCGTACGTACATACGAAATGACCCCTGTCGTGGTATTAATCACTCGTAGATCGATAGCCAGATAGACCTTCTGCGATTTACCGCCTATGCGAATCCCACGGAAACCAAACCCTCCGCTAGAACCTTTGGTATTGCGCTCAAAGGCAGAGACTCGACCGATAACGATATATTTGGCGCCAGTGATTCTACCGAGACGGGCAGCAGTACGCTTACTGACCCGGCCAGATCGGCCCAAGTCTTGTTCCCGCAGGACACGTTGCAGTTTGCTCCGCTCTACCATCCGGAACGCACCGGTGGCGGCCATTTCATTGGTCAGCATGTCGGACAGCTCCCAGCCGACCCCACTGCGCCACCAGTAGGCATTGGCGTTATTTCTAAACTCGGCAACGGCGACGATGGGCTTGGTGCTCCTTGCCGATACGATGGATGGGACAGATACCGTCGCCAATACCAGCAAAGAGAGGACTGACAAGATAGTTTTTTTCATGTTTTTTCTCCCTCGTGTTATTTTCGTTGGACGCACGTTAGGACTGACTAAATAATATAGCTAATTGTAAACCTAGCAAGGTAATTATGAATAGGACCTGAATTACGGTGACAAATATGAATATTAGTCGGTGTTGCCGGTATTGCGGTTCAATTCCCGAGCTAGTGAATGACCTTGATCTTTTCGTTGAGGACTGCGGTAATGTGCTGGTCCTCAAGTGGTTGTTCGGCCAGGTATTTCTCAAGCGCACGGATAATGCCGGTGCGATCGAGCCCGGCCTCCTCAAGCAGTTCTTCACGACTGCCGTGCTCCTGAAAGCGGTCAGGGAGACCGAGATTAAAGATGGGGACTTCGATCTTCTCCGCCGCCAGGAATTCATTCACGGCGCTGCCGGCACCGCCGGCAATGACGTTTTCTTCGAGCGTGACCAGGAGTCCGTGAGTGTTGCTCAGTTCTTTTATTAATTTCTCGTCTATCGGTTTGGCAAAGCGCATGTTCACAAGTGTGGCATCCAGTTCATCTGCGACCTGTGCCGCCGGTTCCACCATGGTGCCATAGGCCAGTAAGGCGATGTAATTACCTTGCCGGCGTAATTCGGCCTTACCTATCGGCAGTGCAAGCATATTTTGGTCAATCTCTACACACGGTCCCCGACCTCGTGGATAGCGGACGGCTGCAGGTTGATCCAATTTGAAACCGGTATAGAGCATCTGCCGGCACTCGTTCTCATCGGCCGGTACCATCACAACGGTATTGGGCAGGCTGCGCAGATAGGTCAGGTCAAACATGCCGGCATGGGTAGGGCCGTCCGGGCCGACAACCCCGGCGCGGTCGATTGCGAACAATACCGGTAGATTCTGCAGCACAACGTCATGGATAAGTTGATCGTAGGCACGTTGGAGAAAGGTTGAGTATATAGCAACGACCGGTTTCATCCCGTCGGCAGCAAGGCCGGCGGCAAAGGTAACGCTGTGTTGTTCGGCGATGCCGACATCGAAATAACGGTCGGGGTATTCCTCCGAGAACCTCACCAGCCCCGAACCTTCACGCATGGCCGGAGTAATGCCGATCAGGCGTTCATCCTCAGCGGCCATATCACATAACCAGTCGCTAAAGACCTGGGTGTAGGTTGGGCTGACAACCTTTGAGGAAGAGACAATGCCGATTTCCGGGTCAAACGGGTTAACACCATGGTACTTGACCGGGTCGGCCTCGGCTGGGGCGTAGCCCTTACCCTTGCGGGTTACGACATGTAATAGACGTGGACCCTTTAGGACTTTCAGGTTATTGAGGATGCCCACCAGGGTAGCTACGTCATGGCCGTTAATGGGCCCGAAGTAATTGAACCCCATTTCCTCAAACAGGGTGCCCGGCACGACCATGCCCTTGACATGTTTCTCGGTGCGCAAGGCGAGATCGCTCATGTGCGGGATTCGGTCGAGGACTTTTTTGCCGCCCTCACGGACAGTGGTGAAGAATTTGCCTGAGAGCAACTTTGTCAGATACTTCGACAGTGCACCGACATTCGGGGATATAGACATTTCATTGTCATTCAGGATAACCAGTAGATCAGTCTCCATCGCCCCGGCGTGATTCAGGGCTTCATAAGCGAGACCGGCAGTCATGCCGCCATCGCCGATAATTGCGACCACCTTGCGGTCAATACCCTCAAGCTCGGCGGCCACGGCCATACCGAGGGCGGCGCTAATGGAGGTGCTTGAGTGACCGGCGCCGAATGAATCATAAGGGCTTTCAGTGCGCTTGAGGAATGCAGTGAGACCTTTCCGCTGACGGATGGTGTTGATCTGGTCACGGCGTCCCGTCAGGATTTTGTGTGGGTAACACTGATGTCCCACGTCCCAGACCAGGCGATCGTCGGGGGTGTTAAAGACATAATGGAGGGCAATAGTTAATTCGACTGCTCCCAGCCCGGCGGAGAAATGGCCGCCACAGCGGGACACTGAATGGGTCAGGAATCCACGTAGCTCTTCGGCCAGCTTGGCCAGATCCGCTGCCTTAATCTGACGAAGATCCTCTGGGCTGTCGATGCCGCCCAAGAGTGGATAATCTGATAATTCTGACATGCCAATACCCTGATAGGATATCCGTGATCATAGGGCGAGACGTCAACCGGTGCAAGCAATCATGTCCGCTGAAATGATCAGGCCGTCCGAGGTAACTCGCACAAAACTGAGCCTTAAATCAGCTTGCATCAATATTGCTCAGGGCCATTAACTTACGCTTAAATATTGATTTCATACATAAATTTTATCATAAACTCGTTTTGGGAACGGGCCAGGTAGGGACATGGCCGTGAACTCGCCCTGGAAAGGAGAATCTATAAGATACTATTACCCTCGCCTATATATCTATTTCAATGATGGGTATGGGCAATGATAGCAGCCGGGCGTACTCGCCAGCCAAAGGCCGTGCAGGTAAGATACCCGTCTTTGAAAGAATCAAGAAGATGAATGATAAGGATAAGGCAATGGATGTGATTTTGGCCCAGCCACGGGGGTTTTGTGCCGGTGTCGTCCGCGCGATCGATATCGTTGAGCTGGCATTGGAGATCCACGGACCCCCGGTTTTTGTATTTCACGAGATTGTCCACAATCATTATGTCGTGCAGGATCTGCAAAAACGTGGGGCGGTCTTTGTGGAGTCGTTAGACAACGTCCCGTCCGGGTCTGTCACCATTTTTAGCGCCCATGGGGTATCGACGGCTATTGTCGATCAGGCCAAACAGATGAAGCTCGATATCATCGATGCTACCTGCCCATTAGTTACAAAGGTACACCTGCAGGCTAAACGTTACAGTAAGGACGGCCATACGATTATTATTATTGGGCATGCCGGACACGAGGAGGTAGAGGGCACCCTCGGTTCGGTCGATGGCCCGGTATTTGTAATCTCTACAGTTGAAGATGTTGAAGAACTGAAGGTTGATAACCCAAATCAACTCGCATATGTTACCCAAACAACATTGAGCATCGATGATACCTATGATGTTATTGATGCCTTGAAGGCGCGGTACCCGAAGATAAAAGGTCCCGAGTTGAATGATATCTGCTATGCGACCCAGAATCGGCAGAACGCCGTAAGAAAGCTAGCGAAGACCGTTGATATGTTCCTGGTCGTTGGTGCCCGCAACAGTTCCAATTCCAATCGTTTGCGTGAGGTTGGTGAGCAGTTAGGTGTACAGGCTTACCTGATTCAGGACGAAAATGAAATTGATCATAGTTGGTTCAAATCAGTCAAGAAGGTTGGTATTACCGCGGGCGCCTCGGCACCGGAGATCCTGGTAAAGCGGGTATTGGAAAAGCTGGATGATGTTGGGATAAGCAACATTGTTGAAATGGACGGGATCCAAGAGAACACAGCATTTCGATTACCAAAAAAATTAACAACGGGAAAAAACCAACTGAAACAAGAAAATCTGAATGCTTAACTGAATAATGGCTATCCCACTATTACAACAATACCGGGTAGGGCGTTACATCCTTAGCCAGAAACTAAGGGGTAACAAGCGCTATCCGTTGGTGTTGATGCTGGAACCATTGTTCCGTTGTAACTTGGCATGTGCCGGTTGCGGCAAGATTGATTATCCTGATGATATCCTTGATCGACGTTTAAGTGTGAAGGAATGCCTGGATGCAGTTGACGAGTGTGGTGCCCCGATCGTTTCCATCCCCGGCGGCGAACCGCTTGTCCATAAGGAGATCGTTAAGATCGTGGAGGGCATTGTCGCACGCAAGAAATTCGTATATCTGTGTACGAACGCACTGCTTTTGAAGAAAAAACTGCATAAATTCAGGCCGACACCTTATCTTACATTTTCCGTCCATCTTGACGGCATGAAAGAGCGACATGATGCATCGGTCTGTCGTCAGGGTGTATTCGACAAAGCGGTTGATGCCATTAAAACTGCATTGGCCGCCGGTTTTCGTGTCACGACGAATACGACCCTGTTTCAGGGTGAGTCTGCTGAGGAAGTTGCTGTGTTTATGGATTATGCAATGACCTTGGGTGTAGAGAGCGTCACTATCTCTCCGGGTTATAATTATGAACGGGCCCCAGAACAGGAAATCTTTCTCCGGCGGGCGGCGAGTAAGCGTCTTTTCCGGGAAATCTTCAAGCTGGGTATGAAAAAGAAATGGCGCTTCAACCAGTCCAGCCTGTTTCTGGATTTTCTCGCCGGTAACCAGACTTACGAATGCACACCTTGGGGGAACCCGACGCGAAATATTTTTGGTTGGCAGAAACCCTGTTACCTGCTGGTGGATGAGGGTTACGCCCCAAGTTTTCAGGCCTTGATGGATGATACAGAGTGGGAACGATACGGCACCGGGCGTCATCCGAAATGTGCCGACTGCATGGTCCATAGTGGGTTTGAGCCCACTGCCGTCAATGATACTTTCGCCCATCCCCTCAAGGCCCTGCGTGTTACACTATCCGGCCCGCGAACCAGTGGCCCGTTGGCGCCAGAATTAGAAAGTCGTTATAAAAATAAGCCATCGATCACACACAAGGTCAAATTTGATATTGCCGACAACACTCCATCGACTAGCGAGGAAAACCGTCATAGATGTGGCTGACCTCTCTGGTTGCCATTGCGGCGCTGCTCTGGTTGAGTCTCCTGATTGCCCCCTGGCGGCCGTGGGGCACCCGTGAGTCACTTGACGTTTATCCGGATTGCCAATCTGATGATTTATCCGATGTCACTGTCCTCATACCGGCACGTAATGAATCGGGCTCAATTGGCAGTACGCTGTCCTCGCTGGAAAATCAGGGTCAGGGACTGAAGGTCCTGTTGGTTGATGATCAGTCAACGGACGATACTGTCGCCATGGCAGGCCAATCTGGTCTGAAGAGTCTGACCATAATTGCCGGCAAGCAACTCCCTATTGGCTGGACCGGTAAACTCTGGGCGCTTGAACAAGGTCGCAGTCGTGTCAAGACCCGTTATACATTGTTACTCGATGCCGATATCAGCTTAAGCGCCGGTATTGTCTGCACAATGTTGACGAAAATGCATAATGAGCGTATCCATTTTCTTTCCTTGATGGCAGCATTGCGGATGCTGAGTTTCTGGGAGAAATTGTTAATTCCGGCATTTATCTATTTCTTCAAACTTGTCTATCCGTTCCGTCTAGCGAATAAAAACAAATCCACGCGCGTGGCCGCTGCCGCTGGCGGCTGTATTCTCCTGGAGACCCGAATCCTGAATAAGATCGGTGGGTTTGCAATTTTACGCAACGCCTTGATCGATGACTGTTTGCTGGCAAGGTGTGTCAAGAAACAGGGATTTCATACCTGGATCGGTTTGACCCATTCAGTAGTCAGTACCCGCGCTTACGATAGCTTGCGACCAATTTGGCAGATGGTCGCCCGTAATGCCTTTACACAGTTAAATTATTCACCGTTGTTTTTGGCTCTTGTTACGATACTGATGCTGGTATTATTTATTATTCCAGTCGCTGGTCTATTTGTGCCTGATTTGCAAATACGTATACTGTCGCTGTTGGCATTGATACTGTCGGCTGGTAGTTATCTACCAATATTGCTTTATTATAATCAGCCAAAGATGCTGATATTTGCATTACCTGTAATTGGACTGTTCTATCTCGCCATGACCTGGTCATCGGCAATTCGATATTGGTGCGGGACACGGTCTCACTGGAAAGACAGGGTATATGGTAAAGATATAGATACCCATTCTTCGATGTAACAATAATTACTTAATAAATATCTATGTATCACCTAAGGTTATTTGTTGGCTTGTTCGTGGTGCTATTGCTCACTACAGCCTGTTTCAATAAACGTATTTATACGCCCTATCAATCCGGTTACCGGCCACCGCAGCCCACAGCACCAGTTAGCGGGATGGAGAGTTTTTCATACGGACAAACCCTCATTCGTGCGGGTAACCATGAACTTAAAGATCAGGAGACCGATCTTTACCGCGTTTATCGACTAAGGTTTCCTTCTATTGGAGAGAATGGACAGGAGGCCAATCGTGTCGAGATCATCTATTACCGGAGTAAACTACCAGGAAAAAAGAAACTGGTTTTGATTCTGCCGATCTGGGGGAGTTATACCTATCCATCGAGAAAATTTGCAGCAGGGATACGTAATCGCAGTTACGGTAAGACCAATATCATCTATATCGTGGGTAAGAACTATCTGTTTGCCTGGGATGAAATGGCGGCAGCGGTTACCCCGGCAGCATTCAAGAAGATCATGCGGCGCATGGCGGACCGCTACCGTGCACATGTGATTGATATACGGAGGATGATCGACTGGGCATTGCAACAGCCAGACATAGACCCCAAACGCATCGCCCTGATGGGTTTCAGTATGAGTGCGCTGGTGGCCAGTAATGCCGTAGGTATTGATGACCGGCTGGCTGCAGCTGTATTGGTCATGGGCGCCGCTAATCCCGATGAGGTTTTTGCCACCTGTTTTGGGAAAGTCGGGATTGTCAGGGACGCACTTACTAAACGATTTGGCTGGACTGTGGATCAATACCGATTGACGATCAAAAAAATTTTTGAACCTTTAAACCCAATATATAATGCCATCAATATCGACCCAAGGCGGGTATTGATTATAGACGCCTATCGTGACGACTGTATGCCGGCCACTGCGCGTGAGGCCTTATGGGATTTTCTTGGCAGACCAGAGCGCTACAGTTTTTTGTACAAACATAAATCATCGTTTTATTCGATGACTCCATTGGGTTCATTTTATATGCGTTATCGGGTTTATGAGTTTCTCGATAAATTGCTGAAGTAGAGCACTAGATTGTCTTTAATAAATATAAGGTCGATATTGCCCGGATTGAATCTTCCAAATCATGGTTCATGGCTCTTATATGGTCTGCTATGGGTATTTATCATTGGTGAGCTTGGCGCCGCCCCCAGGATCAACGAATCGGCCCGTATACTCGTCATCGGTGTTGATGGCATCCCTTATTATTTAGTCCAGAATTTGAAAAAATCGGGAACTGGACAAAAGCGTTACTTTCATCGGATGTCAGGACCAATAGCCGTTATCAATTCATTTCCGGCTAATTCCGATATCGCTTGGACCGGGATACTCGAACCCTTCGGAATCAAGAAACCAAATGGATATGAGGCCAGGTATTATGACCATAAGCGGCGCGAAATTATCGGTGGGACCAGCCTGATCGAGCCCCATGCTCCGTGGAAGGACTTTTTCGACTGGCGTCTCAAAGGTGTTATTACCGGTGCCGTTGCCTACGGCTGGCCGAAACAATATAGCGTCAAAGAGATCAGGCAGGGACTGGCCGGTTTTGCCAAGACAAAAAAACGTATCTATTCATTTTACGTTATAAGTACTGATGCCATTGGTCATATTAATGGACCGGAAGAGCAGACAAGGTTTCTAAAGACCCTGGACCAAGAACTAAACAAATTCCGTCAGGCACATCCAGACTTACAGTTTCATACCATAATTATTTCTGATCACGGTATGACAGGGGGTAAGCCTTTAAAAAATACCTGGCAGGCTATCGATGCGTCTGTCAAACAGGCTGGATATAAACCAAGCAAAAAACTAGAAAAATCCTCAGATATTATATTTATACCCTATGGTCTCCTGTCGAGCTTTATTGTTTACACCCGGAATGGGGAAGAAGACAAGGTTGCCAGCGCCATCGTCAAAGCACGGGGCATCGATCTGTGTGTGACTAACCCTGGTAATGGTTGGCGGGTATGGAACCGGCATGGTTATGCCGTAATTCGACAAAAACAACAAGCACAGGAACGCTGGTGGTCATATCGTGTCATCACCAGCGACCCACTTAATTACACAGCAGTAGTCAGACAACTGCGACTGCGCGCCGGCATGCCAAAGCAGGTCTGGTTTCCGGATGCATGGTGGTTTTCTGCTACCAGGTTCCATACCTATCCGGATGCACTGTATCGCATTTACCGCAGTTTTGACTTGGTCAATAATCCAGCCAGTATCGTTTGTTCGGCCAGTCCGGGTTATATGTTCGGGGCACTGTTAACAGAAGTTGTCGCCATTCCTACGATAGGTAAATTACGCTGGACCCATGGTTCATTGCGGCGGCCATCCAGTTACGGTTTTTTGCTGCATGATATCCCCGGCTGGCCCAAGCGGGACGTGGTCCGGTTTAATCAGGCCTTGGCCCCGTTGGCGCAGATAAAAAAGCGTGAATCAGCTGATGGCCGATAGCTACAGAAGCTGTGATAGCGGTGGACACCCGAGATAGACCTAGGCAAACTATCTGCCCCCGATTAGATCGGCGATAATTTCGAGACGATGACGTTGATGGATAACACAGCAGCCGGGATACCGGCCGCTGGCTTTAAAAGGACCGATCATGCCTGAGTGGCATCCGATTCCGACCACCGAGCTGACAGATGAGGCCTATCAGCATCATATCCTGGAGGGGGTTTCCCGGACCTTTGCCCTGACCATTCCCCAATTACCTGTTGGTCTGAGATCCGTAGTCAGTAATGCCTACCTGCTTTGCCGCATTACCGACACAATCGAAGACGAGGTCTCGCTTGATGCTAACCAGAAGCAAGCGTTCTCCGAGAGTTTTCGTGATGTCGTCGATGGAAATGCATCTGCCGCCGCCTTTGCCCGGGATCTGTACCCTTTATTGTCAGAGAATACCCTGGAGGCGGAGCGAAACCTGATTGAACATACTGACCGTGTTATTCGGCTGACACATAGTTACAACTCCAATCAGCAGGCGGCAATGAAACGCTGTGTCGCCATTATGGTAGATGGCATGGTGTTTTATCAGGCCAATAAGAACCCCCACGGTTTGAAAGACCTGACGAACCTTGATCGCTACTGTTACTATGTCGCTGGTGTTGTCGGTGAGATGCTGACAGAATTATTCTGCGATTATTCAAACGAGATTGCCGGTAACAGGGAGCTGATGTTAAAGCTGGCGGTGTCATTCGGTCAGGGGCTGCAGATGACGAATATCCTCAAGGATATCTGGGAAGACCGTAAACGTGGTGCCTGCTGGTTACCACAAGACATTTTTAATAAGTATGTGTTTGATCTGAAAGACCTGGATACCGATCATTATCACTCGGCCTTTGGTGAGGGGCTGGAGGATTTGATTGCAATAGCCCATGCCCATTTGCGCAATGCCCTGTCATATACATTGATGATTCCCGGCCATGAGACAGGTATCCGAAAATTCTGTTTCTGGGCATTGGGTATGGCGCTATTGACCCTGCGCCGAATTAATGCCAATCGACAATACCGGTCCGGACAACAGGTCAAGATCTCCCGACGGAGTGTAAAGGCGACGATATTTGCTACCCACCTGACTGTGAGGGGTGATAGCATGCCTAGATTGTTGTTTAATCTGACTGCAACGGGGTTACCGTTTGCCCCTGAGCATGTGATATCTGGTAACAAACAGGGACAGACAGCAACATACAGTTAACACGGGGATTCTACCCGGTAGATAATGCCTAAAAAATACATATCAGGAACTTGAGGGCGAAATGGAGACGCTAGAGCAGGAACTTAATGAGTCACCGACACTAGATAATAACAGGCCCGGTCAACTGGCACGTGACTACTCACGGCCAGAATTGGGCGATGCATTCGATGAGCAACTGCAGGCGTCTGTGGGTTCGGCATGTGATACCTTAATTAGTCTGCAGGCAGAGGCGGGTTACTGGTGTTTCGAACTTGAGGCCGATTGCACAATCTCGGCCGAATACATCCTGATGATGCATTTCATGGATGAAATTGACCAAGGCCTGCAATCAAAAATAGCCGTGTATCTGCGCGCACGTCAGGACAAAGCCCATGGTGGCTGGCCGCTCTATTCCGGCGGTGACTTTGATATCAGCTGTAGTGTCAAGGCCTATTATGCCCTGAGGTTCGCCGGTGACAGTATCGATGCTCCACATATGGTAAGTGCGCGTGAGGCCATCCTGGAACATGGCGGTGCCGCCCGTAGTAATGTCTTTACCCGTATACTGCTGGCGATGTTCGGACAATTGCCCTGGCGCGGGGTTCCTTTCATCCCCGTTGAGATGATGTTTTTACCGCGTTGGTTTCCATTCCACCTGAATAAAATATCTTACTGGTCACGGGCGGTTATGGTACCGCTGTCTATTCTTAGCAGCCTCAAGGCCAAGGCTGAGAACCCCAACGGCGTCGGTATCGCTGAGTTGTTTACAGTCTCACCAGATAAAGAAAAGAATTATTTCCCGGTCCGCTCCCGATTAAACTGGCTATTCCTGAAGTTGGAACGGTCGGCCAGGTTATTTGAGCCCATGATTCCAGGATGGATACGACAACGGGCGTTCAAGAAGGCAGAGAATTGGGTAATTGAACGGCTCAATGGTGATAATGGTCTGGGCGGTATTTTCCCGGCCATGGTAAATGCCCATGAAGCCTTTGCTTTGTTGGGTTATGCGGCGGACCATCCTTACCGCGTAGCTACTAAACGGGCGCTGGAAAAGCTGTTAGTAGTCAATGCCGAATCGGCCTACTGCCAGCCTTGCGTGTCACCAGTATGGGATTCGTGCCTCGCGAGTCTTGCCCTGCAGGAGGTCGACGGTGAACAGGCAAATGCCGCGGTCAGGCGCTCTCTCGATTGGTTGCGTGAACGGCAGTTACTTGATCAGCCCGGTGACTGGCAGGCCGTGCGCCCCAATATTAAAGGTGGTGGCTGGCCGTTCCAGTTTGTTAATGATCAATATCCCGATCTGGATGACACGGCGGCAGTCTCCTGGGCAATGCAGCTAGTTGATGCCGAGGATTATAAATTCGCTGTACAGCGTGCCGTTGACTGGATTGCCGGTATGCAGTCCAGTAATGGTGGGTTCGCAGCTTTCGATGCCGATAATACCTATCGCTATTTAGATGAGATACCTTTTGCCGATCACGGTGCTTTGCGTGATCCACCGACAAGCGATGTCAGTGCCCGTTGTCTGGTAGTGCTTAGTATGCTGAATAGCGAAAATAAATTTGACGCGACTATCCGTCGTTGCCTGGGGTATCTGCAAATGGAGCAGGAGTCTTTCGGCGGTTGGTTTGGACGTTGGGGCACCAACTATATCTATGGCACCTGGTCGGTATTGTCGGCACTGGAACAATGTGGCGAATCACCTGATGCGCCCTATATTCAGAAAGCTGTAGACTGGCTTAAATCCATCCAGCGACGTGATGGTGGCTGGGGCGAATCCAACGACACTTATCTCTACCCACAGACCGCAGGAACAGCCAAGGACAGCACAACCTTTCAAACGGCATTGGCGATGCTTGCGCTGATGGCAGCCGGGGAGGTTCAGTCTATGTCAGTAGGCCGTGGGGCGGAATATTTATTACGAACACAACTGCCTGACGGGACCTGGCATGATCCGGGTTTTAATGCCCCTGGTTTTCCGCGCGTGTTCTATTTGAAATATCATGGTTATGACAGGTACTTTCCGTTATGGGCGTTAGCCCGTTATTACAATCTCTGGAACCAGAACAGAGATTGACCCGGCTCGGTATTATCGCGGCACTGCCGATCGAGGCCCAGGTATTTATTAATTCTGTTTCTCCCTTATCCCGCTATAACTTGGGAAAAGGCGTATGCCTGCAACTAGCCGGCGTGGGGCATGAGCGGGCACGAGCGGCGGCGCGCAAACTGGTTGATGAGGGAGTTACTGCCTTGTTGAGTTGGGGACATGCCGGTGCCTTGGACCCGGGACTCGATGCCGGTACCTTGATACTTCCTGATCGCGTTATCGGTGCTGACGGTACTGGTTATACAGTTGATCCAAGCTGGCATCGGCGTTTGCAAGACTGTTTCTGCCCGGTATTACCTTGTACTGTAGGTGTACTCGCTGATAGCCCCGAGATCCTGAAGAATGTCGCAGAGAAGCGCACTTTACAGAAAAAACGCAAGGCAATTGCGGTCGATATGGAGAGCGCCGCTATTGCCGCAGTCGCCAGGCAGGCCAATATCCCATTTGCCGCTGTCCGCATTATTCTCGATGCCGCTGATGTCGCGATACCGCTTAGTGCCCGCAAGGCAATAGATATTGATGGTAGTCTCCAGTTTTTTGGCCTGATACGCAGTTTATTGAGACGGCCTTATGAGGTGGCCGGCCTGGTCCGGCTGGCGCTGGCAACCCGGCGTGCCAAGCAGACGCAAAAGCGCATTATCCATTTGGCCGCTCCTCACTTTTACTTGTGATAGCGGGACATAAGATATAATCCGTAATTCACAAACTCAGTGTTTTTGGTACCTATGACTACCCTAGTAACAGGGGTATCCGGTTTTGTAGGATCCGCCATTGTTCGCCAGTTATTGGCGGCAGGCCATTCTGTACGGGCGTTGGTACGTCCAAGCAGCAATCGCCGTAATATCAAGGGACTTGCGATTGATCTTGTCACTGGCGATCTTCGTGATCCCGCCTCGCTCGACCAGGCTATACAGGGATGTGACGTTTTGTTTCACGTCGCTGCCGACTATCGTTTGTGGACGCGCAGACCAGATGAACTCTATCAGACGAATGTTGAGGGTACTTTGGCGCTTATGCAGTCAGCCCTTCGAGTTGGTGTCGAGCGAATTGTCTACACGAGCAGTGTCGCGACCCTGGGATTGAATCCCAGTCGGCTGCCTTCTGATGAGGAAACACCGGTAACCCTCAATGACATGATCGGCCACTACAAGCGCTCCAAATACCTGGCGGAGGAGGCAGTCATGCGGTTGATACAGGAAGAGGGCTTACCCGCTGTGATCGTTAATCCCTCGACCCCGATCGGACCCCGCGACATCCGGCCGACACCGACCGGTCGGATGGTATTGGACGCTGCCTGTGGGTTTGTCCCGGCCTATGTTGATACCGGTCTGAACCTGGTGCATGTGGATGATGTCGCGGTTGGCCATTTACTGGCGTTTGAGCGGGGAACCATCGGGGAGCGATATATTTTAGGTGGTGAGAACCTGACGCTTAAAGAGATCTATGATCTCATTGCCCGGATTACCGGTAAGGCGAGTCCGAAAATAAAACTCCCGCATAATCTGTTGTTGCCCCTTGCCTATCTGTCAGAGTGGTGGACTCGCATGACTGCCGGCGCCGAACCCCGGGTAACCGTCGATGTCATCAGAATGGCGAAGAAGTTTATGTTTTTTACCATCGACAAGGCCAGACGCGAACTGGGGTTTAGCCCCCGGCCAGCGGAAGCGGCGCTGGTCGACGCCATCGACTGGTTCAGACAGAACGGTTATTGTGATTAAGAAAATCAGTGAGTCGTGAGTCGTTAACCGTAAGTCGTGATTGTTGATTTCAGGGGTTGTCTAACGCTTACACTTTGTCTAATCACTAATCACTAATCACTAATCACTAATCACTAATCACTAATCACTAATC
>FXBF010000433.1_pt1 | contig 14332 bp, 13 predicted proteins | sample 5335321 | NCBI WGS metagenome assembly FXBF01 (sample SAMEA103928391, study PRJEB20085) | sediment metagenome | isolation source: sediment
AAACCCCTTCGGCATGCGCGTGTGCCAATCCGTTACCTGCTGGTAGCGGTGGGCAATGTTGAGCAGGCGTGCCTCATCAAAATAACGGCCGACAAGCTGCAGGCCCACCGGCAATCCATCCGCAGCAAAACCGGCGGGGATGGACATACCCGGTAACCCGGCCAAGTTTACCGGAATCGTGTAGATATCGTTTAAATACATGGCCACCGGGTCGTCGATCTTGGCGCCGATCTTAAAGGCGGTGGTCGGCGAGGTCGGGCCCAGGATCACGTCACACATTTCAAACGCCTGCTTGAAATCTTCCGCAATCAGGCGCCGCAGCTTCTGCGCCTTCAGATAATAAGCGTCATAATAACCGGCTGAAAGTGCATAGGTACCAATCATAATACGGCGCTTCACCTCGGCGCCGAATCCCTGGGAACGGGTCTTTTGGTACATATCCAGCAGATCGGAATACTCCTCGGCGCGAAAGCCATAGCGCACACCGTCGTACCGCGCCAAATTGGAAGACGCCTCCGCCGGCGCCAGAACGTAATAACAGGGGACCGCCAGGTTGCTGTTGGGCAGGCTCACTTCAACGATCTTCGCGCCAAGCTTCTTGAATTCCTTAATGGCGGTTTCAACCAGCCGCGCGATTTCCTTGTTCAGCCCCTCGCCGAAATATTCTCCCGGCAAACCGATACGCAAGCCCTTGATGTCATGGCCCAGTGTCGCCGCGTAATCCGGGACGGGGTGGTCTACGGAGGTGGAGTCGCGTGGATCGAACCCGGCCATGACATTCAATAGCAATGCCGCGTCTTCCGCCGTGCGCGTCAAGACGCCGCCCTGATCGAGGCTTGATGCAAACGCGATCATTCCATAACGCGACACACGCCCGTAACTCGGCTTGAGCCCGGTGAGGTTGCATAACGCGGCCGGTTGGCGGATGGAACCGCCGGTATCGGTACCCGTCGCGGCCGGCGCGAGTCTGGCGGACACGGCCGAGGCGGAACCGCCGGAACTGCCGCCGGGCACAACCGTCGTATCCCAGGGGTTCTTCGTCGGTCCGAAATAAGAGGTTTCGCTGGAGGAACCCATGGCAAACTCGTCCATATTGGTCTTGCCGAGCAAAACCGCGCCCGCGGCCTTGAATTTCCCGATCACAGTGGCATCGTAAGGCGAAACAAAATTGGCCAGCATTTTCGAGGCGCAGGTGGTCAACCAGCCCTCGGTACAGAAGATATCCTTATGGGCAACGGGTATGCCGGTGAGCGGCGGGGCTGCTCCCTCGCCGAGGCGCTCGTCCGCGGCGCGCGCCTCGGCGAGGGAGCGTTCAGCATCCACGGTTATAAAGGCATTCAACGCGCTATACTTATTAATACGGTCCAGAAAGGCCTGGGTCAGTTCCATGCTGGAAAGCTGTTTTTTGCGCAGTGCGGCAGACAGCTCGGCGAGAGTTTTATTGAACATCGGTTTTACTTAAGCGGCGGACGGGGGGTGGCTCGCGTCAACGGAGGAAGGAACTGAAGCTTTTTTCTGACTATCGGCCACTATTGTTACTCAATCACCTTGGGCACCAGATACAGCCTGGCCTCGACGGCGGGCGCGAGATGTTGAAATTTTTCAGATTGGTCGGTCTCGGACACCGTGTCGTCGCGCAGCCGCAATCCCGCATCGGTGGGATGGGCCATGGGAGCAACCCCCGTGGTATCGATCGCGTTCATCTGCTCAATGAGCCCGAGTATCCGGGACAATGTTTCCACATACATGTCCGCCTCTTGCTCGGAAATCTCAAGGCGCGCAAGATGTGCGATTTTCTGAACCAGTTGCCGATCAAGGGACATATGGACTCCGTACCGGGACTTGAGGAATGGCGCAAATTACCACATCCGGAAGGCCGGTTGAACCCGGTGCCCCCGTTGTTAGAGTTAGTTAATTGTCCTATTCGGACTATAAGAAGGTAGAATTGCAGTATGTTTAAACGGTTTCGTGGTTTCTTCTCAAGCGATCTCGCTATCGACCTGGGTACCGCCAACACCCTGATCTTCGTGCGTGACAAAGGCATCGTGTTGAATGAACCCTCGGTCGTTGCAATTCGCCAGGCTTACGGACCGCGCAACAACCGCAGCATTCTGGCCGTAGGCCAAGAGGCCAAAAAAATGCTGGGGCGCACGCCGGGCAGCATCCAGGCCATCCGCCCCATGAAGGACGGCGTCATCGCCGATTTCACCGTCACCGGTGAGATGCTCAAGTTCTTTATCCGCAAGGTGCACGAAAACCGCATGTTCCAACCAAGCCCGCGAATTATCATCTGCGTCCCCTGCGGGTCGACCCAGGTTGAACGCCGCGCCATACGCGAATCGGCCATCGGCGCCGGCTCGAGAGAAGTGTACCTCATCGAAGAGCCCATGGCCGCCGCCATCGGCGCGGACCTTCCGATCATGGAACCCACCGGTTCCATGGTCCTGGACATCGGCGGCGGTACCAGCGAGGTCGGCATTATCTCCCTCGGCGGGATCGTGTACTCGCATTCCCTGCGAATCGCCGGAGACAAAATGGACGAGGCAATCATCAACTACGTCCGCCGCAAGTACGGTCTGCTGATCGGCGACGCCACGGCGGAAACCATCAAAAAAGAAATAGGTACGGCATGGGAAGACAGCGAAGTCCGGGAGATGGAAATCAAGGGCCGATACATTGCCGACGGCGTGCCCCGCAGCCAGATCATTACCAGCAAAGAGGTGAATTCCGCCCTGAATGAATGCCTGTCGGGCATCGTTGCTGCGATCAAAACAGCGTTGGAGCATACCCCGCCGGAACTCGGCGCCGACATCGCCGAAAAGGGGCTGGTGGTCGCCGGGGGCGGGGCGCTGCTGCACGATGTTGATCGCTGGCTTGCCGAGCAAACAGGACTTCCGATTATTATTACGGATGATCCGATGACATGTGTGGTATGCGGCTGCGGCCGGGCCTTGATGGAGGCGGAAAGGCTGGGTGATGTCTTTATACACGAATAGTCACCGGCTTTTTACATACCGTTTTCGGCTTTCTGTTTATCGCGAATCTTGCTTGTGCCAACATCGCCGACATAAATCACCATACGTCGCATGATCAACGTTTTCGGTAGGTCTATCAGGGTACCTTCCAACTTAACACGGCTGGTTTTATTCGTAACCCTCTCCCTGCTCTTAATGGTGTTGGACCGCCAGGGACAACACCTGGAAAAAATACGCGCGGGGCTCGCGAGCCTCGCTTATCCCATCCAGGCGGTGGCCACGCTTCCGGCTCGTATCGGCACGTCGGTTTCCGGTCTCTTTACCGACGAACAGACCCTTAAGAAAAACAACGAGGCGTTACGCAACGAACGCATGATGCTGCTTGCGAAGCTCCAACAATTTGAGGCCCTCAAAGAGGAAAACAATCGTCTGCGTAGAATGCTCGGTTCGGCCGCACGTGTCGCAGATCGCGCCTTGGCGGCGGATTTGCTGGAAGTGAGTCTGGAACCTTTCACACGCAGGATCGTTATTGCCAGAGGCGCCAAGGATGGCGTCAAGATCGGCCAACCCATCATAGATTCCCACGGCATCATGGGGCAGGTCACCCAGGTTACCGCCACTAACAGCCGCGCGACCTTGATTACCGATCCCGGACACGCGATACCGGTTTTGGTAAATCGCAGCGGCCTGCGGGCGATCGTCTTCGGGACCGGCGAACAGGACAGCTTGAAAGTCCCTTACCTCACCGCCTCGGCTGATATACGCGAGGGAGATCTGCTTGTCAGTTCCGGTATGGGCGGAACGTTCCCGCCAGGATATCCCGTGGCAAGGGTTACAAAAATCGTTAACGACCCCAATGAAGCGTTTCTCACGATTACCGCCAAACCTTCCGCGCGACTTAATAACAGTAAACAGGTCTTGCTCATATGGCCCGGTAAAAAACAGCTTCGAAAAAATCAAGCCACTTCAGCCGACGCAAAATCGACGGCAACCGATCAAACGAGAACCCAATGAGACTCAGCCAGGACGCCCGCAGCCGCGTCACGATCGCCGTTACATTCATTGTCGCCCTGATACTGAATGTAATACCGGTACCCGTTTGGGCCGAACAGTTCCGTCCCGATTGGGCGGCCCTTATTCTTATCTATTGGTGCCTGGCCACTCCAACCCGCGTCGGCGTCGGCAGCGGGTGGATGGTCGGTCTTGCCCTGGATGTACTCTACGGCTCCCTTCTCGGTCAGAATGCCCTGGCCAAGGCCTTGGTCGCCTACCTCGCGGTGAAATTTCACTTACAGCTGCGCATGTTTCCGCGCTGGCAACAGGCCGTCAGCGTTTTGATACTGCTCGCCATCAATCAACTCGTTGTGGTATGGATCAGAGGCGTCATCGGCCAAGCGCCGGATTCTTTCTCCTACTGGCTGTCCAGCATTATCGGCATGCTCATTTGGCCATGGCTTTTTGTCATTCTTCGCGACGTGCGCCGACGGGTACATGTGACCTAAGCCATGCTCAACATCCCGATCAAGGATTATTTTCGCGAAACCAGGTTGTTTAATTCACGTCTGTCGATTGCTGCGATCGGCGTGTTGGTATTAACCCTGATTTTGCTGGTACGTCTTGTATACCTGCAAGTGGTCAGTTATCGGCATTACGCCACGCTTTCGCAGACAAACCGCATCAAGCCGATCCCGATACCACCGGTGCGTGGCCTGATCCTGGACCGGAATGGGGTAGTTTTGGCACAGAATTTTCCGGTATACACGCTCGAGGTCGTCCCCGAGCAAGTGGATGACATGGAGACGCTGCTCGAGGAGTTGAGTGGAATTGTCCGCCTGAATAAAGCGGACCTGATGAATTTCCGCAAGCAACTGCGTGAACGTCCTCGTTTCGAAAGTCTCATGCTGCGCACACATTTAACCGAAGAAGAGGCGGCGCGCGTGGCCATCAAACGACCATTTCTGAATGGCGTCGAGTTGCAGGCGCGCCTGCAACGGCACTACCCCTTGGGCAGCCTGGGCGTGCATGCGGTCGGTTATGTCGGTCGCATCAATGAACAGGAAATGGAGCGTATCGACAAATCGGCGTACCGCGGCACGCGGTATATCGGCAAGCTGGGGGTGGAAGCGAACTATGAAAAGCTGCTTCTGGGTCAGGTCGGCTTTGAGAAGGTTGAAACCAATGCCCACGGCCGTGCTTTGCGTATCATCGAACGCATCGCACCGATAGCCGGCAAAAATCTTTACCTTAATATAGATGCAAAACTCCAGATCCTGGCGGAGCGGGAACTGGGAAAACGGCGCGGTGCCGTGGTGGCGATGGAGCCCGCGACCGGCGCCATCGTCGCCCTTGTCAGCACGCCGACGTATGACCCAAACCCTTTCGTAAACGGTATCGATACTAATTCCTACCGCGCCCTGCTTGAGGACCCTGACAAACCCTTGATCAATCGCGCGCTGAACGGCCAATACGCCCCGGGCTCCACCATCAAGGCCTTCCTCGGGCTTGCGGCGCTCGAGACGGACGGTTTCGACGCAGGCAAGCAGATATTCTGTCCCGGCTGGTTTAGTCTTCCCGGCAGTAAATATCGCTTCCGCGACTGGAAAAAAGGAGGACACGGCGCCGTCGATTTGTATGACGCCGTCGTTCAGTCCTGTGATGTCTACTTCTACCAGCTGGCGGTGACACTCGGTATAGACGCAATAAAAAATTTTCTGGCCCCTTTCGGGTTTGGCAGTAAAACGGGGGTGGACCTAATTGGTGAATCCGTTGGAATTTTACCGTCACGAGAATGGAAAGAGTCACGCGGACAGACCTGGTACCTGGGCGATACCGTGGTCACAGGCATCGGACAGGGCCCGATACTGGTCACCCCGCTGCAGCTTGTTTCCGCCATATCCGCCCTGGCCAACCGGGGAGTACGCATGAAACCGCGGCTGCTGCGCGCGTATGAAGACGCCAAAACCAAGGTTTCACATGCAATGGTTCCCGAGGTAAACACCAAAATCCCGCTGAAGAACGAAGGTAATCTGAAAACCATGATCTACAATTTGGAGGCTGCCGTTCATAGCAGGAAGGGAACGGGATACAGAATCGGCTACAACGCGCCATATCGAATCGCCGGCAAAACCGGTACCTCGCAGGTCAAAGGCATAGGCCAGACCGAAGTCTATGATGAAAAGCGGACTCCTGAGCGTTTGCGCGACCATGCCCTGTTCATTTCGTTTGCACCGGTCAATAATCCCCAGATTGCGGTCGCCGTGATCGTCGAGAACGGCGGCCACGGCAGTTCCGCCGCCGCTCCCATCGCACGCAAAGTTATGGACTATGTGATCTTGGGAGAAGCGGGTACTGACCGGAAACGTAAACGGGCGAAACGCAAGGTTGAGATGGCAATAGAAACACGGGAAGTGCCGAATCCAAGCGTGGAAGCAGGAGCAGCGGAAATATCCGGTGAACAGGCAGCGGTTAATTTGAACAATACAGATGAGAATTTGTAAGCAGACATATCCTGAAACAGGCGAAAGGCATGCTACTTGAGCGATTGCATCTCGATAAAACCCTGCTCCTGGCGTTGTTAGTCCTTGCAGGGCTGAGTGTTGTCATTCTATACAGTGCAAGCGCCAAGGATATGGCGGCCACCAGCGGACATCTCCTGCGGTTGTTGATCGGCTTCGGCGCGATGATCCTCATCGCCCAAGTGCGCCCGGAACATCTGGAGCGCTGGTCGCCCTATATCTTTGGAGTGGGGCTGGTTTTGTTGCTCGCGGTGTCCGCCTTTGGCGTTGTCAGCAAAGGCGCACAACGCTGGCTCGACCTTGGGATTGTGAAATTTCAGCCCTCCGAAATCATGAAACTCGGCGTGCCCATGATGCTCGCCTGGTTTCTCGCAAGAGCGAGCCTGCCTCCCCGGCTGTTGAATATTGCAGCCGCCCTTGTGATCGTCCTGGTACCGGTATTTCTGATCGTCAGGCAACCGGACCTCGGTACGGCGCTGCTGGTTCTATTCTCAGGGGTCTTTGTGCTATTCCTCTCCGGCATCCGCTGGCACGTTATTCTGGTGACCCTCGTCCTGCTCGGCGCTGCCGCGCCGATACTGTGGAATTTCCTGTACGGATACCAACGTACACGCATCCTGACCTTGTTCAATCCGGAAGCCGACCCGTTGGGCACCGGCTACCAAACTATCCAGTCAATGATCGCCATCGGTTCCGGCGGATTATACGGCAAGGGCTGGCTGAACAGCAGCCAGGCGTATCTTGAATACCTTCCCGAAAGCTCTACGGATTTCATCTTTGCCGTATTCGCCGAGGAATTCGGATTAATAGGTATACTTCTGGTGGTAGCGCTGTACGTATTTATCGTCTTTCGCGGGATGATGATTGCATTCTATGCCCAGGACGCTTATACGCGTCTGCTGGCTGGCGGATTGAGCCTTATTTTCTTTCTTTACTTCTTCGTAAACATAGGTATGGTGACCGGCATCCTTCCGATCGTCGGTGTACCGCTACCCATGATGAGTTACGGTGGAAGCTCCATGGTGATGCTCATGGCGGCCTTCGGCATTCTCATGAGTATCCATACTCACAGAAAGATTGTCGAACATTAATTCCGGACAATGAGGTCACACATCTCAGCGCTTCTACCGATTCTGCTGCTCTCCTTAGCTGAACCACGTGTCGCATACGCCGTGGACTTGAACAAGTACCCCAAATTAGTAACCTTCATCGATGAGATGGTGGAACGGCATGGATTTTCTCAAAAAGAGCTACGCAGATTGTTTACTCGCGCAAAGATCCGCCGGGAAATCATCGAAGCAATCGAACGGCCCAAGGAATCCTTGCCCTGGTACGAATACAAAAAGATTTTCATCACAGAACGCAGCGTTCAAAGGGGGAAGCGGTACTGGAAAAAACATGCACAGGCCCTCACCAGGGCACAGGAAGAGTACGGGGTAGCGCCGGAGATTATCGTGGCTATCCTCGGCGTCGAAACCCAGTATGGCCGCAATAAGGGCACGTATCGGGTCATAGACGCCTTCACCACGCTGATATTGGAATACCCGCCCCGCCGTGATTTCTTCCGTCGCGAGCTGGAGGAATACCTGCTACTTGCCCGCGAACTCAAGGTAGACCCTATGTATATCAAGGGCTCCTATGCCGGCGCGGTGGGTGTACCGCAATTTATCCCGAGCAGTTACCGCCAATATGCCGTCGATTTCGACGGCGACCAGAAACGCGACCTTCTCGCTAACGCCGATGATGCCATTGGAAGCGTCGCGAATTTTCTCAAGATTCACGGATGGGAGGCGAACGAACCTGTCAGCGATGACGTTCAGCTTGAAGGGACACTGTATGTCTGGATCGAGAAGCTGGGCGTGAAGCCGATGCTCAGCGTTAGACATTTAATCAATTACGGCATCTTTCCCCGCAACCGAGAGGACACGGAAAAGCACGCCGCCCTGATTGTGCTCGAAGGGGAATCCGGTCCCATCTACCGAATTGGATACAATAATTTCTACGTCATCACACGCTATAATCGCAGTACGCGTTATGCGATGGCGGTCTACGAGCTCGGTAAGAGGATACGCAAACAGCACGAGGGTGAGTCATGAGGCGATGTATTCTGCTTACGATACTTATGATTTCCCTACCGGCCTGCAGCCTGTTTCCCAAAAACGGCGGCTATTTTGAAGATGACGGCCCGGGCAAACGGCGTCCGGCGGATATTTCCAACATCCCGGATGCCGTTCCAAGAGACGAGGCCCCAGGCGCCTCGGGCAACAGGCCGTACCTCGTGCGCGGAAAAATGTATTACCCACTGCGGGACGCAACCGGCTATCGCAAACGCGGGGTGGCGTCCTGGTACGGAAAAAAATTTCATGGGAGACGGACCGCCAGTGGGGAAATCTACGATATGTACGCCATGACCGCCGCGCACAAAACCCTCCCTCTCCCAAGTTACGTGCGTGTGCGTAACCTTCACAATAACCGTTCTGCAATCGTACGGGTGAACGACCGCGGACCGTTTCTGCAAAACCGCCTGATTGATCTCTCTTATGCCGCAGCCTCCAAATTAGGCATCGTCGGCAGCGGCACCGGCGTTGTTGAGGTCGAGGCCGTCAGCCCCAATGAATCTAAAAAGCAGGTAGCCGAGGCGCCTGCCATTGAAGTAATCTCATCGGCATCAGCCGCCTCCCCTCCTGCGGAGACTGAAGCGCCTGTTGTGCCGCGTCTGTTTCTACAGGTGGGTGCTTTCACCGAGTGGGACAATGCATCAAACCTGCGAATCCGGCTGGAGCGGGCGGGATTCCGACCGATTTTTGTCCAGTCCGTGTTGATCCAATCCCCTACGGGCGAATTTAAAAAGCAGACGCGGATTTATCGAGTCCGCATCGGCCCGCTTGCAAACGTGGGAGAGGCCGACCTGCTGGCGGAGCAGGTGGCAGAACATAGAATCTACGACGCCCTGATCATTGTTGAATAAATGCCAAAGCGGTTTTTATTTTTCCTGATACAGTTCTTTACAAGCGTCATACTCACACTGGTTTGTACCGCGAGTTACGCCGGCGTTCCGTCTCCCCAACCCCCCAAGATTCCGGCCAAGGCGTGGTTTCTCATCGACCACAACAGTAAAAGCGTCCTCGTGGAACACAATGCCGACAAACCCCTGCCGCTGGCCAGTCTGACCAAGCTTATGACGGCCTATCTGCTGTTTGAGAAATTAAACGCCGGAAAATTCAAACTGAGTGATCCAATAGAAGTGAGTTTCAAGGCATGGAACACGAAAGGCTCAAGAATATTTATCCGCCCCGAAACCTGGGTTATGGCTGAAGACCTTATAAAGAGCATGATCGTGCGTTCGGCGAATGACGCCACCCTTGCTTTAGTGGAACATGTCGCCGCCAATGAAGAAGAATTCGTTGCCGAAATGAACGCGCGTGCACAGGCCCTCGGGATGAACCGTACGTTCTTTAAAAACGCCACCGGGCTCGACCAGGCCGGTCATTATTCCACGGCACGCGACATAAGCAGACTCGCAAGCGCGCTGATCAGTGATTTCCCCGATTACTACAAGCTGTTCGCCATAAAGGAATTCACCTACAACAATATAAAACAGTATAATCGCAACGCCCTCCTGTGGCGTGACAAGAGTGTGGACGGCATCAAAACCGGAAGGACGCGTTCCGCGGGTTATTGTTTGATTGTTTCGGCCAAGCGGGACAACATGCGCCTGATTGCCACGGTTATAGGTGCAAAAGACGAAAATGGTCGGGTCGAGGCCGGCCGGAAACTGCTCGATTATGGCTACCGCAATTTCGAAACACGCCTGCTGTATGCCGCCAACGACCCGGCTACCATGGTGCGTGTGTGGAGAGGCGATGTCGATGAATTGCCGCTTGGTGTCATTAATAATCTCTACCTGACGCTTCCACGAGGTTGGCACGCCAAACTTCGCGCCCGGCTTACCGTGAAAGATATACAGTACGCGCCCATCTATTATGGGCAGAAGATCGGCACCCTCAGCCTGGATCTCGACCAGGAACCGTTTGCGGAATACCCATTGGTGGCGCTTAAGGAAGTCAAAGTCGGCAATATTTTACAACGCACTATTGATAACGTACGGCTGTGGCTACAGTAAGGAACAGGAAGTCTGGGTAAGGAGTCAATATTTTCTTGCGCCACGGCTATTACTTTATTCTTCAGGTATTATATTCAGTGTCTTTTTTCAAACAGAATCATGAAAACCATAAAATGCGTCTACCTGAACGGAAAGTTTCTTCCCCCTAATCAGGCATCGGTTTCCGTATTTGATCGCGGGTTTGTTTTCGGTGAAGGGATCTATGAGGTAATCCCCGTGTTCGGGGGGCGGCCTTTTCGCCTCGCGCCTCACTTGACGCGTCTCGAGAGCAGCCTGGCGGCCGTACGGATACGCAACCCCCACAATGCATCCGAATGGGATGCAATATTCGCACGCCTGATAAAGGAAAACGATGTGCGGGATGTACAAGTGCCGCGATCCGACGAACGCACAGAGGCGACCAACACGGGCGACCAATCTATTTACCTGCAAATCACGCGGGGCGCAGCGCCCCGCGACCACGCCTTCCCGACGCATACCACACCCACCGTCTTCGCCTATGCGCAGCCATTAAATCCTCCCGACCCTGAAACGCTTGCTTCAGGCGTTTCCGCCATCACAACGCTGGATATCCGCTGGCAACGCTGCGACATCAAAGCGACCGCGCTGTTGGCGAATGCGCTCCTCCGTCAGCAGGCCGTTGACCAGGGAGTGGTGGAGGCCATATTACTGCGGGACGGTTTTATGACCGAAGGCGCGGCCAGTAATATCTTCATCGTCAGCGGCGGTCGCCTGGTGACGCCGCCGAAGGGACCGTATATCCTGCCGGGGATCACCCGCGACCTCGTGCTCGAGCTGGCGCGTGCGAACCAGGTTCCGTGCGCCGAGGAACCTGTCAGCGAGGCGCACTTGTTCTCCGCGGAGGAGGTGTGGCTGACCAGCTCAACCAAGGAAATCCTGCCGATTACCCGCATCAACGACAAACCGGTGGGTCGCGGCAAACCGGGACCGGTATATGCACGATTGTACGCCCTGTATAAGGACTACAAACTGGCATTTTGTCAGGGAAAGGTGGCCTGAGATGGGTGCGGTCAACCGTCGCGTCTACATCCGCCATTTAGGTCTGGTTGACTACCAAGAGAGCCTGCGCGCGATGCAGGATTTTACCTCTCGGCGCACGCCGGATACGGAGGACGAAATCTGGCTCCTGCAACACCCGCCGGTCTACACCTTGGGCCTCAAGAAGAGGAATGCACAATGCTCGGATCTACAAGGAGTTCCAGTGGTGCACAGCGACCGCGGTGGCGACATCAGCTATCATGGCCCTGGCCAGCTTATCGCCTATGTATTGATGGACCTGCGGCGACGCAGCTGGGGCGTCAAAACCCTCGTTGGCGCGCTGGAACAGTCGGTAATCGATTTACTCAGCATGTACGACATCGGCGCGCAACGCCGTCCCGGTACGCCGGGGGTTTATGTGGGGGATAAAAAAATTGCCGCGTTGGGCCTACGCGTGCGTCAGGGGGCCAGTTACCATGGCCTGTCCCTGAATGTGGATATGGATCTGACACCCTACACACGCATTGATCCGTGCGGCTATCCGGGACTTTCGGTGACCCAGCTTGTTGCCCTGGGTATCGGTGCGGACATTGAACGGCTAAGCGAAGCCTTGATCAGACAACTCATGTACCAGCTGGATTATAATTCGACGCTTTGTTTGGCCAACCTGGATCACAGCGCATCGTGCGCGGGCAATTATGACTAACGACGATTCCAAAGTTTCCGCTTCCTTCCACGATGTTTCCGGAGGAGAAAGGGGCGCCGCCAAGACCGCCCGTATCCCGGTAAAGATCGTACCCAGGGAGCCATTGCGCAAACCCCCATGGATTCGCGCACGTGCGCCTACCCATCCCGAGGTCGGCCGCCTTAAATCCCTGCTGCGCGACCACCATCTCAACACCGTATGCGAAGAGGCGTCGTGTCCGAATATCGGCGAATGTTTCCGTCACGGCACAGCCACCTTCATGATTATGGGGCGTCTGTGCACCCGGCGTTGTCCGTTCTGCGACGTCGCCCACGGCCGGCCGGTGCCGCTTGATCAGAGCGAGCCGAATAACCTCGCTCGCGCCGTTGCCTCGATGGGACTTAAATTCGTCGTCATTACCTCAGTGGATCGTGATGACCTGCGTGACGGCGGGGCTTCCCATTTTTCCGCCTGCATCCGCGCGGTACGCGCACATACCTCCTCGACAACGATTGAAATTCTGGTTCCAGATTTCCGCGGGCGCATACAGGTTGCGCTCGATACCTTGGACACGGCATTGTCGGATGTTTTCAATCATAACCTGGAAACCGTGCCGCGCCTTTACAGGGCCGCGCGCCCGGGAGGGGATTACTCACATTCGCTGGAATTGCTGCACCGGTTCAAGGAGAGGCATCCGGAAATCCCGACCAAGTCGGGATTGATGACAGGCCTGGGCGAAACCAATGCCGAAATCGAAGCGGTCATGGGGGACCTGCGCCGCCACGGCTGCGACATGTTGACGATCGGCCAATACCTGCAACCCAGCCGCCATCATCTTCCGGTCGAGCGCTTTGTCACGCCGGAAGAATTCGAGCATTTCGCGCGCCTTGGGCGCGACATGGGCTTCAGTAATGTCGCCAGCGGACCGATGGTACGCTCGTCCTACCATGCCGATCAGCAGGCCGCCGCCCAGGGGTGTGTAAGTGTCGCGGAAGGCGGGACACCGGGAGCGGCCGCGGGACATTTGACCTAAACGCATGGAGATCTGGCCCAAAGCGCTGGCGCTTCTGCTGACTCCGCCGGCCGTGATTGTGGGGGCCGCGTTTCTGGGCTTCCTGATCCAAATCTGGTGGCGTGGGTTCGGAAACATTATCGTTGGCCTATGCATCGCCGCCCTGCTCGTCTTGAGCCTGCCTTTAACCGGGAAACAACTCCTGGCCTCGGTTGAGGCCTCCGTCCAACCGCTTCCACCGCTCTCCGCGGAGGAGGCAAAACAACAGGCGGGCGCCATCATTGTTCTCGGCGGCGGGCGCTATGCCGATGCCCCGGAATATGGCGTGGATACCGTAAATAAATCGGCGCTGGAGCGTCTGCGCTACGCCGCCCGCCTGCATCGCGCCACGGGATTGCCGCTTCTGGTCAGCGGTGGGGCGCTTTTCGGCGAGAAAACCCCGGAAGCCGTTCTCATGCAGGCTGTACTGGAGGAGGATTTTCAAATAAAGCCGAAATGGGTGGAGAAAAAATCGCATACGACGTTTGAGAACGCAAAATATTCAAAAAAGATTCTCGGCGACGCCGGCATCAACCGCATCTATCTGGTCACCCATGCCTGGCACATGCGCCGGACGATGTGGGCCTTTGAAAGCATGGGTTTTAAAGTAACGGCGGCGCCGATGGGCTTCGCCACCCTCACCAAGGAGGAGCGCAGCATACTGGGTTACTTGCCGAGCGCCAAGGGTTTGGCTTTAAGCAGCGCCGCCCTGCATGAACGCCTGGGATTGTTGTGGTACAAACTCAGGCATGCTTCTGCTAACACGTCACAAGAAAATGTGCCTGCTGTCACACGCTGATTATTTTATCCGACAAAAAGACGGTTGGGCTTCCGGCTAACTTCTGATCTTTTTCAGTGCCGTGTTGCTTTCGGTCAGCCCTTGCGGAAAATCAGCATGGCATTCTCATCGTGCCATTCAATCCGTCCAGGATCACGGAAACGACGTTCGATTTGGCGCTTGAAGACATCCAATCCCTTTCTAAA
>FXBF010000434.1_pt1 | contig 14321 bp, 14 predicted proteins | sample 5335321 | NCBI WGS metagenome assembly FXBF01 (sample SAMEA103928391, study PRJEB20085) | sediment metagenome | isolation source: sediment
GTGCTTAACCGACTCCACCTCAGGGTATTTCTGCAATATGACGGCGTCGAAACCAGCTTGATCGCCAGGTATCTCGAACGCGGCCTTCAGTCCCGCGAGATCTTTCATGCTCGTGCCGGGTCGCATGTGCTCGTCTTGCTCGAGCAGCGTCATGCCGATCCGGTCCTTTATCGGCGTAACCGATTGATCAAAGTAGCCGTTGTCCCAGGCGTTCGAGGCTCGCCTCTGGCTCTCGACCGCATACGTATCAACATCTTCGCGTGAGAACCCGTACTTACTTGCGATGAGATCGGCACCAATACCCTGGGGTACGAAATAGGTCTTGTATGCGAACGCCGGATCCGCGGCCATTGCGCCCGAGTCTGAACCCATCGGTATACGTGACATGCATTCGACCCCGCCGCCGATCGTCAGGTCGGACTGGGCCGCCATGATCTGTGCTGCCGCCGTGTTGACTGCCTCCAGTCCCGATGCGCAGAAACGATTTATCTGTTTGCCGGGCACACATAAATCATAGTCGGCGTTCAGAACTGCGCTGCGTGCAATGTTGGAACCTTGTTCGCCGACAGGCGTCACGCAACCGAACACGACATCATCGATCTTGCTCGTGTCGAGTTCATTGCGATCCCTGAGTGACTCGAGTACCTGCGCCGATAGCTCGATCGGCGTCACCTCGTGCAGAGATCCGTTCGGTCTGCCTTTGCCCCGCGGGCTTCGTACGTGGTCGTATATATATGCGTCTGTCATGTCGCTGTCCTGTCTTTAAGTGAAAGCCTCAGGTGTTCTTTCATGTCTTCGTTTGCTTTTTCGAAGTCGATCGACTTCGGATTAATCAGCCAGAGATACGTCATCCCGGATATGTAGGCAATGTAATGGGCTGCAATACTCTTTGGGTCAGCATCCTTACGAATTTCTCCAGCTTCCATTCCCGCTCTTACCCAATCGGCTACATCGTCCTGCTGACGCTGATGTATGCTGGCCGACGTTTGCCGGTATTCGGACTTCGGGCTCGCCGCACCGCAATACAGGATCTGAAGCACCCGCGCCTCGCGCGGCGAATCGGAGACGAACCGAAAATAGGAATCGAGCGCCGTACACATTGCCTCGATGCCAACCGTATCGCCAACGTCGTCTTTCAGGTATCCCAGCCACTGTCGGGAGATCGATTTACAGACCTGGTCGTACAGTCCTGCTTTAGACCCGAAGCGGTATGTCGCCAGACCGCGGCTGTAACCCGCTTTCTCGCCGATTGCCTGCAAGGTGGTTTTGTCCATTCCATGCTCGAGTATCAGGTCAATAGAAGCATCGATCATGGCCTTGTCGGAAATCGCCGTGCGCTCAGCCTGGGTCAGGGACTGACTGTTCTCCGATTGAGTCTGGGGATCGGTGGACAAAGCCGTGCCTCGATTTACTAAAAAGAATGCCTGATCAACAAGTTACATAGGAAATTTAGAAACTTGTTGTCAACAAGCAAGTGATTATACGGAAGCGGGCCGGGCGCCACAAGTGCCTTGATACAAGCGATCTTCAGTCGTTGCCAGGACTTCCGATTACCCCGGCCTGTTGAAGCCTCTCGATCTCGCTCTCCGGCACTTCCCATTCAGTCAGGGCTTTATTCTTAGCAGCGCCGGCTACGTAAGGATGGCTTTTGATTTCAGATCGGGTCCGGGAAAATCGCGGTGCTGGCCCTGGCTGAATGATTCCGTCGACCTCCACAAATGTTTTTCGCGCTTTATTGTGTGGATGATTTGGCGCTTCTGCCATTGACAATACCGGAGCAAAACAGGCATCGCTGCCTTCCAGAAGATCGCACCACGCGTCCCGAGTTTTCGTTTTGAACACGGCCTCGAAACGGGCGCCGTGCGCTGACCACTTGCCGGTATCGAACTGATCTTTTGGATCGATATCGTCTATCGACAGTGCCTTCAATAACGCGCGATAAAACTTTTTCTCGATCGCACAGACAACGACGCTTTTGTTGTCCTTGCTTGCGTAAGTTCGGTAAAACGGTGCACCACCATCGAGGATGTTCGTGCCGCGCCTGTCGTTCCATAACCCGGCAGCCCGCAGCCCGTAAAACATCGTCATCAGCGAAGCCGCACCATCGACCATGGCAGCATCAACGACCTGCCCTTCGCCCGACTTGCCTGCTTCCAGCATTGCAGCCAGCATGCCCATCGCGAGGAAAAGTCCCCCACCACCAAAATCCCCAACGAGATTCAAGGGAACGACCGGTTGCCTGTCTTTTTCACCGATGGTTGAAAGCACGCCGGCAAGGCCAATGTAATTGCCATCGTGGCCGACTGAATCCTTGAGCGGTCCATCCTGACCCCAACCTGTCATTCGTCCATAAACAAGGCGCTTGTTCCGGTCCATACATTCGCCTGGGCCGAGGCCAAGCCGCTCCATCACGCCAGGCCGGTATCCTTCGAACAAGGCGTCGGCCTTTTCGCACAGGCGCAAAACAAGTTCGACGCCTTCAGAGTGCTTCAGATCGACTGCGATTGCCGGCCGGCTTCGATTCATCAACCTGTATTTCTCCGGCAGGGGCACTCCGAGACCTGCATCGGCCAGTCGGTCGATGCGAATCACCTGAGCACCCATATCAGCAAGCAACATGCCACATAGCGGTCCGGGACCTATGCCAGCCATTTCAATGATTTTGAAACCTTTTAGCGGGCCCATCGTTTTGCTTTTCCAATTCTAGGACTGATATCGAATCCCCAGTCGCGCTCGCGCGCCAGGAGCCGGAAAGCCAATGACTTCTGCGTATTATTCATCAAATAGATTATCCGCCGATAACAGCAGGTCAAGGTCACTGGAATACCTGTACGTGGCGGTAACCTCTACCCGGGCATAGCCATCGAGGAACGTGTCGCCCGTGGGTGTTGCGGTTTGAATGATGGTCGCACCCATGCCGGGCAATAATGGTTTCCAATTTTGCCTCGCACGACAAATACCAACGCCGAATTGTTCAAAAGCGTAATTCAAAGCGAATTACAAAGCTGTCCACCATCTACTGCAATCGTGCTACCGGTCATGAAACTGCCTGCATCAGATGCCAGAAGCAAGACCGGGCCTGATAGTTCCTCCAGTTCTCCAATGCGCCTCATCGGGACTCTTTTCGCAAGGATCTCGCCGGCGCCAGCCTCAAACTGTTCCTGATTCATTTCCGTTATGAAATATCCGGGAGCGATTGCATTCACTCGAATACGGTATTGTGCCCATTCGAGGGCCATTGCTTTGGTTACCTGGACAACGGCGCTCTTGGCCGCAATATACGATGCAAGTGCTTTGCTGACCCGCAATCCGAGTATCGAGGCGATATTGATGATGCTGCCGGGTTTTTCGGCCTTAATCATCGCCTGCGCTGCCTGTTGGGCAACCAGGAACGCACCTTTGAGATTGGTGTCGATCACGGCATCCCAGTCATCCTCACCTATGTCGATCAGAAACTCCTGGCGGGCGATACCTGCGTTGTTGACCAGAATATCGACACTACCGACGGATGACTCGATCTCTACAAAACAGTCCCGCACAGAAGCCGAATCAGTGACGTCGAGACCGATACAAACCGTTTTGCCACCTTTATCGTTTATCGACTTTGCAGTTTCCTCGAGCTTTCCCCGCCGGCGCGCTGCGAGCACAACCGTTGCACCAGCTTCTGCAAGCGTCTGGGCAAATTGCCGGCCAAGGCCCGAACCAGCTCCCGTGACGAGAGCGGTCTTGCCGTCCAAATTGAATCTATCGGTGGCTGTCATTCCTGAGGCTCTCTTGGCTTAGGCTTGTAAGTTCCTGTCGCGGTCGCGCAGAGAAGGTTTTGACTGGGATCCATCAGTTTTGACTGTGTGAAAAACATGGATGTCGTCGTTCTGATCAATTCACCTTCGGCGACAACCGTCTTTCCCCGGTGCGGCGCCATATACGTGCAATTCTGATTGATCGTAATCGACACGAAGTCGTCGGCGATTCCGTAGCTGCCCGCGACTGCGCCAGCGATATCGAGTAGCGAAGCGATGACACCACCGTGTAAGAATCCGACGGTGTTGCGATGGTCCGGCCCTACCGACATCTCCAGCCTGGCAAATCCTTTTTTCCAGGCAGTCAGGCGAAAACCCAGAAATTCGAGATAGGTTCCCTCGTAATGCGTTGGATTCGCCAGAAAGGTTTCTAATCCGGTATTCCCCACTAATACCTCCGTCTTGGACACGGCGACTCCAGTATCCAGGGCGCCTGCTTTGATGCGCGATCGCGATTATCGTTACCTCATCGCGTTCAACAGTATAAAGGATCGAGTATGGGAAACGCCGAAGTATTCTTCGGCGAACATTAGATCGGACTTCGAATCCGGTAGCTGGAGTTTCCGCAATACGACGACAAAGTCGTCGAACCTCAAGCGCGAATTCGTATCCAAGGCCCGGATAATCAGAATCGTAAAAGGAAACGCCAGTCTCGAGATCATGAATCGCCTGCGGCAATAGGCGATAAGCATGCATCACGTGCGATTCAATATCGCTTCAAATACATCTTCACCGGGGCGAGTGACTGTTTCCCCATTACGATACGCAGCCAGGCGTTTATCTGCTTCATCCAGCCACAATTGCTCTACGTCGCCCTCGTTTTCACTCTCCAGCGTCGTGATGAGGCGTCGTATGAGGCGTGCCCTTTCCTTGGTTGACAATCGCCGCGCATCCGATTCAATCTCTGAGAGTTTCTTGACCATCTTCAGACTCTACGCCCTTGTTCAGTTTCTCGTCAATGATGAATGTCGGGAAAATAACTACAAAGACATCACGCCAAAATCTCACATATTACGGCGGTATTCGCCTCCGACATCGTAAAGCGCTGCCGAGATTTGTCCGAGTGAACTGGACTTGACGGTTTCCATCAGTTCGGCAAAAACGTTTCCACGGGATCTCGCGACATTTTGAAGCTCGGCAATCGCGACCGGCCTTTCCGCGCCATGGTTATCCTGAAATTCCCTGACGTGGCTAATCTGCTCCGTTTTCTCTGACTCGGACGATCGGATTAGTTCGAGGTCGTGGACTTCGTCTTCCTGCCCGGCTTTGGGCAGGAAAGTGTTGACACCGATGAGCGGGTAGGATCCGTCGTGCTTCTTGCTCTCGTAGAAGAGGCTCTCTTCCTGGATCTTGCCGCGCTGATACATCGTGTCCATCGCGCCCAGCACACCGCCGCGCTCTGAGATGCGCTCGAACTCCTTGTATACAGCTTCTTCAACCAGATCGGTCAATTCGTCGATAATGAAAGACCCCTGCGATGGATTTTCGCAGTAGTTCAGGCCGAGCTCTCTGGAAATTATCATCTGAATCGCCACGGCACGCCTGACCGATTGTTCGGTCGGCGTTGTAATTGCCTCATCGAACGCGTTGGTATGCAGACTGTTACAGTTATCGAACAGGGCATACAAGGCCTGCAAAGTGGTGCGGATATCGTTGAAGCTGATTTCCTGTGCATGCAGGCTGCGACCGGAAGTCTGAACATGGTATTTCAACATCTGGCTTCGAGGACTTGCGCCATAGCGGTCCCGCATCGCCCGCGCCCAGATGCGTCTTGCGACCCTGCCGATGACAGCATATTCCGGATCCATGCCGTTCGAGAAAAAGAAACTCAAATTCGGCGCAAAATCGTCGATGTTCATCCCACGCGCAAGGTAATACTCGACGATCGTAAAACCATTCGACAGCGTGAAAGCAAGCTGGCTGATCGGGTTGGCACCTGCTTCTGCAATGTGATAGCCGCTGATTGAAATACTGTAATAATTGCGGACGTTGTTCTCGACGAAGTATTCCTGCACGTCGCCCATCATCTTCATCGCGAATTCGGTCGAGAATATGCACGTATTCTGTGCCTGGTCTTCCTTGAGGATGTCGGCCTGCACCGTGCCGCGGACCGATGAGAGTGTCTTTGCGCGGATCTTTGCGTAGGTTGCCTTCGATACCAGCCTGTCCCCGGATATGCCGAGAAGACCCAACCCCAGACCGTCATTACCGGGCGGCAGCTCGCCGGAATATTTTGGACGATGTTTGTCTTTAAACCAGGCGTCGATCTTTTTCTGCGCTGCGTCCCATTCGCCGGATTCCTTCAAATGCTGCTCGACCTGCTGATCGATTGCGGCGTTCATGAAAAAAGCCAAAATCATCGGCGCCGGGCCGTTGATCGTCATCGATACCGAGGTCGTCGGATCGCAGAGATCGAATCCGGAGTACAGCTTCTTCAGGTCGTCCACCGACGCAATCGAAACGCCGGAGTTGCCGACTTTGCCGTATATATCCGGCCGCTCGTGCGGATTCTCGCCGTAGAGCGTTACGGAATCGAAGGCTGTCGACAGGCGTGCGGCATCCTGGCCCTGCGACAGGTAATGAAAGCGGCAGTTGGTTCGCTCAGGCGTGCCCTCGCCCGCGAACATGCGGGTCGGGTCTTCGCCGAGCCTGCGGTAAGGATAAACGCCGCCCGTGTAGGGATATTCCCCAGGCAGGTTTTCCTTCATCAGGAAGATCAGCAGCTCGCCCCAATCCCGATAATTCGGAGCTGCGATCTTGTGGATTTTCTGATGGCTCAGGGACTCACGGTAGTTGCTGCCGGTGACTTCCTTGCCGCGCACCGTATAGCTGTAATTTTCGGTGCAGACAGCATCGCGACGCGCCGGCCATTCTTTTAATAAGGTGACCGCCTCGCTGCTCAACTCCTGCAGCGCTTCCTGATACCGCTGCCGCAATACGAGCATCGATTTGTCTGCCTTGTCCGTCAGGGCATCGGTGGCATAGGCGTCGAGTGTCCCGGGCAGTTTCGGGTCTTCCAGTGCTTTCAATGCTTCGTACAGGTGCTGTACCTGACTGGCCGTTTCCGCCTGTGACCGGATGCTGCCACTGATCTCCCGGCCCTGCTCGCTGATCTCGGCAAGATAACGAATGCGCTTGCCGGGAATAACCGCCATCGCGCGCGGTTCCTTATGGGACACGTCGATGTCGGGCGTCCATTTGTCCGCATCGAGTCCAACTTTATCGGCCACCCGCCGACATAACTGGTAAAACATCCAACTAATGCCGGGATCATTGAATTGACTCGCGATCGTCGGGTAGACAGGGATATCTTCGGCCGCGGTCTGAAACCGGACATGATTGCGTTGCCATTGCTTGCGAATGTCCCTCAATGCATCCTCGGCGCCGCGTTTGTCGTACTTGTTCAGTATGATCAAGTCGGCGAAATCGAGCATGTCGATTTTTTCGAGCTGGCTGGCCGCACCGTAGTCGCTGGTCATAACATAGACGGAGTAATCCACCATGTCGACGATCTCGCTATCGCTTTGGCCGATACCCGCGGTCTCGACCAGCACCAGGTCGAAGCCTAAGGATTTCAGAAACAGAATGTGGTTTCCGAGCATCTCGCTCGTAGCTAGATGCTGGCGGCGAGTTGCGATCGACCGCATGTAAATGCGATCCGATCGAAGCGAGTTCATGCGGATGCGATCGCCTAGCAACGCGCCACCCGTTCGTCGTCGTGTCGGATCGACCGCAAGCACTGCGATACGCATATCGGGAAAACAGCTCAAATATCGATTCAGGATTTCATCTGTAACGCTGCTTTTACCGGCGCCACCAGTTCCGGTGATGCCAACCACGGGGACTTTGCCTGCCTGAACCTGCCATTCCTTACGCAGGCTCGCGAGCTTTGCTTCGTCGAAGTGACCCTCTTCGATTGCAGACATGGTCGCCGCAATATCGATTACCCGGTCCGGTGATACGCTTCTGGGAGCGACGGTTTCACGGCGCGCCCGTGCAGTTCGGGCCACGAGATCCTGAATCATCTTCTTGAGGCCCATAGCCATGCCGTCGTGCGGGTGATATATGCGCTCGACGCCATACTCCATCAAGGCCTCGATCTCCTCCGGCGTAATGGTGCCGCCGCCACCACCGAAAACCCTGATATGCGATGCGCCAAGCTCGGCCAGCCTGTCCACCATGTAGCGGAAGAACTCGTTGTGGCCACCCTGATAGGAACTTACAGCGATGCCGTCGGCATCTTCCTGAATAGCCGCACGGACGATGTCATCGACGCTTCGATTATGGCCGAGATGGATGACCTCGGCGCCCTCCGCCTGAATCAGGCGGCGCATGATGTTGATGGCAGCGTCATGCCCATCGAACAATGAGGCGGCTGTGACGAAGCGCAACGGGATCGTTTCGGCTTCGCCTGAGACGCCTGGCAGATCGCTTTCAGCTGTACTCATTGGCCTGGTTTCTCCGCCGCACAAACCCCTGGTTTTCCTTTCGCAATAGCAAAACGCCCATATAAATCAACCATATATGCTATTGCAAAAGTTTTAATCCAGATTAAAATAATCCAGACGGATGCAGAACACAAGTGCAGGTCTCCGGAAAAGGAAAAACATGGTCAAAATTGCCGAAGAAACACGATTCGAGCTGCAGCGGGACAGGATGCTGAAAGCGGCAGCAACTTGTTTCAATGCAAAGGGCTTCAGCGGCACCTCACTCAAGGATGTCGCCGATCATCTCGGTTTGACCGACGCTGCACTCTATTACTACGTGCGTAACAAAGAGGAGCTTGTCTATCAGTGTTATCTACGCGCTGCGGAACTTGGCAAGGAGGCAATGGACCGCGGACGTCGTGAGGGACAATCCGGTTTCGAACAGGCGTACTTGTACATCCGCTATCACGTGGAGATTTTCGTCGGAGATCGCGGCCCGGTTGCGATAATGAGTGAAATACCGTCGCTAAAACCCGCTCACCGAAACGAGATTCTGAAGGTATCACGGCAGCACAGCGCAGGCTTCGAAGAAATCCTCTCGGCTGGAATTGAAGACGGTAGTGTTATTAATTGCGACGTGCGGATGACCGGCAACGCAATCATGGGCGCGATCAACTGGATTCCAAAATGGTTTCACGGCGATAAAGCGCTGGCGAAGAAAGTGCGGGCAGAGTTCCCGGAGATTCTGACCAGTGGATTGAGAAAAGAACAGGATCGCAGCTGAAGTCGCCCCTAATCGCGGCTAAAGCCGCTCCTACTGGCGTTTGTCGATCTCGGCAATCAGCTCTTTTATCTCCGACTCGATCCGCGCCAACTCCATCGTCTCGGCACCGGCCACATCGACCACATCAACCTGGCTCTTTAGGTACTTTAGCCGGGCTGCGAGCCTGTTTTCGATCAGCTGGTAATAATGGGACCCGCTCATGTAGCCGTGACGCCGGTCGATGATCAGCATGTTGCTGTTACTTTTCGAGGGGCCACGACCAGCACTGTCCCGCAATAAGTCCAGATCCTGTTGAATGAGATCGTAAATCAGCACCCGGTCGCTCAATTCGCTTTTCAACTCTGCGACCAGACCATCTGCCTCCGTGATTTGCGCTGGTGTCAGGGTCGCCTGGAGCTCATTTCTTGCCAGCTCGATGGACGGTTCACCCCGCTCGGCTGCCAAAAGATACCATGCAAGTGCTTTTGCCGGATCTTCGGGTACGCCGGCGCCGGTAAAATGCATGTAGCCGATCATGTACTGCGCGTACTTATCTCCTTTCGGCGCAAGCTCGTTGCGATAAATGAAGTAAGCGCGCTCATACGCCCCGGAAACATAGAGCTCTTCCACCCGCTCCTGGGTGCGCAGCGTGGCCCGGTCCGTTTCACCACCGGGGAAGGACGGGTAGGTCTGCGACCACGCAGCGCCCGCCATCCATAGTATGAGCAGACCAAGGGGAATGGAATGCCGAATGTTCACAAGAGACTTCTATCAAATTCCAATTTTGTTGCACCGCCGAAACGATGCGTTTCCGGGACACACAGCTTTCAGTAAGTGCTGTCACTTAAGAGTCCAGCTGGACAGCAAAAGTTCCGTTGGAATCGCAGCGCGGCAACCTTAGCATCAAATGGGCAATCATAAGATATTTCGCCTCGAAAACCACTGTATCCCATGCCCAATTTGCGTGGAAATCCGGCGCGTACGCATGCTAAAGTTCAAGGTTCGCAACGTCGCATCACGTTGCCGGAATTAAAAAGAATATAAGCCCGGTTCTACAGAGGACGCCAAAAATGAAAAACACCCGTTCAGTCTTTGTCCTGATGACAACACTTGTCTTTTCTGTCGCCTTAATCGGCTGCGAAACGGCCCCGCCAACCATCCAGAGCGGTCCGGATGCAGAGCTCTCATTCGATGGCCTGCACAAAGTCGACAACAGCCAGGCCGATGTGGCCTGGGCGAGACCGGATTTCGACATATCCGGCTATACGAAAATATGGCCGGTCAGTGCCGGAATCGAGTACAGACAGGTGAAAAATCGTGGTTCATCGACGATGGTCCGAAGCCAGGGCGGACCATATTTCATTGACGATAAGTCCCGTGCGAGATTTGAAGAAGTTGTCGGCGATGTATTTAAGGAGGAACTTCAAAAAGTCGAACGATACGAGCTCGTCGATGGTCCTGGACCGGATGTTCTGATGGTTCGTGGAGGCCTGCTCGACGTTGTCTCATTTGTGCCCCCGGAGCCGGTGGGTGGTCGTTCCTGGGTCTTTCTGGCTTCCGTCGGCGAAGCGACGCTGGTACTGGAACTCAGGGATTCCGAGACCGGCACGATCCTGGCGCGCTCCGTCGATCGGCGCGCTGCAGAGAGTCCAGGCCGTAACCTTACCTGGTCGACCACTGTGTCGAATATGGCAGAAGTCAGGCGCTTGATTCGTCGATGGGCAACGCGTCTGCGGGAGGGTCTCGACGGATTCGCCCAAGAGACGGCAGATAATTAGTTTTCCCCTGCAGTCAGTGCGGAGACGCGCTGACTGCTCTTAGGATCCCTCACTCAAAATTCCGCGCCGAGCCCGACCAGTAACGCGATATCCTCATTTTTGGCAATATCGACGGGTTGCGTTTCATAGTTGAAATCCAGAGACAGATTCGCATACAGCAGGTCGGTAAATTCGTAACGCAAACCGGTAACGGTCTTGTAACTTGTATTGGTACGGCCACTGACATTAGAGGTTATCGAATGCCTCTGGTACAACTCCAGGTCCTCACTGAAAAAATCCTGCCGGTAACGTAGCGACCATGTCACGACAGCGCTTTCTGTCGTTACCTGACCAATTTCTTCAGTCTGTGCACCGGCACCGAGCTGCACAGTCAGCTCTCTGCGGGGCGTATTCCAGATGTCGCGGCCAATACCGGCACTCAAAATGACACGATTGTCCAGTTCGATGATCGGGTCCCGCTCGAAGCTCAGTTGTGTGCTGAAAAACCAGGGATCGCGAAAGAACCAGTTGTAGTTGTATTTGAAGAGGTCTTGCTCCTTGGTCGTCGCGCTATTCTGCTCTTCGCGAATAAAGGTTATCTCGCCGATGTGTCGATGATCGGATAACTTAACAGTGGTATCAGCACGTAATTTGGTATTCGCACTGTTCGTATTGCCACTGTTCAATGCAGCGGAAAACTCGACATGGCTATCCCAATCAAAATCTTTCTCCGGTTCGTCCAGTTCAAAAAACTCCGTCAATGGTATTGCTAACGTCTCTTCCCCTGTCCTGACAACCTGATTGCCGTGGGAATCGGATCCGGCGAGCTGCGCAATAATTTTTGTGCCGTCATCCAGTTCGATCTCGAATTCACGATCAGACTCGATATGGTCAACGGCTGATACGTCGACGTCAAATTCGTCTGAATAACGGGGCTCGATCGATATCTCGCTATCCCAGATTCGCTTTATGTCACCGCTTATTCGATCTCCATTCTTGAGGACCAGTACATCTCCGTTTGCTACCTGGCCCAGGAGAACCGTAACAACGACAAGGAATTTTAAAAATGTTACAGGTACCGGAAAATTCATATCAGATTTCAATCCAAAGTTAACGGCACGTCACAGCGGCATGCCGGATGATATTGAATGTGAGCTTATTGTGTGAAGGAATGAAGAGCAATAAGGGAAGAGCGACGACCGAACTACTGTTTCGGAAAAAACCGGCCGGCAATATACAGGTATCCAAGCAACGCCGCAAAGAAAACGATTATCAGGACCACCAGTTGCCAAAAAAGCCGATCGACGATCGTGCGTTCCGCCTCGACAACAGCACCCAGTAGTGGTGCCGCGTCGGAAGAGCCCGCCAACAACTCTCTGACAGATTGTATCAACAGGCGCAGCTCTGCCGCTGTCACGGCGGCCTCAGAAACGATTTCCGTATAATCGTTGATATCAAATGGTTTTGCATCCGGGTTACGTGTCTTCGCGAGAGTTACGGTCCGTTCGATGGATTCCAGCACCGGCTGCAGATCAGCCAATACTGCACGTAAGCCGGGTTCGGCCTCGGAAAGATCCTGCAGCAGCTCCTGACGCTCCTCGCCGACCCGAGCCACGAATTGATCGACCGCGGCAGGGCGGTTCCCGGGAAGTGCCGAAACTAATTCAACCAACCAGCAATGTGCAACCGCTCAACGCCGAAACCGTCAAAAGCGTTGATATTATAAGCAGTTGGGGCAATTTATCATTCATTATTCCAGGCACCTTCCGCACACCATGTTGCACCGATGCCCCCACGCAGGCAGGTCAGTTTAGCGTCTGGATCGATTCCTTGCTTTCCAGGGTTGTCAGCGCCCGCTTGTACGCAATGTAGTACCTGTAAATATTGCCCACATAAGCGACTGGTTCGCGGCCGACCTGCGCCGCGACAACAAGCTCGACGTTATTGAACCAGACATTCGGATCGAGGCCGCGTGCGGCTGCTACCCTTCTTAGCCGGTTTATACGGTTCGGACCAGCGTTATAGCCCGCCATCGTGAATAAAATTCGCTCCGTCGGATCCATCGCCTCGTCGGAGAAATAGTGGCCTCGAAGCACGGACAGATATTTGGTGCCAGCGTGAATATTATTCTCGAGGTTTTCGATATCGGGAATTCCAATCGCCCGGTCTGCGGCAGTACTGGGCATGACCTGCATGACGCCTATCGCACCAACGAGGCTGCGGGCATTCTGATCAAAGCCGGATTCCTGGAATGCAAAGCTGGCAAGTAGCAACCAGTCGAAATCGTAGCGCGCTCCATAAGTTCGGAAAAATCCAGCCAATTGTTCAAAGCGCCGAAAGGGCTCGCGCGCCAGCGCGGGGCGTACCCAGCCGACGTTCTTGCCGTATTTCTTAAGCAGAATGTTTGTAACTAAGGTGCCGACGCGGTTTTCATGTACAAAACCATCGAGGATTTCTTTCAGTTGTGGGCTCTCTTGTCGCATGGCGAGAGCTATCGACGCATTTTTCCTGAACACAATGTCGTCGTGCACCATTAGATTCTTGAACACCTGGGACCACAAGGTCAGCCGGTATTCGTCCGCGACCGTTATCGGCAACAATCCGGCGTTCATCATTTCAAGAATATCTTCGATTTCGAGCCGCGGATCAGAAGGCGTTATTCTGATCGGCTCCAGGCCGTCACCAAGTAATTTCTCATTCAGTTCACTGACACTTTCGTAATAGCTGGATGCGCGCGGTACAACGACTTCCTTTCCCGCCAGATCCGTCACATTTGTTATCGTTGGTGCGCCCGGGCCAGTCACCAGCAGTTCGCGGGCCTTTCTCGTAAACGGAACTGAAAAATCAACGATCTTGCTCCGTTCCGGAGTCACGGTCAGGTTGGCAAACGCGACGTCACCATGTCCTTCGATCAAAAAGGGAAGGAGCTGATCGCGCCTGACCGGAATGATCGTAACTTTCAGACGCTGCGCTTTCTTGCCGAGTTTTTTGCGTGCGTATGTTTCGAGAATTTGCGACATCTCATAGACAGTACCGCGTTGCCTGCCTCTGTCGATGAAATAAGAGCCGAGCGTAAAGCTCGTCAGCACACGGATTTCGCCACGCTCGACCATGGCATCAAGGTCACCAAACCGTGGTTCGGACAGCGCTGGCCAGACGCCTTCGAGAGGAGCTTCCCGAGCGTCGACTATCGCGTCTTTTTGGATGGCTGGTGGTGGTTCGGTAAAATTCTGCGTGGCCACAGATTCAGCGATACCAACAGACCAGGCAAGCAGACCTGGAAGCATGAGAACCAGTTTGAATGTATGTCGAAAACCTGAATCAAACATAAGCTGTTTGCCATTGTTGACGGTGTGCAGCCACCGAAGTGTTTTCATTTATTTGGGCAGAACGAGCAACATGCTTGAGCGCGAAATTCCATAGTAGCAGGCGCTGCGAATATTCCGCAGCTGAATCTCTAGAAAGGTCTTCCAACGAACAGATACAGGGCCGAGTTGCCGCCCTCGGCAAGACCGCCGGCGAGATAGACCGGGCCGATAAAGGTATCGGCTCCTACAAACAGTGAGCCCGCCAG
>FXBF010000435.1_pt1 | contig 14303 bp, 20 predicted proteins | sample 5335321 | NCBI WGS metagenome assembly FXBF01 (sample SAMEA103928391, study PRJEB20085) | sediment metagenome | isolation source: sediment
TCGCAGCGCGTTGTAACCGCCGAAGCTCTCCCGACAGGGCCTGCAATTGCAGGATTCGCTCATCGACAGCATCTACCTGGCGGTCCAGCACCCCGCGCACATACCCACAGGGTGCTTCGCCCCTGTCTCTCAGGCCCAAGATCTGGCGGATGTCATCTAGCCCGATACCCAACGACCTCGCCAAGGTCACGAACCGGAGCCGCTCCACATCGGCCGAGGAATAGGCGCGATAGCCAGACGAGGTCCGCTCGGGTTCTGGCAGCACCCCCACCGACTCGTAGTAGCGGATCGTCGGTGGATCAACACCTACCGCGTTTGCAGCTTCGCCGATTCTCATCACACATCCACCCGGTTCTGCTCTGTCATCGTTGGCTCCTTTCCTGAATGCGTGCCGGTCCTTACCGGCATCTTGAACCTACACCTTCAAGCCGCTTGAAGGTCAAGGACATTCCCGAAACTTCTCGGAAGAAGCTAGGAATCAGTCTTCGATAAGGATGGTGTCGGGGTGCGCACGCGTCTCGGGGGCCGGATTCACCCGACCCCCGAAGACATGTTCTCCTTCTGGCTGTCAGTCTTCCTAGTTAGAACCTCAGTGGAAGCCAGGATGAACGAGGCAGGCTTGTGAGTGAGCCCACAGCCACTCGTCGGCCTCGGAGGCCCCGACGAACTGTGGGTTGTCTATCGGTGGGATCCCAACCGGTGGAGGCTCCCCGGCGGTCCAGGGGACCTCTCCCAACCGTGGCGCCGAAACGTCCCTTCCAGGCGTTCGGCTATGACGCCCTGATGCTCAGGTGATAGACGCGCCGGATGCGCCGCTCAGGCTGAATTTGATCGTGAAGGTGTCCTCGGTAACGGCGAACCCATCCGGCAAGACAGGGATGCCTTGGCCGCGTGCACTGGCAAAGTCGCCCGTGCCGCCAGTAACCGCCCGCGGGTCGTTACTTTCGACCCCCGAGATCAGGATCTTGCCCCGACCGGTCAGATCGAACTCCTGATTGACGACTCCTACATTCCAAGGCGCGGCCGCCACACTGAGAAACCCCCAACAGTGGAAGAGACCAATCGAAGTAAACCCTCCTAAGCGATAGAGCCTGCCACCGACATAGAACGGCCCGGTCCCGTCACCGGCCGGGGTCTGGAAGGAGTTGAAAGCAGCCACCACTTTGAGATTGATCGACGTTCCATGCGCCTTTGCGGTACCGGTGAAGGCGGGGGAGACAAGCGCCGCCGCGACCAGCCCTCCTCCGATCACACCTCTCTTGAGTAAATCCCTTCGGCTGAGACCTTCAGCATCAAATTGGGTGCTCGCGGCAGTCATGCTCACCTCCGTTGTTCTTGGCCCAGGATCATCGTGGCCGTTATGGCCAGGGTTGTGATCAAACGTCGCATAAAGTCTTCCGCCCTGATCCATCTCGGTTAACAAATGCCTCTTGAACATATCGATGCCACCCAAGTCTGTCAATCGCCACTGACCTATGAAACTTTCTTGACCCCGGAGACGACTACTTCCGGTATTGCACAAAGTATGGACAGAGTTGACGATGACCAGTAGCCCGCTATTCGATTCAGAAATTGGAGTGCAGCACGACAGCCGGGAAACCCTGCTGTTGCTCGCGGAATGCGGAACGCATTTTGTCTGTGTCGACCCGGTCGGTCGAGCACGAGGTGAAAGGAGGAATATGTTGGTAAGCCAATACGAAGGCTGCGCTGACAAGCTCGGACGATGAAATTGAGGCGATCCCCCGCCTCATCGAGACGCTCCAGTCGATGGTCTCCGGGAGAGAGTCGAGCCAAAGTGTCGGCGGCCCTAAACTGCTTGCCGGGCCGCAATTGGTAGGAGAACAAACTTGGGCCGTCCAGCGATAATCGAACCGGTGCCGATTCCTCTCACTGACGAGGAGTTGACAGCGAGGCTCTTCAGAGCCATGGGCGACGCCACCCGACTTTCCATTCTGGAACTACTTCTCGAATCCGGCCCGAAGACCCAGAAGGACATCGTGGGACACTTTGACCTTTCCCAAGGCAGAGTTTCTCAGCACCTCGCCTGTCTCACCTGGTGCGGGTTTGTCAACGCCGAAAAGCGCGGGCGTGAGGTCTACTACGAGGTTGCTTCCCCACGCGTGGGAGCGCTGATCGATCTCGGTCGAATCTTTCTCGATAACACCGATGGCGACATCGGCTCTTGCCGGATCGTCAGAGTGGTCTGATATTCAGTGCCGGTGTCATAAATGAGTCAGCAGAAGCCGTCGAAGAAAGCCGAGCGACGTGCCGCAACCGCGCTCAAGAGACGCAAAGAGAAAAGGAAGCGGTATTTCATCTTCGGTGGCATCGCTGTTGTCGTCGTAGGGCTCATAGGTTTCGCCGTCACCAGACCAGAACCGGTTGAGCTTCAAGGTCTCGAGACGTTCGCCGACCTGCGCGGCGGCCATCTTCAACCGGGAGATCCCGTGCCGAGTTACAACTCATCGCCTGCCACCAGCGGCCCACACGCTCCTAGCTCAGCGTCATGTGGCATCTACACCGAAGAGGTCTCCGATGGGACCCAAGTTCACAATCTCGAACACGGCGCGGTCGTCGTCCAATATCAGTCAGTCTTATCGGACGATGATCGGACCTCCATTGAGGAGTTTGCGAGGGCCAAGGGCACCCACATTCTGGTGGCGCCGAGGGATGACCTGACCCATCAAGTGGTGGTGACCGGATGGACCAGAATGCTCAGACTCGAGAATGCGGATCTCGACGCGATCGGTGCGTTTTATGACCGGTTTGCACAGCGAGGTCCTGAGGTTGGCGTGCCTTGCCCGTTCCAGGTCGATCAGGCTCTCGGCTAGATAGCGGCGAGTTCAGTCTCAACGCATCTCGGTGTTGGAGCAAGAACAAATCCCCGTCAGGAGATCCTCGGTCGCCGCAAAGTGGACGAGTCTTTCGTCCTCGGTATAGATCGTGACTGTGCAGGCTTGATCACCTGCCGGGGCGGACTCGTTCGTCATAGCGACGATCATTGCTCCGGCAGCGAGTTCCCTCACGAGTTCGTTTCGTTGGGTCTGCCAGGACACTCCACTCATCATTTCTCCTCGACCGCAGGTTCGTCTAGTCGCTATTTGTCGCACTGTCGTCGATTTGGTGTCGGTCGCGGATTGACGACACCTCCGGCTGGGGGCTGCGACTAATGCGTTTGGTGCGCCCGCTTCTCGAAGGGCATGCGCCACATCGTCGATTGTCAAAGGAGATCTGATGTTGAAAGATTGGGAAAGTGAGCGGTTCGAAACAGCGGTTGACCGGCTCGGGCTTGATGATGTTGTTTCGTGTGCCCTCCGCTGTGCCCACCGAACCATCCGCGTCGAGATGCCCCTCCAGCGCGACGACGGCTCCATGATCATTCTTCCCGGATACCGGGTGCAGCATTCTCAAGCACTCGGGCCCGGCAAGGGAGGCGTTCGCTATCACCCGTCAGTGACCCTGAATGATTTGTCGGCCCTCGCACGTTTGATGACCTGGAAGACCTCGCTTCACCGGCTTCCGTTTGGCGGTGCCAAAGGTGGTGTTGCGATAGACCCAGCCACGTTCACTCCGAGGGAGCTCCGTGATGTCACGCGCAGCTACATTCTGGGGATCTTGCCCGTGATCGGCCCCGAGGTCGATGTACTCGCTCCCGATGTGGGTACCGGCCCAACGACGATGGGTTGGGCTCTTCAGGCAGCGGCGGACGCCGGAAAGGCCGACCCGAAGACCGTCACAGGCAAGCCGGCAGTCCTGGGTGGTTCGTTATTCAGGGCAGCTGCCACAGGTGTCGGTGTTGCTCACATCACATCGCATGCATTGAAGACCCTTGGAGGCAGTGTCCAAGGGACCCGCGTCGCCATTGAAGGATTTGGGTCTGTTGGACTCTGGACGGCACTCGAGCTCGAAGAGCGAGGAGCCACCGTCGTGGGTGTATCGGATGTCTCGGGTGCGATTCATGCCGACAGCATTGAGGTCTCGGGGCTCGCCAAATGGGTGAATGAAGGGAACCCCCTGACCACCTATCCCGACGCCGATCCTTGGGAGGGGAGCGTCCTCACCGTCCCCACTGATGTTGCCATCCCCGCGGCGTTGGAGGGCACCGTTACCGCCACGGTCGCTGAGGCGATGACAGCTCGCCTGGTCGTCGAGGGAGCCAACGGGCCGGTTACACCCGACGCCGAGTCCATCCTTGCCAGCCGCGGGGTGCCGATCGTGCCCGATGTGGTGGCCAACGGCGGCGGAGTGATCTCTTCCTACTTCGAGTGGGTGCAGAACCATCGGCGAACCTCGTGGACAGAGCACAAGGAGAGAGGTCGTGTCTTGGTTCGACTTGACAAGACATGGGCTCGCCTGGCCGATGTGCCGCCCGAATCCTGGCGGACCGTTGCCCTGGACACCGCGATCCTCCGGGTTGTGGAAGCGCTGGTCGCATCCGGAAATCTCGTCCAACCGAGTGATTCGGATTCTGGAACTGCGAGCAATCTTGATGAGACTTGAACCATGACACGATCAGTAGCGCAACTGATCGCTCCACTAGTCACCGCTCTGCTTGGCCACGCTGACACGCTTCCGATTCGCTTCTGGGATGGATCGACGCTGGGCCCATCCAGCCCCAACACGATCGTCGTCAGATCACCCGAAGCTCTCCGCCGGCTTCTCTGGGCCCCGGGAGAACTGGGTCTTGGAAGAGCCTACGTAGCCGGGGAGATAGATCTCGAAGGCGACATCATGGAAACCATCTCGATCGCACAGGAAGCGGCAAGCGATTCTCCAGATGTGGTCCGACAGCGACTCAGAGTTCGGGACCTGCCGAAGTTGATACAGATAGCAGGCAAACTCGGAGTGCTTGGCCGGCCTCCGACGCCCCCACCTGAAGAGGCTCATGTCCGTGGTGGCATCCACTCCAAAGAGCGGGACGCCGCGGCCATCTCACATCACTACGACGTCGGCAACGAGTTCTATTCCCTGTTCCTGGGCCAGACCATGACCTACTCGTGCGCCTATTTCGAATCCGATGCCGTGGGTCTCGACGAGGCTCAGATCGCCAAATACGACCTGATATGCCGCAAATTGGGGCTCAAACCCGGGATGTCTCTTCTAGATGTGGGCTGTGGTTGGGGCGGCATGGCGATCCACGCCGCCTCCCACTATGGAGTCGCCTCGATCGGAATCACCCTGTCTCGCGAGCAAGCCGACCTGGCTCGTCGGTACGTGTCAGAGGTTGACCTGACTGACCGTGTCGAGATCAGGTATCAGGACTATCGAGATGTCATCGACGGGCCATTTGACGCGGTATCGAGTATTGGCATGTTCGAACATGTTGGTCTGACCCAGCTCACCGAGTACTTCACCAGGATCAAGGACCTGATGGTTCCCGGGAGCCGCTTCCTCAATCACGGGATATCACGGCCAAAGGGCACCGGCGCACTGCCAAAACGGTCATTCATTACCAGCTATGTCTTCCCTGACGGCGAGCTCCACGAAGTCGGACGGGTGGTAACAGGCATGCAGGAACTCGGTCTGGAGGTCCGAGACGTGGAGTCACTGCGTGAGCACTACGCCAAGACCCTTCGCCACTGGGTTACAAATCTGGAAGGGGCGTGGCCCGAGGCCGTGGCTCTGGCCGGATCCAACCGCGCCCGTATATGGCGGCTCTATATGGCAGCGGCTGCGCTGAACTTCGAAGCCGGAAGGACCTCGGTGCACCAGGTGCTGGCCGTAAACGCCGGAGCCGGTGGATCCAGCGGAATGCCGGCCACTCGATCGGGACTTCTCGGCGACTCGACCGTGTCAGCAGCAGAACCCTCAGCGGCACACCACTAGCGACCGCACCTCGAGGGTTTGACCGACTCTGCCCAAAGGGCCGGGGGCCCTTTGTGACCTGGCGGAGATGCCAAGCTGTGGTGGGGCCCCCGGCCTTTGTTGTGCGGGGGAGGAGGTGGGATTGGCAGCTAATTCGTCGTCAAGGCCGTTATCAGCCCGAATATGCCGATAGCCAACCCGAGCACTACCCCGGTGGCAATCGCAGCACCGCTTCCACCTATGATCAAAGCGGCGATCACGGCATAGGCCCCGGCTGCGACCGTTACCCATGACCATTCGCGCCGAACGATGGCTGCAAGCGCGGCGAGCGCGGTCACAGCGCCGATCACCAGACTGGTCACGAACACGGCGGTTTCATCGGAATACCCGAGCACCCACGGTGCAACGAACAGCAAACCTCCGGCGATGACGTTGAGGACAGCAAACGTTCTTGCTGTCGTTCCTGTCTGACTAACGGTTTGTGTGGCCTGCATGTGAGGCTCCTTTCTCGATTCATCCGGCTTTCGTGCAACCGGACTTATTCGATTCGATCAGTCGCAACTCCGCCAGAAGGGTGTCGGTCATTTGGCTATCGGCGACACCCAATTGCCCCGGTTTCGACTCAAAAAGTGAAAGATGGAAAGGAGATCCGTTGGCCTATTCGGGCAATGTCCAACTCAGCGATCCAGGATGGGCGCTGATCCTTCCCGGCGGAGGCAACCGGGGAGCGATCCAGGCCGGCGCGCTACTCGCTCTCTTCGAACGGGGATTCGTTCCCGAGCTGATCGTCGGCGTTTCAGCAGGGGCCATCAACGGGGCCTATCTGGCTTTCCACCCATCCCTGGAAGGCATCCGAGATATCGTCGAGATCTGGCGTGGCCTGACAGGCCGGAGCCTGTTTGGGACCCGCCTCCCGTCGTTGCGACGTTTGGCAGCGTTTGCTCTCGGTCGTGCAGCGGCCTTCAAGAGCGACGGACTGGAGCACCTGCTAGTTGAGAATCTTCCTTCGGACCGTTTTGAAGACACCTCCGTTCCTCTGGTGGTCGCGGCGACCCATCTCGAAACTGGAACGGCCCGCGCGCTCGAATCGGGAGATCTGGTGAAGGCGGTGCTGGCCTCCGCGGCTCTACCAGCAGTACTTCCGCCGGTCACGGTCGACGGTGAGTTGTTGGTGGATGGCGCCGTCGCCGACCCGATTCCGATACATGTGGCAACCGAGAGGGGTTTCACCCGAGTGATGGTGGTCGAACCGGGGTACTCCTGTGCATGTCCCCGGGTGTTCGAGTCGGCACAGTCGGTCATGGGACAGGCGCTCGCAATCATGGCGAGAGAGCGCCTGCATCTCGAACTCCAGGCATACTCCAAATCCGTCAATGTGGTTCATCTCGGCTTGACTTGTCACGCCGATCGCCCCATCTCCGACTTCTCAGCAACAAAACAGATGATCGCTTCGGGACATTCAGAAGCTGCTCAGAAACTCGATGCACTCTTTGGTGGGCGCGAGTCCACTCTTGTTAGCCAGAGTCACGGGCAGGAATCCTGATTCCTGCTATCTGACTGTCGCAAAGCCGACAGAGACTGACATGGCGCGACACCAATTCGCCGAGGCGGCGACTCAACTCAAGTATCGAAAGGAGATACAAGGTATGAGTCTGTTCAAAAAACAGTCCCCGGCGGAAGAGTCGCCGTCATCTCAGCCGGCGATGGACATGGGCCCAATGGTCGGGATGCTGGCCAAGGCACCCGAAGAGCAACGACAACAGATGTTGACCGACCGTCTGACGGTGTTCGCCGGTCAGGATTCAGACACCAGAAACCGCGGCATGGGAGCCATGCTCGCGGCGGCGTTGAAGCTTCCCGATGACGACTACCAGAAGATCGCCGGGTCCCGTCTCGCAGTGCTGGGACAGTTCGCTCCGGATCAGCGCATGGAGTTGATGAAATCGCATGCGGCCGCGATCAAAGGCCTGCCGGAAGATCTCCGGATGAAGGAGATGCGAGTGATGAAATCCGTGCTTGCGGAGCTTCCCTCGGATAAGCGCCAGATGATGGAGACCACCATGAAAGATCTCGGGATGATGGGCTGATGGCCCCCGCTCGTGGCCGCTCGTGGCGGCGCTTTCTTGCTGCCTATCTGGTGGTCTATGGAGTCATGGTTGGCTGGTGGTGGGTGATGCGGACGACAGCCGAAGCGACCGGTCCCATCCCCACCGTCCTCATCGCCTACCTGGTGCCCGTCGGCGCTGTGGTAGGGATTGTCACGTGGGGTCGACGTCGACCGAGGCGTGGTGGCGATGACCTCTGACGTTGTAGGTGCCCTGGTGGCTATGGGTCTCATCAGCGTTGTGGTGACACTCATGACCTTTCCGTTCGTGGAGCGTTCCTCCTACCTGGCCTGTCGGCCTCCACGGTTCGTCGCCGGCGTGGTGTTCATGCCGCTGTTCGTGGCTATTGGTGTGGCGCTCGGAGCTCCTTGGTCGGCCGCTGAGCGTGTCGTCGCTTTCCTCTTCCTACTTGCAGGGTTCTGGGCGTCGTCAGCATGGCTTTATCACCCGACCACACAGGGGGAATATGTCGCTGGCCTCGAGTTCGGACCGGGGCTGAGTTTCCGCCCTGATCTCGTGCTTCCCGGGGGAGTTGCCCTGGTCAAAGGCCTGATCCTCACCGGTGTCGGCATGCTGCTGTCGTTCCAGGAAGCTTTCATGCTGCCTGTCTGGAACTGGTGGGGTTTTGTACTCGCCTTTTTCGGGATCATCACGATCATCCCCATCCGGGGGATGTCAAAGATGCTGGCTCGCCGGAGCCGATTCCTCGGAGGCCGTCCCCTGTGGCAGGGTTCGGTCAAGGTGGGTCTGCTGGTGGTCGGCCTCGCCATACTCCTCTACGGATTTCTCTCTGCGTTCATGGGGTTCATCCCGTTCGTCGAGTTCCGGCCCAGGGGAGAGCTGGCCGGGGTCGCCGTCGGGCTGTTCGTCGCCGCCACGATCGCAATGGTTTTGCGTGAATGGTGGAAACGTGGCCTACTCGAGGGAACAGAGACAATGTCCGCCAGGTACCTGTCGACGCTTTGGCTCTACCTGTCCATAGTCGTGTTCATGTATGCCACGGTCCTGACGTTCATGGGCAGGGTGATGACATTCCAGCCAGACTCCAACCCGGTGGGGTTCGGTCTCGGTCTGCTTCTGATCGCTGCCGGGGCCGCGCTGGCTGTTTGGGTGCGGCCGTGGGCACTTCGCCACGAGTTGGACGGCGCCATCCGTGTGATGGTGGGCAACATGGCCGATATGGGAGCGGAAGCCCGTTGGGCCCTCATGACCAGACGGCTGCGCACTCTCGCCACATACCCACCGGCCCAGTGCGCCTGGCATCTGGGTCGGATGGATCAGGCGATATCAAGGTTGTCCCCACCCGACCGGGCAGCAATCGACGAGTCGCGACTTGCCGTAATGTCCTCGCTGTCCTCAGACGACCGCAGGGCAATCATGAAAGCCATGGATCGGTTGATCGCGTAGACGGTCCGGGGAAGAACTGAACCATGGACACTCTGGGGATATTCACCCTGGTGTGGCTTCTCTCCGCACTCACGCTCACAACCGGTGTTGGGGCGGGAATCGTATATGCCCCTGTGTTCCTGCTGTTCTTTCAGATGAGCCCCGTACTGGCGACCGCTCAGGTGTCGCATCCCGGCCAAGATCGCGATTGAGACCGGCACCGCAGCGGCGGCGCTCACGCTTGCCGCAGGTTCCCTTGTGGTGGCGACGGCCGGTGAGGACGACTGGGCTGTAAGCATCGGTAGCAGTGCCGGCCGCTCTGCTCTGCTCCCTCACGGCAAAGCGGCTTGCGCGCAGCGTCCTTTCACGAGGGCTGGGGCAAGCCGTCGGCATATCGATCCTGACAAGGGCAGCCGGGCTGACGATCAGTGAGATCCTGCTGTGATGGACCGACACATTCTGTGGGTTGCTGCGACTCAAACCACAGCAAACGATGGAGGGTCTATAGATGACTGGATTCGTGTTCTTCGGCCTGATAGCCGTGGCCGTAACAGCAACTTATGCGGTCAATGCTGTGAAGATCAGAATGGTCGCACATGCTCGACCGCTTGCCGCCTCGTCACTGGAAGCTCTGCAGGGTTTCCTCTACGTGGTGGTTCTCGTTCGGCTAATCGACACCACCATGCAGGCCACCGGAGTGGCTGCATACGTTGTCGGAGCGTTTCTCGGCACCCTGTTTGCAATGATCCACCAGCGTCGTCGCCAGCCGATCGTCTCCGATCATCATCACGCCTGTTGCCCTCTGCCGGGCACTCCTCTTGGGTGGACCGACCTAGGCGGGACACATTCGCCTTCTACCAGGGAGTAGCTCGAGGCGACCACGAACTGCCCGCTTCATCATTTCGCTGGCGACCGACACCGATTCGTCTCGCCACCGACTGATCACTCCAACTCGGTGAAAGGAGACATTCAAAATGGTGTGGTGGCTGTTCTTGCTTTTGCTGGGTCTGGCGGCAATTCCTTCATTCCTCTTGATGGCTGATCGGATCGTGGACGTCAACAGCCATCAAGTGATCCGCGGATGGGGAGTGCCCTATCTAGTGGTCAGCGTGGGAGCGCTCGTCGTTTCCGGCCTCAACGGCGGCGACTACCTGGAGCTCGTCGCTTGGGGCGCACTCGCGGGTCTCCTTGGCACGATCACCCTCGACATCGTTCGACTCATCGGCCTAAGAGCGGGCGCCTTCCCGCTGGACATGCCCATCATGTTTGGGCTGATGGCCTTTGGTAAAGCACGTCTTCTCCAGAGCCGGGTCATGGGACAAGTACTCACAAACGCGGTCGATTCGGGCACGGTCAAGGAGTTCGTTGGCGAGAGGATCGAGCGAATACCGACCCTTCCGGAACGTCAGCGAGTAAATGCGATGGCGGCGATGATGGGAGCGATTGCGACCCTCCCCGACTCCACACGTGAGGTAGTCGCCGGGGCGCAGGCCGCCGCGATGGGCTCACTGGACAGTGGCAGTCGCCAGAGGTTGATGACCGCAATGGACGTTGCCGGGGCCACGGAGCGTCCTGGTCAGCCTCGTGGTCTGCCCAGGGTGCCTTTCGCGGTGTTCCGTGCTGCTGCAGACCGTGGAATTCGCTCGCTGCGAGAGTCCCACATATCACTGATGCGGAGCGCCTTCACCGCGGGATATTTCTGGCACGCGATCAACGGAATCTCATTTGGGGTGGCGTACACCTTGCTATTGGGTCAGGGAAACGTTGGTTGGGCGATAGCTTGGGCCGTCGTTGTGTGGGCAGCGATGATGGTGGCGATGCCGGCGATGATGCCGGTTCTGAAGCTCCCTGCGTGGTTTCTCATCGTGCCGTTTGTGGCCCATATCGCTATGATCGTTCCCTACTTCCCGCTGACCGGTTGGGTGGGCGACGCGGCGAATCAGGCCAGTTTCTTGGGTTGGCTCATCGGCTGAGTGACCGCGGATCACGCATCAGAGCTGTGTGCAGCGCGGTCCTGAAGTTGGCGTGCCTTGCCCGTTTCAGATCGTAACGGAGTCAAGCAACCTTGAGCAGTTTGAGGTTGTGCTCAGTTCGGTTGTGACACAACCCGGATGTAGGGGAGTGGTGATTCCCAACCATCGGGGTACTTCTCGGCTGCCTCATCGTTGGAAACCGAGGGCAGAATGATCACGTCGTCACCTTGTTCCCAGTTGGCTGGAGTGGCGACCTGCTCATTGGCGGTGAGCTGACAGGAGTCCAGGAGCCTGAGGATCTCGGCGAAGTTGCGGCCCGTGCTCATCGGGTAGGTCAGGGTCGCCTTGATCTTTTTGTCAGGTCCGATGATGAACACCGAGCGGGCGGTCGCGTTGTCACCAGCGGTCCTGCCCTCAGATGTGTCCCCAGCATCGGCCGGCAACATGTCGTAGAGCTTGACGACCTCGAGACTCGGGTCTCCGATCAATGGGTAAGTGACTGCATGGCCCTGAGACGACTCGATGTCTGCGGACCAAGATTCATGGTCGCTGACCCCGTCGACACTGATGCCGATGATCTTGCAGCCGCGCTTGTCGAACTCAGGCTTCAGGCCCGCAACGGTTCCGAGTTCAGTGGTGCATACGGGTGTGAAATCCTTCGGATGGGAGAACATCAGCGCCCAGCCGTCACCGATCCATTCGTGGAAGCCAATCGTTCCCTGGGTGGTTTCGGCCGTGAAGTCGGGTGCCACATCGTTGATTCGTAGAGACATTGGGGGCTCCTTTCGCCTCAACTGTCGGATGCTCCCACTCTATCGCGCTCTCCCGGTTGGTGTCAGGGGGGAACGATCAGCTGACGGTGAGACTGGTTTCCTCGACGGGGCCACCGCTTCGCTGCCATTCGGGGTAGCCGTCTTCGAGCCGTCGGGCCGGTTGTCCTCTGGCGATGAGGGTGCGGACGGCCTGGTCGGCGTACACGCAGTAGGGGCCCCGGCAGTAGGCAACGATTTCCCGATCCGTGGGAAGCTGGGGAAGCAGTTGGTCGAGTTGGTCGGGTGGGACGGGGATAGCTCCGGGAATGTGTCCAGCGTCGTATTCGATTCGTGGCCGCACGTCGATGAGGGTCGCCTGGTCGCGTTCAAGCCGCTCTTGGAGTTCACTGCGGCTGATGATCTTGATCTCGGTGCGGTCTCCGAGGTAGGCAAGGGCGAGTTGGGCGATGTCGTCGAGATGCCGCGTTGTGACATCGCGCAGTGCGGCCCACAGGTCGTATACGCGTTGGTCTGCGAGGCGGTAGTAGATACGCGTGCGATCTCGGCGTGTGCTGACGAGTCCGACACGGGCGAGCCTGCGGAGGTGGTGAGAGGTGTTCGCGACACTCTGTTCGATAGCGTCCGCGACGTCTTCGACGCTCCGCTCGCCCTGCGCGAGCAGTTCGATGATCTCCGCCCTTCGACCGCTGGCCATCGCTCCGGCGACGGCGGCAAAACCGTCGAAGAGAGCGTCTTTGGCGGAACGTTGTCCTATCGGCAACTGAGTTGTCACCATGCCTCCTGGATCCCTGCTTGTATTCAAAGGAACGTTTGACAATAGACGGCGGTTCTTCGTATTGTAATCAAAGCAACGTTTGAATGTTAGGGAGTCTGTTCATGGACATCGTGCCGATCATCGATACTGGGCTGGGAAACAGCAGCTACATCGTCGACCTGGAAGACGGCAATGCTCTTGTTGTCGATCCGGAACGGGATCCGTCGCCATACCTCGAGGTGGCCGAGCAACGAAACCTGCGGCCACGGTTCACCGTCGAGACCCACCTCCATGCCGACTTCGTCTCAGGTAGCCGCGAACTCATGGCCGAGGGAGCAGCGCTGGCAGCCCCGGCGGGAAGCGACCTGTCTTTCGACTACCGCCGACTCGACGACGGAGACGAGATCGACCTTGGTGGGTTGACCCTCCGTGCGATCGCGACCCCGGGGCATACTCCGGAACACCTCGCGTACCTGTTGTTGGATGATGCCTCACCGCTTGCCCTGTTCTCCGGTGGGACGCTCATGGCGGGTGGTGTCGCTCGTACCGACCTGCTCTCACCGGACCTGACCGAGCCGCTCGCCCGCGCGGCTTACCGTTCGATCCGGGACCGGCTCCTGGTGCTCCCCGACGACCTGGCGGTATACCCGACCCATGGGGCCGGGTCATTCTGTTCGGTTGCACCCACCGGGGAGAGGACAACAACGATTGGGAGGGAACGGCGCTCGAATCCGCTTCTGCAAGCCGACTCGGAGGACGACTTCGTGGCAACGCTGCTCGGGGGATTGGGAACTTACCCGGCCTACTTCGGCCGGATGCGAGACCTCAACCGTGCCGGACCGGCCGTCTACGGAGCAGCCCCACCGGTCCTTCATCCACTCTCCGCGGACGAATTCGCGACCCTGCAAACTGGCGGTGCCGCAGTCGTTGATGCCCGTCCGATCGACCGGTATGCGGCCGGCCATATACCGGACTCACTCTCGATCGAGTTGCGGGATCAGTTCGGCACATGGCTGGGATGGCTCGCTGACCCGAACCGCCCCATCGTCATCGTTGTCGACGATGACCAGGACACAACGAACCTGGTGTGGCAGACCCTCAACGTCGGCTTCGAGCCGCCAAAAGGGCGGCTCGCAGGTGGGATCGGCGCCTGGCGTGCCGCCGGCCGGCCCGTGACACAGACCGACCTCATTCCGGCGGGGAGCGTCAGTGCCGACCGCACAATCATCGACGTCCGACAGTCCTCCGAATGGCAGACAAACCATGTTACGGGAGCGATCCACGTCGAACTCGGTGATATCACCGCACAAGCGAATCAGCTCGGAGACGATGTGCAAATCCACTGTGGCCACGGTCAACGAGCCATGACCGCCGCCAGCCTCCTCGAACAATCCGGCGTCGAAGAACTGACAGTCACCACCGGCGGGCCCAAACAAGTGGCCGCCGCCCTTGCCGACAGTCGCCACTAGGTGCCCCTCCAAGAGCAATAGGGATGACGGCACCAATC
>FXBF010000436.1_pt1 | contig 14301 bp, 12 predicted proteins | sample 5335321 | NCBI WGS metagenome assembly FXBF01 (sample SAMEA103928391, study PRJEB20085) | sediment metagenome | isolation source: sediment
ACCTCGCCCGGATTTCTTCGACAAAATGTCCAAGATTTCACTCGTAAGGTACTAAAGGTCGCGTATTCTAACCGTGCCGCCTTGGCACCACAACCGACTCACCGGTCGATCGATCATTTCAGCCGCCAAGAAAAAGCCGCTTGGGGGCCACCCGGCCGTCCTTGAGCATCATACCGACACCCAGAAAACGGGCGCCTTCCGTGTACAACCTGACCCAGCCCGAGCGCGGTGTCTCCGCCGCCCGAACCGCCTGACCGCGACACAGGTAGTAGGCCGCATCCCGCGAGAGTTTGACCCCGGGCAAGTGAGCCAGGCCGTCATCAGTCGGCATCAGAAAGGCGTTTAGCTGCGCGGGATTCCGCACCGCCCGCAGCGCCTCAAGACCCACGGCATCCTCGACCCGGAACCCGCCCACCGTCAACCGGCGCAGGGCCGCGACATGGGCACCGCAGCCCAAGACCGTGCCGAGATCACACGCCAGACTGCGCATGTAGAATCCCTTGGAGCAGTGAATTTCGATTTCAACGACGTCGCCGTCTCGAAAATCCAACAGCCGGATATCGTACACGACCACACGACGAGGCTGGCGCTCGACCTCAATCCCCTTGCGCGCCAACTTGTACAGCGGCTGGCCGTTCCGCTTCAGGGCGGAATACATGGGCGGCACCTGTTCGATCTCCCCCTTGAAATCCGCCAGGGCACGTTCTATGTCGCCACGGGTCAGCCGTACCGGCTGCGTCTCGACAACCTCCCCTTCGGAATCCCCGGTACTGGTAACTTGCCCCAACCTAAACGCCGTCCAGTAGCGTTTATCGGCGTCAATCAAGAAACGTGAGACCTTGGTCGCCTCGCCGAAACACAGCGGCAGCAGACCGGTAGCGATGGGATCGAGGCTGCCGGTATGACCGGCCTTGCGGGCCCGAAAAATCCTTTTCGCCTCCTGGAGCGCCCGATTGGAGGTTATACCGACCGGTTTGTCTAACAGGAGTATCCCGTGGCTGGTGGGGGGGTGGGCGGTCTCGTTTGGCAAAACATTGTTCATCAACTCGGGCCTTGTTTTGTATCGGCCAAAACGGCGCGATCAATCAGCTTAGCGAGTTCAACGCCCCTTTCAACGGAACTATCGTATTTAAAGTTTAGCTTCGGGGTAACACGAAGGTCGAGACGGCTGCTAAGCCGTTTGCGCAGGTATCCGGCGGCACGATTAAGGGCCGCTACCATCTCGTCCGGCGCGCCGCCTTTTTCCAGTTGCGTCACATAAATCTTGGCTAACGACAGATCCTTACTCACATCGACCCCCGTTATAGTAACCATGCCGATCCGTGGATCATCAAGCTCGCGCGTGATGATATTGGCCAATTCGCGCTGCAGCAGTTCGGCAATGCGACGGGGTCGACTGAATTCTCGGGGCATATCGAAAAGGTTCTCAGTCAGATCGGGCGACCTCGACGGTTTCATAGACCTCGATCTGGTCGCCAACCTTGACATCGCTATAATTCTTTACGCCGATCCCGCACTCGATCCCAGCCTTGACCTCGCTTGCGTCATCCTTAAAGCGGCGCAGTGACTCCAGTTTGCCTTCAAAGATAACCACATTGTCGCGCAGCACGCGAATCGAGTTGTTGCGCTTAACGACACCTTCCATAACCATACAACCGGCAATCGCACCAATCTTCGGCGCCCTGAACACATCCCGCACTTCCGCCAGCCCGATGATTTGTTCCTTGAACTCGGGTTTGAGCATCCCCCTTATCGCATCCTTGACCTCGTTTACCGCGTCGTAGATAACATTGTAGTAATGGAGATCAACGTCTTCACTTTCGATAAGACTGCGAGCCACGGCGTCCGCGCGGACATTGAATCCGATGATAATCGCTTTCGAGGCAATGGCGAGATTGACATCCGATTCACTGATTCCACCGACCATGCCGTGTACCACCTTGACACGCACTTCATCCATAGACAGCTTCTCCAGCGCCTCGGTCAACGCCTCGACCGAACCCTGGACATCCGCCTTGATAAGCAGGTTGAGCGTCTGCACGGAACCCGCTTCCATTTGCTGAAACACATTCTCCAGCTTGGCGGCTTGCTGGCGGGCGAGCTTGACCGCCTTATATTTTCCCTGCCGGTACAGGGCAATCTCCCGCGCCTTGCGTTCATCCGCGACGACTAACATTTCATCGCCGGCGACCGGGGCCCCACTCAGGCCTTGGATCTCTACCGGCGTCGATGGCCCCGCCTGTTTGATCTGACGTCCCAGCTCATCCACCATGGCCCGCACGCGTCCACTCTCGGTTCCCGCTAGCACTACATCGCCCTTGTGCAGGGTCCCCCGCTGCACCAACACCGTGGCCACCGGTCCGCGTCCCTTGTCGAGTCGGGCCTCGATCACCAACCCGCTGGCCGGGCTTTCCCTAACCGCCTTAAGCTCAAGAACCTCGGCCTGCAGCAGCACGGCGTCAAGCAGATCATCGATGCCCTGCCCGGTCTTGGCCGAGACCGAGACAAACATGGTATCGCCGCCCCAGGCCTCCGGGATAACCTCGTGCGCCCCCAATTCCTGGGTGACCCGCTCGACGTCCGCCTCCGGCTTGTCGATCTTATTGATGGCGACCACTATCGGAACGTTCGCATCGCGCGCGTGGTGGATGGCTTCAACCGTCTGAGGCTTGACCCCATCGTCGGCGGCGACCACCAGAATCACGATATCCGTGGCCTTGGCGCCCCGGGCCCGCATCGCCGTAAACGCCTCGTGGCCCGGTGTATCCAAGAATGTGACCACGCCTTTATCGGTCTTTACGTGATAGGCGCCGATGTGCTGGGTGATCCCACCGGCTTCTCCGCTGGCCACCTTGGTGTCGCGGACGTAATCGAGCAGTGAGGTCTTGCCGTGGTCTACGTGTCCCATGATCGTCACCACCGGCGGCCGCTTTTCGGCCTCCCCTTCGACAACTTGTTTTTCGGTAAGCAGCGCTTCCGGGCCTTCGGGCGTGATCTCTTTGATGGTGTGTCCCATCTCTTGCACAACAATCATCGCCGTTTCCCGGTCCAAGGCCTGATTGATCGTCACCATTGAGCCCATCTGCATCATAACCTTGATGACCTCGGCGGCCTTCACCGACATGGCCTGGGCCAGCTCCGCTATGGTGATTGTCTCGGGAATAGCGACCTCGCGCACCACCGGTGTCGTGGGTTTGGCAAAACCGTGCTGACCGGACATGCTGGTGGCAACCCGCCTTTTCGGCCGCACCGGGGCCGCCCTGCGCCGCACCTTGGTGCCCTTGGCAACGTGCAGTTCCCGGCGTTCACGCGCCTCTTTTTTCTTGGCCTTCTTCGGCCGTTCGACCTTCTCAACCTTCTTGGCCTTTGCGCGGCGCTCGTCACCGGGCTTTTTCGCCTCGACGGCCTTCGTCTCCGCCTCTTTAGCCGGCTCGCGAGTCTCGGCCGCGGCGACCTTGGCGGCGGGTTTCGCCTCGGTCTCCGGCCACTGCTGGGCCTTGACCGGCTCGGCCTTCTGTTTCGCGGCAACCTTCGCGACTTTTTCCTGCCGCGCGGCCTCGGCGGCCTCGGCCTCTTTCCTTGCCGTTTCCGTGGCCTGTTCTTCCAGTACGCTGCGTTTTATGAGTGTGCGCTTTTTTCGAACCTCGACGTGAATCGTCCGGGCGGCACCGGTGCGGGACGTCTGTCTGATTTGACTGGTCGTCTTCTGCTTGAGCGTGATCCTGCTTCGCTTCGGCGTCGCACTCGTATCCCTCGCACCCTGCAGGTAACCCAGTAAAATCTTCTTGTCCTCATCGCTGAGCGTGTCGTCGGATTTCTTACCGGCAATACCGGCCTCGACAAGCTGCTTCAACAGCTTGGAGGATGGAATACCGATTTGCTCTGCGAAGTTTTCGATACTGACTTCTGCCATAGGTGTTTCCTCGCTACCGGTCAGGCCTGTTCTTCCTCAAACCACGGCGCACGGGCTGTCATAATCAATTTGCTGGCACGTTCTTTGTCCATGCCTTCGATCTCCATTAAATCGTCGACCGCCTGTTCGGCCAGGCCTTCCATGGTTCGGATTCCATGGCTGGCCAGCAGCTGAGCGGTGTGCTCATCCATCCCCTCCATCTCGCGCAGGTCCTTCTCCGGTTCCGCCAACTTAATCTTCTCCTCCTGAGTGATCGCGCTTACCAAAAGGTTGTCTTCAGCCCGCTGGCGCAGCTCATCAACCAACCCTTCATCAAACTCCTGAACGTCGAGGAGTTCCTGCTTGGGGACGTAGGCCACCTCTTCCACGGTAGTGAACCCTTCCTGAGCCAATATGGTGGCCACGTCCTCCCCGACGTCGAGTCGCTCCATGAACCGCTGGACTATGCGGGCGTTTTCGGACTCGGTCTTTTCGCTGGCCTCCTGCTCGGTCATAATATTGATTTCCCAGCCGGTAAGTTCGCTCGCCAGCCGCACATTCTGGCCACCACGTCCGATAGCCTGCGATAGCTGGCTTTCCTCCACCGTCGCGTCCATACTAGTCCGTTCCTCATCGACGACGATTGAGGTCACCTCCGCCGGGGCCAGGGCGTTGATCACGAACTGCGCCGGATCTGACGACCATTTAATAATATCAACCCGTTCCCCGGCGATTTCGTTGGATACGCTCTGGACCCGGGAGCCACGGATTCCCACGCAGGCGCCCACCGGATCGATCTTGGTATCACCGGAACTGACGGCGATCTTGGCGCGCAATCCTGAGTCGCGCGCCGCCGAGTGGATCTTGATCAGCCCCTCACCCGCCTCAGGGACTTCCAGTTTAAACAGCTCGATCAACAATTCGGGACCGATCCGGCTGAGGAACAACTGCGGTCCGCGTGGTTCCGACCGCACGTCCTCGAGAATCGCACGGATGCGGTCACCCGGGCGCAGGCCTTCGCGGGTGATCATCTTCGATTTATCCAGCTTCGCCTCGGCCCCGCCGAGGTCCACGATCGCATCACCCCGCTCCATGCGCTTCACAACACCGGTGACCATCTCCCCCTTGCGGGCGGAAAACTCCTTAACGATCTGCTTGCGCTCAGCCTCGCGCACCTTCTGCATAATGACCTGCTTGGCGGCCTGGGCGGCGATGCGGCCGAATTCGACGGGCTCCAATGGCTCTTCCACGTAGCCATCAACCTCGGCGTCCGGGTCGCGTTCACGCGCCTCACTCAGGCTCAACTGGCGGTCGGGAAACTCGATCTCCGCATCATCAGGCAGCACCTGCCAACGACGGAAGGTGTCGTATTCACCGGTGTCCTGCCGGATCGCGACCCTCGCTTCAATATCCTTTTTGTAGCGTTTGCGAGTCGCGGTCGCTAACGCCGCCTCGATCGCCTGAAAAATCACCTCTTTCTCGAGGCTCTTCTCACGCGAAAGCGCGTCCGCCATCATCAATATCTCGTTGTTCATAACTGTTCCCCATCGCGACCACCCTCACGACTCAGGGACCAATCTGGCTTTCTCCACCTCGCCCAAGGGTAGTTCATAAAACTCTCCGTCAACCTCAACTATAATGTACTCGCCCCGCATTTCGCGTAGACGACCGCTAAACTTTCGGCACCCGTTCATTGGGTGCCGCAGCCACACCTTGATTTTCTGACCGATAACCTTCTCAAAATGCTCGCGTTTTACCAACGGTCGATCCAGGCCCGGGGAGGAGACCTCCAGGGTGTAGTGCCCCACAATCGGATCCTCTACGTCCAGAATTGCACTGAGCTGATGGCTGACATCGGCACAGTCCTCAACGGTTACGCCGCGCGGGTTATCGACAAAAACGCGCAGCACGGTGTTGGGGCCGCTGCCCACCAACTCGAGCATCACAAGCTCGAACCCAAGCGCCTTGGCCCCGGGTTCCAATAAGGCGTGCAGCTCTGCTTCATGATGCCGCATCAAAATAACCGCCCATAACGAAAAAGTGGGCGCGCGGCCCACCTTCTAGAAAACCCCATAATTCGTCGCGATTATAGGGAATTCAACGTAAAACTCAACGCGTCATCCCACAATATCGTGCCGCTCCGCCGCCTCGCTCCCCGCCGCCAAAACACAAAACCCCGCCTAATGCGGGGCTTTGTTGTTGTTTTGGTAGCGGGGGTAGGATTTGAACCTACGACCTTCGGGTTATGAGCCCGACGAGCTGCCAAACTGCTCCACCCCGCATCGGGACACCGTATTCTAGAATCTATACGGGGTATTTTCAAGGAGGAATCAAGAAGTTACGTTTCCAGATTTGCGATTTTGAACGCCGAACTCAGGATATTGCATCGATCGCCTTGGCGCACAGGTCCAAGATGACGCCGACCCAGGGGATGACCAGCACCATTGCCAGACCATTGATTCCCATTAGAATCCGCATATCGATGCCGGCCTTTATCGGCGCCTCGGTTTCGGGTGGATCAAAATACATAAGCTTGATGATCCGGAGATAATAATAGGCACCGATGACCGCAAACAGCACCGCCACCACCGCGAGCCAGATCAACTGCCCATCAATAAGTGCCTGGATCACGGACAATTTTGCGTAAAAACCCACGGTCGGCGGTATCCCGGCCATGGAAAACATCAGCAATAGCATCAGGAAGGCGTACCAGGGGTTTTTCTGATTCAAGCCCTTGAAGTCGTCAAGGCGATCCGCCTCGAAACCAGCGCGCGAGAGCAGAATAATCATGCCAAAGCTGCCCAAGCTCATAAAGGCATACACCAAGACATAGAACATGGCGGAACTGTAACCGTTCGGTGTAGCGCTAAGAATACCTAAAAGAAAAAAGCCCATATGTGAGATTGTCGAGTAGGCCAACATTCGCTTTATGTTTGACTGGGCAATCGCAACGACATTGCCAAAGGCAATAGACAGAACCGCCAAAATAATCAACATGTCCTGCCACACCGAAGACAGATCTTCGAGGCCGCCGATCAGCAGGCGCATAACAATAACGAAGCCGGCAAGCTTCGGCGCCGTGCCGATAAAAAGGGTCACCGACGTCGGCGCCCCGTGGTATACATCCGGCACCCACATATGGAACGGCACCACCCCTAATTTGAAGCCAAGCCCGACAATCACGAATATCAGCCCAAAGATCAAGATCATATTATCGGCGGCGCCCATCTCGCTGACGGCGCGTTTAACCACGGCGATCTCAAGGCTGCCTGTGGCCCCATACAGCATCGACATGCCGTAGAGCAGCATGCCGGACGCCATGGCGCCGAGCACAAAGTATTTCATCGCTGCTTCGGTCGCCAGGGAGGAATCCCGCTGAAAAGCGACCATGGTATAGAGGCAGAGCGCCAACAGCTCCAAACCAAGATACAACGTCAGAAAATGACTCGCCGAGGCCAAGATCATCATGCCGACAACACCGAATAAACCGAGCACGAAATACTCACTACGAAATATCCCGCGCTCACGGTTATATCGGCGCGAATACACAAATACTACGAAAACAAGCAGATAGATCGCGAGCTTGATAATGTCCGAAAGCGCATCGTCAACAAACATGTTGTTGAACGTAAAAACGGGTGGTGCAAAGATATTTTGCAGCGTAAGGAGCGCGGCAACAAATAGAGTTGCCAGGGCTAACAGATAGCTGACCATCCGCCACCGCTCGGAGAGGTATAAATCGACGACGAGAATCAGACATGCCATGGAAAAAATAAAGATCTCCGGTATCGCCGGTGCGACATCAGGCATCTCAAAAACCGCCTTTTGTATTGCTTCATTCATTTGTTAAATCGTGCACCGTAAATCGTAATATCCAAAATTCGATGCGGTTAGATTTTCGAAACCGAAACCTGCTGAAGCAGATTCTCCACCGACGCGTGCATCACATCCAGGATCGGGAACGGCCACACTCCCACAACCAGGACCGCCAAGGCGAGAAGCGCAAAAAAGAGTATTTCTCGAGCGCTGAGATCGGTCAACGCTGCAACCTTTTCATTCGCCACTTTCCCATAAATGACACGTTTATACATCCACAGCGTATAGGCGGCGCCGAGTACCAGTGTTGTTCCGGCAAGCAGCGCATACCAAAAACTCACCTGGAACGCGCCAAGGATCACCAAAAACTCGCCGACAAAACCCGACGTCCCCGGCAGGCCCGAATTGGCCATCGCGAACAGCATCATGAAGGCGGCGAATACCGGCATGCGATTGGCGACCCCACCATAGTCCTTGATCGACCGGCTATGCATGCGATCGTACATGACCCCCACGCATAGAAACAGCGCGCCTGAGATAAAACCATGTGAGATCATCTGCACCAGAGCACCTTCAATCCCTTGGGAGTTGAAGGTAAAAAAGCCCAGTGTCACGAACCCCATATGCGAGACCGACGAATAGGCGATCAGCTTTTTCATATCCTCCTGAACCAAAGCCACCAGCGCGATGTAGATCACCGCAATCAGCGACAGGGCTATCATGAATCCCGCCAAGGCCTGACTCGCGTCCGGTAGAATAGGCAGATTAAAACGGATAAGGCCGTACGCGCCCATCTTCAACATGATGGCGGCCAGGATCACTGAACCGCCGGTCGGCGCCTCGACGTGCGCGTCCGGCAACCAGGTATGAACCGGCCACATCGGCACCTTGACCGCGAAGGCCGCGAGAAACGCGAAAAACAGCAGTAACTGCGCGGTCTCCCCCAACTTGAGGGTTTGAAAATCCAAGATGCTAAAGCTATTACCGGCCTGGTAATAGAGATAGATAAACCCTACCAGCATCAACAACGATCCAAGCAAGGTGAACAGGAAAAACTTGATGCTGGCATAGATCCGATTTGCTCCTCCCCAGATGCCGATGATGAGAAACATGGGTATCAGCATAGCTTCCCAGAAGACATAAAACAGGACGGCATCCAATGCCGAAAAGACACCAATCATCAGTCCTTCCATAATCAGAAACGCCGCCATGTATTGGGCGACTTTTTCTTTGATCGCCCGCCATGACGAAATCACCACGATCACCGTGAGAAAACTGGTCAGTAATATAAACGGCATGGAAATGCCGTCTATGCCAAGGTGATAGCGGATGTTAAACGCCGGTATCCACTCCTGCAGTTCCGTGAATTGCATTGCCGCGGTAGCTTTGTCAAACCGTGTATAAAGCGGCACGGTAACAAAAAACTCGAGTACGGCCACCACCAAAGCAAACCAACGCACTCGCGGCGTATTTTGGTTTCCTCCGACCGCCAGAGCGAGCAGGCCAACCGCGCCCAGGATCGGCAACCAAATGGCGATACTTAGTAGGCTTGACTCAAACAGCATCCTAAACCGACTCCATAGATCAGAACTGGAGGAACCACGTCAGCAGCAGAAACAACCCGATGATCATGGCAAAGGCGTAGTGGTAAACATATCCGGACTGTACGCGCCGAATGACGGCGGAGCCCCAGGCGATAAGGCGCGCCGTGCCGTTCACAGCGATACCGTCGATCAGTCTGACATCGCCGATGCGCCACAGTAGGCGACCTACCCGTCTTGCGCCGCCGGCAAATACAAATTGATTGAATTCATCAAAGCCGTACTTGCGGTCCAACACTGTGTACAGCACACGAACGCGCCGCGTGATAAGACCGGGAAGATTTGGACGCTCGATATATAAGAACCAGGCCAGAACGATGCCGGCCACCGCCAACCACAGCGGCCCCGGCTTCATGGCTTGGCTTATAAAGCTTGTGAGCAAACCAAATCCGCTCTTGCCCTCAAATTCATTTCCTATCTGCCCCAGCACATCATGCTCCGGGAGCACCTTGATAGCCTCCCCGAAAAAGCCGGCAAACAGCATCGGCTCCAGGAAGTAGGCGCCGGCGAAAACTGAGGGAATCGCCAGCAGCACCAAGGGCAACCATACCACCCACGGCGATTCCCTAAGCTGTTTCCGCGTATGGCCATCCATCCGCGGCTTACCGTGAAAGGTCATAAACAGGAGGCGGAAGATATAGAACGCGGTTACGAACACCCCGGCGGTCACCGCAAAATAGGCGACGCCTGATCCCGGCAGTTGCGAAGCGTGCACCGCCTCAATAATGGCATCCTTGGAAAAGAATCCAGCGAACGGTGGAATCCCCGCCAGTGCAAGCGATCCGATCACCGCCGTGACATACGTAATCGGCATATGATTCTTAAGTCCTCCCATTTTGCGCATATCCTGCTCATGATGCATAGCGATGATCACAGAGCCCGCCGCCAAGAACAGCAACGCCTTGAAAAAGGCGTGGGTGCCGAGATGAAAGATGGCCGCGGAATACGCGGAGGCGCCCAGGGCTACCGTCATATAGCCAAGTTGGGAAAGGGTCGAATAGGCTACAACGCGCTTGATGTCATTCTGAACGATACCGACCAAGGCCATGGACAAGGCGGTAATCGCGCCGATAACCAGAACCACGCTGAGCGCGGTCTCGGAAAGCTCAAAGAGCGGCGACATGCGCGCAACCATGAAGATTCCGGCGGTTACCATGGTGGCAGCGTGGATCAAGGCCGAAATAGGGGTCGGACCCTCCATCGAGTCCGGCAACCACACGTGCAACGGTACCTGCGCCGACTTGCCCATGGCGCCGATAAATAAGAGGATAGGGATCAGGGTCAGGATCTGCCACTGTACACCGGGCAGAATCTCGACCGTTTTGCCGGTCATCTGCGGCGCGGAGGCGAAAACCGCGGCATAATCCAAGGTGCCGAAATATATGAAGACCGCCGCAACCCCCAACAAGAAACCCAGATCGCCGACCCGGTTAACGAGGAACGCTTTGAGGTTGGCGAAGATTGCCGATTCGCGTTCAAACCAGAAGCCGATCAACAGGTAGGATACCAGGCCGACCGCTTCCCAACCGAAAAACAGCTGCAGGAAGTTGTTGGACATCACCAGCATCAACATCGAAAAAGTAAACAGCGAGATGTAACTGAAAAAGCGCTGATAGCCCGGATCGTCGCGCATATAACCGATGGTGTAGATGTGCACCATGAATGAGATAAAACTCACTATGACCATCATCGTGGCGCTCAGCTTGTCGATCAGAAATCCGACCTCAAACGGGAATCCGCCGCTCTCACCCCAGATATAGACCGTCCCATTATAGGTATTGCCGTTCGACACATCTTGGAATACCACCAGGGACAACACGAACGCGATGGCTACGCCGGCGATAGTTATGGTATGGGCGCCGGTACGCCCGATCTTCCAGCCGAACAACCCGGCGATAATGGCCGTAATGAGAGAGGCCAGCGGAATCGCCAGATAGATGACTTGCATATTCTCAAACATTGATTCAGCCCTTCAGGGTATCCAGATCTTCGACGTTGATCGTATGTCGGTTGCGGTACAAAACAATCAGGATTGCCAGCCCGATGGCCGACTCCGCCGCGGCGACTGTCAGGATGAAAAACACAAATACCTGGCCGGCGATATCCCCCAGATAGTGCGAGAACGCGATAAAATTCATGTTCACGGCCAGCAGCATTAATTCAATCGCCATGAGCAGAATCACGACGTTCTTCCGGTTGAGAAAAATCCCCGCCACGCCTAATGCGAACAGGATGGCTCCGAGAATCAAAATGTTTGTCAGTGGGATCATCTTCTTTTTTCCGCCTTCATTTTTACCAAGCGCACGCGATCACTGCGCTTCACGCGCACCTGTTGAGCCGGGTTCTGGTACTTGCTGTCCTTGCGTTTTCGGTGGGTCAACACGATCGCGGCGATAATGGCGACCAGCAGGATCAATGCCGCAATTTCAAACGGATACACGTAGAAGGTATAGAGCAACCGCCCCAATTGACGGGTATTGCTGTAATCCGCCGGCTGACCTTCCGGCTTTGGCATGGCATCAAGATCAAATGGGCCTGACGCCAGGACCATGGCCATCTCGAGCACCAGCAACACCGCCACCACGCCACCGATCGGAAGATACTCTCCGAAACCTTCCCGGGATCGAACCAAGTTGACATCCAACATCATTACTACAAACAGAAATAACACCATTACCGCGCCGACATATACCAGCACCAACACGATCCCCAGGAATTCCGCTTCTAAAAGGACCCACACACACGCGGCGCTGAAAAACGCCAGCACCAGAAACAGCGCAGCCTTCACCGGATTACGTATGGTAATGACCATTGAGGCGGCGAAAATCAGGATGCCGCCGAAAAAGTAAAACACCAATTGTTGGAAATCCATGCTCGACCGTTATCTATATCTTGGATTAAAGGCTACTGCACATTAATATTGTTTCTTCCGCAATCCGTAACTTTAGACCACGAGCCTAACGATAGGGCGCATCCACCGCCCGGTCCGCGGCAAGCTGCTTTTCGTGCCGGTCACCGATGGCAAGCAATTCCTTTTTGCTGATAACATTTCCACCGCGGTTCTCAAAATGGTATTCATATATGCGCGTTAACACGATGGAGTCGACCGGGCAGGCCTCCTCGCAAAACCCACAGTATATGCACTTAAAAAGATCGATGTCGTAACGCGTCGTCCGTCGACTGCCGTCTTCCCGCTGTTCGGATTCAATGGTAATGGCCAGGGCCGGACACACCGCTTCACACAGCTTACACGCAATGCAACGTTCTTCTCCGTTCGCGTAGCGGCGAAGCGCATGCAGGCCGCGGAAACGCGGCGACATCGGGGTTTTTTCGTCCGGATACTGGATGGTAATCTTTCTCGCGAACAGGTTGCGGCCGGTCAACGAAAGACCCTGAATCAGCTCCCACAGTAAAAAGCTTTGAAAATAGTGTTTAACCCGACGCATTGCGACCATGATTACCGCTCAGTGAAAAAGACCGCCCCAGGGGGTAAAAAATGTGGCCACGCCGATCACGCCAATCCAAACGAGGGTCACCGGAATGAATACCTTCCATCCCAATCGCATGATCTGGTCATAGCGATAGCGCGGAAAGGTTGCCCGAAACCAAAGAAACAGAAACAGCACAAGGGACACCTTGAGCAGCAGCCAGCCGAGTGGCGGAAGCCAGGTAAAGGGCCAGACATCGAAAAGTGGAAGCCAACCGCCCAGAAACAGGATCGTCGTTAAGGTCGCGATGAGGATCATGTTGGCGTACTCAGCGAGGAAAAAGATCGCAAACGCCATGCCCGAGTACTCCACATGGAAGCCGGCGACAATCTCCGATTCCCCTTCGGCGACATCAAACGGGGACCGGTTGGTCTCCGCCACGCCGGAGATAAAATACACCAGAAAGAGCGGAAACAAGGGCAGAAGATACCATTGGTGGATGCCGCCTTGCTGGTGCAGCACGATCTCCCGCAGGTTAAGGCTGCCGGCGGCCATCAACACACCGACCAGCGCAAAGCCCATGGCGATCTCGTAGGCGACGATCTGCGCCGCTGAACGCATGGCGCCCAGGAACGCGTACTTCGAATTGGACGCCCAGCCCGCCACGATGACGCCGTAGACGCCCATCGACGTCAGGGCCAGGATATACAAAAGGCTCGCATCAACGTTCGCCAGCACCATCGTATCGGTAAAAGGGATCACCGCCCAGGCGGCAAGCGACGGCGTAATCACCAGCATCGGCGCCACCAGGAACAGGAAACGGTTGGCATTGGTGGGAATAATAACTTCCTTCATCAGCAGTTTGAGCGCGTCGGCGATGGGCTGCAGCCAACCGCGCGGACCGACGCGATTGGGGCCGACTCGGACTTGCATGTAGCCGATTAATTTCCGTTCCGCGAAGGTCAGGTAGGCGACCGCGGTCATCAAGGGCAGTAAGATTGCGGCAATCTTCAACAGGTTGATCAACACCACCTGTATCCAGACGGGAATCCAATTCCAGATCTGCAGGAGAACCTCGACCATGGTGTTACGCCCTCACCACTCTTATCATGCCCGGACCGCCGAGGGCGGCGGTCTCCGGATAGCCGGCGGGGATCAGGGTACAACCGTCCGGCACCCGCGGGTCGATGACCAGATCCAACGTCACGATAGCCTCCCCCTTATGCACGTTCACGCCCACACCTGCTTGCTCCTCGTACAATCCAAATTTCCGCGCTTGCGCGGCGTTCATACGTGCCGCCGGGGCGGGATTGTCGGCGGTCTGCTGCAACGACGACGCGCGACGCACAATTGGATCGACGGCATAGATCGGGATTTCGGTTATCCGTTCAAGATTAATCTCACTCTTTTTGTCGCCCGCAGGGGGGGGGTCCAGTTTCCACTGCTTCAATCTTGAAGACGGGGTGACGCCATCCCAATTGACCTCGTTACAGACCTCTGCTGACGAGGCGTAATCGAAACCGGACAGCCCCAGCAAGTTACCCAGTACGCGTAAGATCTTCCA
>FXBF010000437.1_pt1 | contig 14287 bp, 17 predicted proteins | sample 5335321 | NCBI WGS metagenome assembly FXBF01 (sample SAMEA103928391, study PRJEB20085) | sediment metagenome | isolation source: sediment
ATATTGACATCACTCTGTATGCTTCTGTTTTAGCTGAAAGAAAAAGAAAATTTCAGCCAGCGGCATACAAATTGCTTACCCAGATAGTAGTTGAAACTGCTGGTTGAGAGGAGTAAATATACAGGTACAGAAGCAAACCGAGCCTTGGACTCTTAATTCTTTAAAAGCTACTATTCTATCGGGGGCACAATGAAAAACCATCCTGTACCAGCCATCGGCAAATGGTTTCTTGATAACGCAGACGGCCAGTTATTCGAGATCGTGGCGATAGATGAAAGTGACGGAACGATAGATATCCAGTACTTTGACGGCGCAATCGAGGAGATTGATGTAGATTTATGGGATGAAATGGAACTCACCTCGGCCGCCGCGCCGGAAGACTGGTCAGGCCCCTTCGATTACATGGAAGCCGATGACATGGCAGACCCAGACACACCATCTCAAACACACGAATTCGCTCAGTATATTGATAAGATTTGAGAAGTCGTAGGTCTTAAGTCATCGGTCGTAGGTCAACTACAAAATTCCACTCCCAGAAAACGCTTAAGTGTTTTCGACATAAGACCAACGACCGACGACATCTGACGTATTTTCAATACGCATCCCTCCGCCCGAACCTGTACTCCAGATAAGTCGGGTACTTTTTGTAGGCACCTTGCAACACATACCTCATAACACCCTGCAGGCGGTGCAGTCCGGTCACCGAATCGAGGCGAATGATTTCCTTGCCGGATCGATCGAAAAAGACCAGCGCGGGGGTGTAAAAGATTCCCAGTTTTTCAGCCCATTTCTGTGCTGTCAGGTTTTCACCTGACGGGGTCAGCACAGGATCACCCGCTTCCACGTCTAGCTGAACCACCTGAAATTTATCTATCAGGTTCAGTACGTTGGGATTTCCCAGTGGCCTGGTATGCAGAATGTCGCAGGCGTGACAGCTCTTCTGCTCGAAGAACACGATTAATGGTTTCTCGGCCGTGAAATGACTGCGATCAAGGGCATACGGTGGCCTGTCAAAAAATAGCTGGCTATTTAAATCTTCCAGTTCGAATTTCCCCGGCGGATCTGCCCTCTCCATATAGGCCTGCAGAGTTTCTTCTTTGTAAAACCCCTCGACGACATACTTCAATGCGGCACGAAATGAATAAGGGGGGTAATAGCCACGCAGACGTAAGGCAATATTGCCATCAACATCATAAAAGATGAATGAGGGTGTAAAATTGGTTTTTTCACGTATAGAGTACTCACGTTCGGTCAGGCTCACGCCCTGCAGGTCGGTTACCTGGCGGCTGTTCCAGATATCAATTGGTATCACATCAAAGTTTTTGCGCATAGTGTTCTTGATATCGGGAATTTTCAGGTTTATTTCCATCAGTGCTTTGCAGTAGGCGCAATCCTTCTGACCAAAATAAACTGCAATACCAGTCTTCTCCGCCTGTTTCGCTTCTTCCAGGTCATCTTTCAGATTAAGAAAGCTATTTTTGAACCACGCAGGTATGACCACCTGATTAAGTACCGGTCTGTCATCCACCAGCCGGTCTACCTGTTTGTCGAATTCGCCTGCCAGCACCGGCATAAATACCAGCATCGAAGCAATGCTGCAGACAACATATTTAACGAGTTTTTTACTGTGGAGTATCATTCTGATGAGTATCGTTGATAAGCGGTAACCAGTCATAATCAGAATCACTGACGACAAACCAGGGGTTAAGTAAATCCTTTTTATTGTACTGCAGTTCCTGGCCATCCAGATTAGTGACCCGGCCGCCGGCCGCATTGACCACAGCATGAGCCGCGGCGGTATCCCACTCTGAGGTGAGGCCCAGTCGCGGATAAATATCGGCTTTCCCTTCAGCTACCAGGCAAAGCTTGAATGAACTTCCCATGCTGAGTATTTCTGCTTCACCGTGGAATGCGTTGATACGCTCTATCGCATGATCCAGTGCTTCGCCACGGTGTGAGCGGCTGGCAACAATGGTTGGCCGGTCGCCAGTGTAATGGCGGACTGATATTATATCAGCAGGACCATTTTTTTCTGTACGCGTCGCAGCAACACCTTCGCAACCGGTATAAAGTATATCGTACACTGGCGCGTAAACCACTCCCAGCACTGGCCGTCTACCGCTAATCAGGGCAACATTCACCGTAAACTCACCGTTTCGATTCACAAATTCCTTCGTCCCATCCAGCGGGTCAACTAGCCAGTATGTGTGCCAGCCTGAACGCTCCTGCCAGGAGATGCCGCGGGATTCCTCAGATAAAAATGGAAGTTCCGGGGTTAATTTCTGCAAGGCCTGTTTGATCAGAGCATGTGCTGCAAGGTCAGCCTGGGTCAACGGGGAGCCATCCCCTTTATGCCGAACTTCAAAATCCTGCTGATAGATGTCCATAATAGCCGCACCAGCCCTGATGGTGATTTCAGCGACACTATCCAGGTAATTACACGGAGTTTGCTCCATTCTCATTCTCAAAACACGTTCAGTACGGCAGCAGTTTCAACTCATGGCCAAGTGCATACAGTGCCAGTTGGCTAACGCCATCGCTAAAATCTTCCTGCTCCAGCAGTTCCCACATACGACTTACAGGCCAGCGCACTTGCTCTAACTCTTCCGGTTCGTCCCCCGGCAAGGGATCTATCGATAAATCTGTTGCCAGCATAATCCAGATTGGCCGGTTAATATAAGCGGGTGAAACAATGGTGCGGCGCAGCAAGCGAATATTACTACTCGCCATGCCGATTTCTTCCTGCAGCTCACGACAGGCCGCAACCTGTGGTTCCTCACCTGCATCGATATTGCCTTTGGGAAAACTCAGCTCATAGCTTTCCGTACCCACGGCATATTCCCGTATCAGAACAAGCTCATCACCCTTAACAGGCACAATCAACACAGCGCCCGCCGAATCGCTTTGCAGTCGCTCAAACTGGGCTTTTTTACCATTATTGAAACGAAGGTTGACCTGCTCGATATGAAACAATCGGCTGCGAGCTACGCTGGTAACAGAAAGAATTTCAGGTTTTAATGTCATAATGGTTACGGCAATAATTTTTTGAAGGGCTATAGTGCCGTAGAAACCATCAGAATAAAAGTAAGCCAGCGCCAGCAGGTGAAATCATGTGTAAAGACTCACCAAATAACCCGATTATTCCACCATGGGCCGAAATTGACACGGTCCTGCTGGACATGGACGGCACCCTGCTGGATTTGCATTTCGACACCCATTTCTGGCTTGAGCATGTTCCCATACGCTATGCTGAAGCGAACGGCCTGCCACTTGAACAGGCCCGTGAACAAGTCATGATTCGTTATCGCCAGGCAGAAGGCAAACTTGAATGGTATTGTGTCGATTACTGGTCTGACCAGCTCAAACTCGATATCGAGGTTCTGAAACAGGAAGTTGACCACCTGATCAGTGTACGGCCTGACGTAATCAGCTTTCTGCAGTCACTTGCAATGTCCGGCAAACGCCGCGTTCTGGTCACCAATGCACATGGCAAGAGCGTGTTGCTGAAGATGAAGAGAACACACATCGGTGAGCATCTCGATGAAGTCATTACCGCGCATGACATCGGCCTGCCTAAGGAACATGAGGAGTTCTGGTGCAGGCTGCAGCAGCAACTGCCATTTTCACCCGCGCACACTCTACTTATTGACGACAGCATTAATGTTCTGCAATCTGCAGAAAAGTACGGAATTAAATATCTGCGCGCGATACTGCAACCCAATTCAAAACTCGATCCAGAACCACATGACAGATATGTCCATATTGATCGTTTTGCCGACATTCTTCCTTTGGTGGAGTAATTGAGGACAGCTGAAGGCATTCGTCGCAGAGGTGGGCAGAGGTTTTCATGTTAGTCCACCTGCAGAATTAGCTGCTTTCTTCACCCTCTTTCGCCGCGAGGGCGCGCCTCCCATAACTAAACCCACCTCCCACAACAATATCCATACATACGCTGCCTGTCGACTCCTGTGGGAGACGCGCCCTCGCGGCGAATAGCCTTCCCAACAAATAATCACTTCCCTCTGCCTGCCTCCGCGACCTCCGCGGTTCCAGAAGACCCTCATCAAACATACGCACCTGCAATAGTAGCCGGCCTGTTCATGAGAAAAAACCAAATTGCTTCTTATCTCTGCTATCATAAAACACGCCATGAACCAGCCTGCAGGCCAGACTATGTCGCAAAATATAAATGTTGATGTCGATACCCTGTATATCGAATCAGAATCTTCTCCGGCAAATTCGCAATACGTTTTTGCCTACACCATCACCATCACCAATACCGGCACGGTAGCCGCCAGGCTGCTGACACGTCATTGGGTGATCACGGATGCCAATGGCCATGTTGAAGAAGTCCGTGGCGACGGTGTGGTAGGGGAACAACCGCATTTGAAACCTGGCGAAGGTTTCCAGTACACCAGTGGTGCCGTACTGAAAACCCCTGTTGGTACAATGAGCGGCAGTTACCAGATGGTGACCGATGATGGTGGCAGCTTCGATGCTGATATCCCGGAATTCATACTATCCAGTCCCCGCACTCTGCACTGATGCCCTCTACAACACCGCTGCTACAAACATCCGCCGCATCCATTCGGGCACTGTTTGAGCCGGCTTTTAAACTACTGCTGGAAGAATCCAGCGATTCTGACAAATCTGAGCTGGCCGAAACCGGTCAGGCCATGGTGCAGGCGTTGCTGGTCATTGATCGCGCCTCCTGTACTGATGATGTCCTGAATGAGAATGATATTAATCAGATCAGGGATTTTTTGTTCAGTTTGCTGGCACGATTAGTCAGCCTGGCAGGAGATAAGCAACTGGCGGAAGCTAAAGACAGCTTTCAACAACTCTATATACCCTTTTCACTCTGGATAGCTGAACAACAGGGAATACTCATCGAACTGGAACCTGTCGTTGATGCCTTTGCCATCTTTGCCAATCAGCAGCACGATACCGGCACATTGTCCGAGCTCTCTACTGCTATAGGCAAAATTCTGGCAACCGTGCCAGCGCAGATAAAAGAAGACATCATTGATCGCAACAATCCCGGACGACCCTGGCGCATCCTGAACCTGAATCGTGGAATCGTTGCCACGCGTAGTCACGACCCTGAAATAATGCAGCAGGCCTACTCAGATCTTGTTCAAAATATACCGGAAGATGCACGTCAGTTTTTTAATGAGGGCCAAAAACAGATGGAAATAGTTGACTATCCCGACCATGTAAAGAAAATTATGCTGCAGTACAATGACCTCTGGGGAGGCGAAAATGCTTTACATTAAACAAACTGTACTCATCCAGACTCTACTCATCTTGCTGCTTTTCATGTTTACACCCGCATTATTTGCAGCGGAGACAAACAGCTATAACCGTGTCTCCTATCAGGTCACTGAACAACAGGAGGTCGCTAATGATGAAATCACGGTGACTATGGGGGTTGAGCGCAATAATCAGGACGCGACAAAGCTGGCAAACGAAATCAATCAGCTGATAGCTTCAGCCAGCGCCGTCATAAAAAAATCCCCCACTATTAAAAGCAGCACCAGCGACTATTCAATCCGCCCGGTCTATTCCCGTGATAAGCGCCTCGACCACTGGCGCGGCACATCCTCTATAGTTCTCAAAAGCAGAAACATCAAGGACATGGTGGCTCTGGTGCAAATATTGCAGAAAACACTGCTAATTAAATCAACCCGCTACAACATATCTGCTGAGCGCAAAGAAAAAGTCGAGACCGGTATGATTGAAACTGCCCTGAAAAAATTCAATACCCGAGCTGAAATGGTCAGCAAGGGCATGGGCTTTAATAAATATCGCCTGGTCAATATCAATATCAATAATTCCGGCAACACACCACGCCCCTTCTATGCAATGGCCAGTTCAAACGTGGCATCTGCCGATATAGCGCCACCAACATTCGAGTCCGGTCAATCCACGTTAAAAGTAATTGTTTCAGGAACGATTGAGATGGAGGTTAGTCCTTAAAACCCCAGAGGAAAGGGAAAAGGAAAAAGATTAAAGATAAAAAATACTGTATTGGCTTGTTGTGGGAGGCGCGCCCTCGCGGCGAATGTTTAATGAAGAAATAATTCAAAATTTTTTTCGCCGCGGGACGCGCCTCCCACAAAATCAAAAACTTGGAACTTGGAACTTGGAACTTGGAACTTGGAACTTGGAACTAAAATGAAACCATCAAAAGCATTATTCCTCCTCCCAATATTAATATTATTTTCCAGCCCAACATTCGCCGGTCAGGTAGAAATTGTTGACGTTAAGGTAACTAACAACCAGGGAAGTTATCGTTTCGATGTTACGCTGAGGCATGCAGATACCGGATGGGATCACTATGCCGATGGCTGGGAAATACTTACAGCTTCTGGCGATGTTCTTGGCAAACGCGTACTGGCACACCCGCATGTCGATGAGCAGCCCTTTACCCGTAGTCTCTCCGGGGTAAAGATCCCAGCGGGGACCGGCTCAGTTTCTATTCGTGCGCATGACTCTGTTCATGGCTATAACAAGAAATTGTTTGAGGTTAAACTGCGTTAAAGGGGAAAGGAGGAAAGGGAAAGACAAAAGAAGAATGGGGGTTGTAATTTTGACTTTCCTTTCCTCCTTTCCCCCTTTTTTTACTAATTCAACCGACGAAACAACATCATCTGCCCATCTGCGGAACGAAATACCAGTTGCCCATCAGCCATACGGTACTGCATATAGACGGGTTCAATACGGTTAAGGATCTCGGCCTTCATGATGCCATTCTTTATCTGGTACGTTCCCCGCATATCAGAATACTGGGAACGTAAGCGAAAACTGTCTCTGCCCAGTTCCAGAAATTCTCCATTTACACCCTGCCATCGACCGGGTAGCGGGTTGTCATAGTCCCAGGGATCATAATCATTTTGAGGTAGCAGTTGTGGTAGTACTGCCGCGTATAGTGCCGTATTGGCTGGTGCCTTCTCTGCCGGTTCTACTGATTGTGCAGGTAAAACTTCAACTTTTGGCGCAGGCGTGCCATCAGAGTTTTGACCGGGGCTAACGATAATCGGCTGGATAATAACGGGTGAGGTTTTTCTCCGGTTCGGGTAGTCCGGTCTATACCGGTTGTAGGCGGAATTATAGGGGGCCGCATAACCGTATCTGCTATAGCTGTAGCGGCTATTGTATGGATTGCCGTATTGATTATTGTACGGACCAGAATAAGGTGAGTGCCGCCCATAGCCGTTTTGTGAATAGGGCGATCTACCCCATGCACCATAGTTGCCCGGAAATGAAGTGCCCCACACTGGAAAACCCTGCCCACCCATGCCGCGCAGGCTGTATGGGTTCATGCCATAGGGGTTCATGCCGTAGGGGTTCATGCCGTTGGCGTTGAAGCCGGACATGCCACTCCCCCCGCTCATCATCCACAGAAACAACTGCATCATGCTACTGATAATGTCTGTCATGCCGTTGCCCGCCTGTGCAGGCACCGGTGCCCCCAGCAGGCTAAACACGAGAACCAGTGAGAGGGAAAGCTTTTTCATATTCGTTTAATTATCAGTATTCAACAAAAATTGCGGCATGGCCTGAGCAGCCTGATGAATAGCATTATTATAATATTTCGTCTCAATGTCGACCGACCTGTGATTTGATGGCCTGCCAGCCTTAAATGCGACACTGGCGCTCCACCAGCCGGAAGGGTAAGTACATTGAGGAAAAAAAAGGGTCGTTGCATCATTAAATCCTGCCTCTGCCATGCGAGACTGCATGCTCTGAATCAGATCATGGTGAAATAACGGTGACTCGCTTTGTGCGACCAGAATGCCGTTGGCTGATAAACCTTTATAACAGGCACGGTAGAACTCTTCGCCGTACAAACGCGCAGCCTGGCCTACCGGGTCGACTGAATCCACAATGATAATATCGTAGCTGCCGCTTATTGCCTGTTCAATGAAGGCGACACCGTCAGTAAAACTCAGCTCGGCACGGGGATCATTTTTCGACTCACACAACTCAGGGAAGTATTTCTCTGATGCCCATGTCACGCGCTCGTCGAGATCCACCTGACGGACATGTTTGATAGCCGGGTGTTTCAGCACCTCACTCAGACAACCACAGTCACCTCCGCCAATAATAAGCACATTTTCGGGTGCCGGGTGCATACACAGTCCCGGGTGTGTCATCATCTCATGGTAGATGAAATTATCGCGGGAGGTGAGCATGATACAGCCATCCAGCAGCATCAATTTGCCGAAGCCAGTGGTCCGATAAATTTCCAGCTTCTGCCAGGCCGTCTGTTCCTCATGCAGTTTCTCCGACAGTTCAAGCGACAGCGCACAGCCATCTTCCGGATAAACTTCGGTAAACCATTTTTCTGTATCCAGTTTCATTTTAGTCACTCAGGCCAGGGCAGCAAACAGCGGATTATAGCTCTTCTCATGCGAGGGAGCTTCTGATTAAATATGCCATAGAATAATAATCTTATTGAGCTCGCAGTAATGCCAGACTGGAACATAAAAAAATCGTTTCAAACCTATAACATAGACAAATGGGGCGAGGGTTACTTTCACATCTCCACAGCGGGTCATCTGGTAGTCAATGTAGCAAATGATAAACCGGCCATAGATCTGCATCAGGTAGCCGGACTGGCCCGGCAATCAAGTCTGTCGTTACCCCTGCTGGCACGCTTCCCGGACATACTACACAGCCGGGTAGGTGAACTTTGTCAGGCTTTTGACCGCGCACTAAAAAAGTCAGGACAGACTGCCCACTACCAGCCGATATACCCGATAAAGGTAAATCAAAACCGCAACGTGGTTGAAGCGTTGCTCAAAACAAAAGGCAGCAGACTGGGCCTCGAGGCCGGCAGCAAACCGGAACTGCTGACAGTACTGGCCTTATCTTCTGATGACGGCGTGATCGTATGCAACGGTTACAAGGATCGTGACTATATCCGTCTGGCGCTTGCCGGTACACGAATGGGCTTACGCGTTTATCTGGTCATTGAAAAACCGTCTGAATTGCCACTCATCCTCGATGAATGTCGACGTTGCGGCACTACACCTCTGATAGGCATCCGGCTGAAACTGGCCTCCATTGCCAGTGGAAAATGGCAAAGCTCCGGTGGCGAACGCTCAAAATTCGGCCTGACGGCATCGCAGCTACTTAGTGCGATTAAACAATTACGTGATGCCGGCATGCTCGACTGCCTTGAGCTATTGCATGTACACCTGGGCTCCCAGATATCCAATATCCGCGACATTCAAAATGGCCTCGGTGAAACCGCACAGTTTCTTGTTCAGCTGACGAAGTTGGGTATCAGTATCCAGGCAATTGATGTTGGCGGAGGTCTCGGTGTTGATTATGAAGGCACACGCACCCGCAGTGAGTGCTCGGTCAACTACTCGCTTGCCGAATATGCTGACAAAGTAGTACAGGCACTGGCCAGTGCCTGTGTAAAGCGCAACATCGAAATGCCTGACATCTTCAGTGAATCCGGTCGCGCGCTGACCGCCCATCACGCGGTGCTGATTACCAATGTGACAGAGGTCGAACAACATGATTTCGAAATCCCTGCTGAAAATGGATCGGATGAGAGCGATGAGGCAGACTTTCTGTATGAACTGCGGAATCAACTAAATTCCGTGCAACAGGGCAAGCCAGTCCGTGAGATCTATCATGACCTTGGCTCTGCCATGCAGGAGATACAAAACCGTTTTAACCAGGGGACATTAGACCTGAATGAACGTGCAAAGGCTGAACAGCTGAACTATGCAATCTGCTATCGCCTGCATGCTGAAATCAATCCCGCCAGTCATTCATTGCAGGCGATAAGAAACGAACTGGAGGAAAAACTTGCTGACAAAGTCTTTTGCAACTTCTCCGTTTTCCAGTCCATGCCCGATGTGTGGGCGATTGATCAGGTCTTCCCGATCGTGCCTCTGCAACGGCTCGATGAAGAACCCGATCACCGCGCCATCCTGCACGACCTGACCTGTGATTCGGATGGAAGAATTGATCTCTATGTCGACCAGCACGGCATAGAAAACACCCTGCCGCTACACAACATCAAGACTGACGAAAGATACTTACTGGGCTTCTTTATGCTTGGCGCTTACCAGGAAACACTGGGTGACATACACAACCTGTTCGGTGACACAGCTAGCGCCAATGTGGTACATGATAAGGATGGCAATATTACTCTGGAAAATATTTTTCATGGTGAGAATGTCAGTCAGTTACTTTACCGTGTGGAGTATGACCCCGATCACATTCGACAACTTATCCTGGACAGGGCGCGTGACTGTCATCTGCCTGATGACGAACGCGGGGAATTGATGGAGGAGCTGCAGGCCAGTTTGTCTGCTTATAGCTATTTAGTGCAGGGGGGCCATTGCCCTTAAAGGATATTGACCCCTTTTCTCCTTCTTTGGAGATGTAAATGGCACATCATAACCTCACAAAATATGGCAGCACTACCAATGATATCCCCGCAATTACAAGCACGTACACATTTGATATAAAATAGGGGAGTAAAAACAGGGCAACACCGGCAACTAGTGGAACGACGACTTTTTGCCTTCTGCCATACGTAAAGAATCCAAGACCTACTGCGCCGAATAGCACCCCCCAAATAAGTAGTGATGTACCTTCCATTTAAATTTTTCCGATTTTCTTAAACCCGAGAGGCGTCAGAGAGGTAACGGGTCTACCATTGAAATTAGTAGCTGGTAAGTCGGCAATTTATCAGCACCACTGGAGTGTGGCAAGAATGTGGCTAAAAGGGTCCGTTCTAGCAAGGGCAACTCAGTTCTTGAAATACCGCTCCTGACACCTGCTTCATCCATCCGAAACCTGCCAGGAAAGTGTCGGTAGCAGTCCATCTTAAGCGCATGTCGAGACAGGATGTTTCTGCTTTTTTTTGCAATTATTCGTTTGACCTGTGTCTAGGACACAGGTTTTATATTTCAGCGCTTCCATTAGTGTAAAACCACAAGTGCGTACGGTCTGAATCGTGCAGGCAAGGTTCTACCCGGGCTGTGTTCGATTGTGATTTCGATAACATCGTAGGGGATATGATGAACATGAAAATAATGAACAAAAACTGGACTTTTGTCTTCGGTACTTTCATAGCGGGAGCGATTTTTACCGGATCTCTCCTGGCAGCGCCGAGTGAAAAAACGCATGAAGCAACGATCCTGTATATCGCTAACGAGGGAAGTAACACACTTTCTATAATCGATGGATCAAAACAGGAAGTTATCGCAACGATTCCGGTGGGCAAAACCCCTCACCATCCCTGGCTAGTACCAGGGGGGAAATATGTGTTTACGGATAACCGGGGTGAGAACACCTTGTCGGTAGTGGATTTACAAACCAACAAGGTGGTTAAGACGATCACCGTAGGCAAGGTCCCTACACACATGGTGTTTACGCCCGATGGGAAATATGCCTATGTGGCCAATACCAAAGACAACTATACATCGGTAATCGATCTCGCTAAGCTTGAGGTCGTTGCCTCTATTCCTACTGGGGGAGGCTCACACGATCCCGCCATCACTCCAGACGGTAGATATATCTATGTCACCGCCAGAAAGCCTGGCCATGTAGCGGTGATCGATACGGCCACTAACATAGTCATTAAAACCATACCCACGGGCGCCAAAGCGAACGGCATGCGTATGACCAAAGATGGCAAGTTTGTCTGGGTGGGCAACACCTCGGCCGGGACGGTGTCCGTCATCGATACTGCTCAAAACAAGGTCGTCGCCACCATCGCATCCGGTGCGGGTACGCATAACATCCGCTTCTCCCCGGACGGCAAATATGCCTACGTGGGTAATATGAAAGATGGCAACCACGCGGTAATCGACACGGCCACTTACAAGGTCATCACGCGGATACCAACCGGCAAAGGCGCAAACATCGCCTACTTTCATCCTGACGGTAAGCACATATATTTCTCTACCAACAAAGCCGATGAAATTCCGGTGGTAGATGCTAAAACCAACAAGATAATCAAGAGGATCCCAATCGGTAAAGGCGGCACGCACAACCTGGCTTTTGTCGACGGCGGAAAATACATGTACGCCACAAGTTGGTTCGGTGATTATATTCTTGTCATTGATACCCGGAAAAATGAAGTTATCAAAAAGATACCGGCGAAGTTCTCCAACGGCATAAAAGTAAAAGGTGCACCACCTGCGACCGGCAGGGGATGAACTGTCACCTGCAACTACGCCAAACCCCGGGTATGATTCCAGATTTTGCTGATATTTGAGAAAAACTGGAACTGACCCGGGTTCTCAGGGTCTGATCCGAATGGCACTAAGTTAAGCTGCATTACCAGTAAATCAGTTCTTTATGTAGGTCTGGTTAGCGATAGCGTAACCTGACATTGCCTTTCTTTGTCGGCTTACGTTTCACTAAGCCGACCTACCTAATTTGACCTGTGTGCAAACAGATTAACTCAGCCTTAAAGTTAGTGCTGGAGCCCCTTAACTTAGTGCCATTCGGGTCTGATCCTGGTTCTTAAAAAAGGCGAATGAATTTTTCTACCGAGTCTTAGTCGGCGGGGTTTTCTTGGGCGCACAAGCCGCACTCATATGTTTAGATCCCTGGCAAGCGAGTATATTTGGGCTCCATAAACTCTTGATATATGCGACGATATTTTGCGCATCCTTTACTGTAAGTTTGTCCCTCCACGCCGGCATGCGTTTAGTACTTGGCGTGCCATTAAGAATCGTATTCACCATCTGTTCATCGGGATGATGCCAGGCATGTGATGTTTCATTCAGCGGCATGGCCGGAATGTAGCCAGGTCTACGTAAAGCCAGCGGAACTGGCTTCTCGCCAACCCCCTCTTTTTGATGGCACGTCTGGCAGTTTTGCTCAAATAGTTTTTTTCCAAGTGAAACTGCTGTCGGGTCAGGCTTCTTACCTGTTTCTGCATATACAGCAGCACTGGACATTACAATGAAAATAAACAATATAAATTTTAACCCGGAACTTACGATAGACATATATTTAACTCCTCAAAACGGATGCAGCTCCCGGTACTTAACCTGCTGGGAGACCCTGCGAGGTCAGACTCGATTGAACCTGGAAACACTGTCGGGATAGTCAAACCAATCCTGTAGATTATCGCACATTTCGTACATGGAGGTGATAATTTTCACGCTTTCCCTGAGCAGTATTGTGATTACTCTGATTGCGGGGCGTATTTAGCAAACACTTCAGCTCCTGTCATATTTTTTGTTTCATTTGTGAAGCAGTAAAATGAAGGCCTTTCGTCAATAAACACCTGATGATCGAAAATAAACATTTTATCAATATCGAATAGCCCTGCAGGTATCATGTACTTGCTGCTTTCTTTTAACCGGTAAAAAAGATGGCTTCCACATTGATTGCAGAAACCTCGTTCCGCCCACTCAGACGAGTTATAGACTGTTATATTTTCTTCACCATTAAATGAAACTTCTGTGCCGCAATCAACTGCCATTAATGGCCCGCCACCCCATTTTCTACACATGTTACAATGGCATGCCCCCACACTTTTTTTGATGTCCTTCGCAGTAATGCGCGTGGCACCACAAAGACAACTCCCGTACCCCTCAATCACGTCTGGCATTTTTCTCTCCTGTGTTTCGTATATGGCCTGTACACCTGGCGCTCACATCACCGGTAGCAAAAGTCAGTGCGGGATTCCAGTACCGAGCTGAAAATTGCATCGTGGTAAGGCTGCGGTACAACGGCATATTATGAGTGGCATAGATTATACCTGACGCCGTTATAAATGGTGCGCATCTTTTGTTCGTTCAGGAAACAGTAGAACTCTTACCGGGCCACTGAAAGAACCAGGGAGCCTGCAAGATTATAAACAGTCCCGCTAGTTACTGGAAACCAGTAGAGGTTTATGCCGCACCGGCCCATCCTTCGGATCCATCATATCAACCTGGCCACGGTGCAGCTCCATCGTTGATACCTGAGTAGATTCCAGCGTATCACGCAGAGTGTTGAAGGCCGTTTCAGATGACACCGTATCTCCACAGGTAAACAGATCCACTGCAGCATAACCATATTCGGGCCAGGTATGTATAGACAAATGGCTTTCAGCAATGATCACTGCACCGGAAACACCGTGTGGGGAAAAATGATGGAAAGCCTCAGTCACGATCGTCGCACCAGCCTTTTCAGCTGCATCCACCATTGCCGTACGGATAAAATCCACGTCATTCAGCAAATCGCGATTGCAATCATAAAACTCAGCAACTATCTGATACCCAAGTGAACGCATTGGCCTGTACCTGAA
>FXBF010000438.1_pt1 | contig 14282 bp, 10 predicted proteins | sample 5335321 | NCBI WGS metagenome assembly FXBF01 (sample SAMEA103928391, study PRJEB20085) | sediment metagenome | isolation source: sediment
AACAACGGTTACAGGCAGTAAGAGAACTTATGAATGAGTTAAAGCGGATGGAAGACTGAAGTTCCAAGATCCAAGATCCAAGTCAAAAGACTAAAAACTTTTCACCACAGAGGACACAGAGAGCACAGAGGAAAGAATAAAAGATTAAAAATTAGGCTTTTTTGTCTTTCTGTTTTAAACGTATCATTCTTGGAACTCGGATCTTGGATCTTGGAACTTGGATCTTGGATCCTGGATCCTGGATCCTGGATCCTGGATCTTGGATCTTGGATCTTGGATCTTCAGTCCTCATCAGGAAACAATGCCGTATCATACCCAAACTGTCGAATATCCTTAATACGCATGGGATAAAGTATGCCGTCCAGATGATCGCACTCATGCTGTACGACTCTGGCATGAAAACCGGTGACTTCGCGGCTGAATTTTTCACCACTTTCGTTGTAACCGCTATAACAAACATGGGAAGGGCGACTCACCACTCCACGCATACCCGGAATACTCAAGCAGCCCTCCCAGCCGGCTTCCTGCTCATCGCCAAGCACTTCAATTTTCGGGTTTATTAATATTGTTCGCGGCACTGTTTCTGCATCGGGATATCGGGGATTGGCCTCTACGGAGAAGATCACCAGTCGCTCCAATACACCAATTTGCGGTGCGGCAAGTCCGGCACCGTCACTGTTGACCATGGTATCAAACATATCTTCAATTAAAATACGCAGCTGGGCAGAATCAAAGTCGGTAATTTCCTCTGATCGCTGATACAACAGAGGATCGCCCATTTGAAAAATTTCGCGTACTGCCATAATGTCTTTATTCATCCCTCTAAGCTATTGAACCTTTAGCCCTGATATAATACCCGTTATCATTAGCAGATTACACTGATCAGGCAATGCTAAATAAATTATGAGAAATCATACACGTTTACTTTTGGGTCTGTTTATAACAGGACTCTTCATTTCTTTATCTACCCCTGCCCAGGCCGCCCGTAGTTACCTTATTGAGCTCGTGGTTTTTAGCCTGCAGGACAGGGGTGAAGATGAAAAATGGACAACTGCCTATCCTCCACTGAATAAGAGAAAGGTGTCGCGGGCAAAACTTCCTGCCCAAATTATGGTTGAATATAACGATGAGCCAGTTGAAATAAAGGAAAGTACTTTTTCTTCCTATGTTGACCGTATAGAAAATGACCCTGAAAGAAACATAATACTTTCCACACACTGGGTGCAAACCGTGCTTGCCCCTGCAAACACCATGATTACCCGTATCACTAACAGAAAAGATCTTACAGATGACTTAATGATCGACAATACATACATAAAACCTGGTATTAATGACGATCAGCTGCCCACCTCACAACCCGTCCTTGACGGCTTTGTTAATTTTTACCTTACCGGACAGTACACATTGGAAGCCGATATTCGCTACACACCTGTTTACCGCCCTTCCATTCTCAATGAAGAACCTGATGCTGGTCCCGTGACTTACCGGATTTATGAAAAACGCCGAATGAAGAGCGGTGAACTGAACTACTATGATCACCCGAAGATAGGAATGGTTTTAATGGTAACTCCGGTGGAGATTCCGGATGAGGAATTGAGACTAAAGACAAAGGACAAAGGACTAAGGACTAAAGACCAAGGACGAAAGATTAAAGAAGATTCAACACATTAAATACACCAATGTCTGTTTTTATCCTTAATCCTTAGTCCTTAGTCCTTTGTCCTTTGTCCTTTGTCTTTAGTCTCGAATCTAAAGACGTGGAATCACCAACTCAAGCAAGGCTCGTGTTCTATCCATGCCCTGCCGTAACTCACTCATAATCTCTTCGATACTGATCTCAGATTCTGAGCGACCTGCCGCCGGATTGGAAACCACAGCAATCATCGCATAATCCAGATCCAGCTCTCTGGCCAGTCCAGCTTCTGGCATACCTGTCATGCCAACGATCGTTGCGCCATCCCGTTCCATGCGATCAATTTCGGCGGCCGTTTCAAATCGTGGACCCTGGGTGGCAGCATACGTACCACTAGCTGTAACAGGAATCTGATTCCTGTTTGCCGCATCAATGATGATTTTTCGCAGTTTTTCTGTATAGGGATGGGTGAAATCAACGTGTTTGACAGGGCCATGCTCACTGCCAAAATAAGTATGTTCACGGTCGTATGTGTAGTCAATTAACTGATCAGGTATTACCAGGCCAACAGGCTCAAGATTGCTATCAATACCACCCACTGCGTTGATAGCAATAATCTGCTTTACCCCCACCTGCTTCAGTGCAAATACGTTAGCCCGGTAGTTCACGCGATGGGGTGGGATGGTATGCCCCGGCCCATGACGGTTTAAAAATACGACATCCTTACCACTCATCTTGCCGAAGGTCAGGGCACCAGATGCTTCACCAAAATCCGTTCGTGTCACCTGCCGGCGAGTGATAATCAATCCATCCAGTTTAGCAAGACCACTGCCACCAATGATTGCTGTCAGCATTTACAGCTCCCGGTTTCTCATATGGGCACCTCTCAATTCATGAATAATCATATTGCCTGGCATTCAGCCTGATCCATATCAGGTATCTGCTACGGCATAAATCTGGGGGAGATTTCGCCAAAAACCTCGGTAATCCATGCCACAGCCAAAAACGTATCTATTGGGCACATCCACACCTTTGTATGTTACCTCAACCTCTTTGATTCTTCGGCATTGCTTATCAGTAAGGACAACACTTTGTACTTCAGCCGCACCGGCCTTTCGCAAGTTTCCAATAACTCCGGACAATGTAAGTCCCTGGTCGAGGATATCATCGATAACCAGTACGGTTCTTCCCAACACCCTCTCTGATGGTTGAACCAGCCAGCGTAAATCATTGCCCTGCAGTGTATCGCGATAACGTGTAGCATGGAGATAGTCAAGCTCCAGGGGGAAATCCAGCCGTTGCAGCAACTGCCCACAGAGATATATTCCACCCATCATGACAGGTAAGAGAAGAGGCCTGCTATCACTCAAACTTTCAGTAATTTTTTCAGCCAGGTGGTCATAACAGCTCACCATGGCAACTTCATCATAAATCAGATCAGCCTTCTCTCTAACTTCAGTAATCTCACGGAGTAACTCAGACATAATGGTTAGTAAAAAAATGATGCCATTGAAAAATAAGTGGATAGTTAACCCGACGTGCCACGTCGATGATATGGATCATCCAGACGTTCGATATCATCCTCTTCCAGATAGGAACCGGTTTGTACCTCAATAACTTCCAGCACCTTATCAGTATGGTTAGCCAGCTGGTGAATCATGCCAGCAGGAATATAAGTGGATTCATTCTCGTTAAGAAGCATATTTTCTTCGCCGTGCACGATACTTGCCTGTCCTTTCACTACTACCCAGTGTTCCGCCCGAAATTTGTGGCGCTGTAATGACAGGACTGCGCCAGGCTTGAGACTGAGCCGTTTAACCTGATGACCAGCACTTTTTTCAAGAACAGTATAACTGCCCCAGGGTCTGAGTGCACAACAATGCAAACTGGCTTCGCTACGGCCATTTTTCTGCAGTTCTTTTGCCAGCATTCCTACCTCATTACTTTGTCTACGACCAGCCACGAGGACAGCATCAGAGGTTTCGACAATGACAATATCTTTCAAACCAGAAGCAACAAGCAAACGACTATCTGCATACAACAGGCAGTTCTGCGTAGCCTGTAGCAGAACATCGCCTTTGCAGGCATTTCCATGCTCGTCCTGTTCAAGCTCCCGATATATTGCTGACCATGAACCCACATCGTTCCAGCCCACGTCCAGTGGTGCCATAACGGCTTTATCCGTCTTCTCCATCACTGCATAATCGATAGAGACTGCAGGACAGCGGCCGAAGGCCTCTTCATCAAAGGCCTGGAAACCATGGAAGTGCCGTTCTCTGTTTACCCACGCAGACTGACAACAATCGAGGATCGCCGGCTGCCATTGCTCAAGCTCAGCCAGATAGGTTTCTGCCTGAAACAGAAACATACCGCTATTCCAGTAGTAATCCCCGGCTGCAACATATTCAGCGGCTTTATCTTTGTCCGGTTTTTCAACGAATGCATCGACATGAAAGGCATCGTCAGTAATTTGTTCTCCGCAATGGATATAACCAAAACCCGTCTCCGGCCTGCTTGCCGGTATGCCGAAAGTAATCAGCCTGCCATCTTCAGCTAAGGGCAACATCGATTTTACAGTCACTCTGAAGCCTTCTGAATCATTGATCACATGATCTGCAGCAAGTACCAGCAGCGTCGCCTTTGCAGACACCTCAAGTGCCGCAAATGCCGCCATGGCTACCGCAGGTGCTGTATTTCTGCCCACGGGTTCAAGCAGGACACTGGCATTCTGCCAGCCAGTTTCAGCCAGCTGGTCAATAATCATAAAGCGGTGTTCACGATTGCCAATTACAATCAGCTGTTCGGGCTGACATAAGCCATCGAGGCGCTGCACAGTTTGCTGCAGCATGGTTTCATTTCCCAGCAGCTGATGGAACTGTTTAGGGTAAAGCTCTCGTGATACAGGCCACAGACGTGTGCCGGAGCCTCCTGACATAATGACCGGAAAAATCAAATTGTCCTCCTGATATCTATGTTGCTGTCGCAGCCATGCCTTCTTCTGCGCTATCTTGCTGCGTCATCTCCGGCACCAGCTTTTGTATGAGAGCTTTAAGTGCTTCTACATCAAATTCATCAATGGCCCGGTGAAATGCATGCATAGTCTCTTCAAGAGTTTCCCAGTCAGTTTTACGGCTCTGCGCGAGCATTACTTTTTCGTGACTGGTATCCGTCAAATCCTCGTCGCTATGAAACAATTCCTCGTGCAACTTTTCGCCAGGTCGCAGGCCGGTAAATTCAATCTTGATATCTTCTTCAGGAACTTTACCTGACAGCCGTATCATCTGCTCAGCCAGGTACAGCACTTTCACAGGCTCCCCCATATCAAGTACAAATATTTCACCCCCATTGCCCATTACAGTGGTCTGCAATATCAGACGACAGGCTTCGGAAATAGTCATGAAATAACGCGTAATCTCTCTGTCGGTAACAGTTACCGGACCCCCGCTTTGTATCTGTTGTTTAAACAGCGGCACGACACTTCCGGCTGAACCGAGTACATTACCAAAACGGGTAGTAATAAACCGGGTCATTGAGCGTTCATCGAGGGTCTGGCAAATGATTTCAGAGACCCGCTTGCTTGCGCCCATGATATTACCGGGGTTAACCGCCTTGTCCGTTGACACCATCACAAAATCACTGCAGCCATATCTGTCAGCCAGTCGGGCTACGTTCCAGCTACCGATAATATTATTTCTTACCGCCTCCCTTACCTTGTTTTCCAGCATTGGTACGTGCTTGTATGCCGCCGCATGAAAAACTATATCAGGCTGATAACACCTGAACAGATATTCCAGCCCTGCTTCATCACACACATCACCCAGCTCACAGATCAGCGCAAGATCGGGTATTGCCTGCTGCAGTTCTTTTTCAATAGCGTAAAGGTTGTATTCACTCTGATCCAGTACGATTAAGCGTTGAATATCAATAGCCGTTATCTGTCGGCACAGCTCGGACCCAATGGAACCACCGCCACCTGTGACCAGTACCACCTTTTTGGCCAGACGGTTTACAATTTCCGTGCGATCCAGCATTACCGGCGCCCGACCCAATAAATCCTCAATCTGTACCTCTCTGATCTCATTTATACTGACCTTGCCGCTTACCAGTGACTGTAATTTTGGCAAGGTTCGGAATGGTAGGCCTGACATCTCGCACAATTCTACTATTCTGCGCATTTGACTGGAACTGGCGCTGGGCAATGCAAGCATGATCAGGTCTGCATCCCATTGCCCGGCCACACTGGAAACATTTTCGATGGTGGAAACCACGCGAATACCGTGAATCTCCTGCCCCTGCTTGGCCGGTGCATCATCGACAAATGCGACAGGCGCATAAACGGCAGGACGCATACGCAGTAAATCTCGTACCAGGCCCTCACCGGCTGCTCCAGCACCGACAACCAGCACCCTCTCCGCAGTTTCCTTACTGAGGTGGTGATCCTTTGCTAAACGGTAACTGAGGCGCGTACCCCCAAGCAGCAGGATAAGCAGAATGGCATCAATGATAAATACTGATCGAGGGACATATTGCAGACGTGTAAAAAAGAAGATCACGACTGCAGCGAGGGCTGTAGAGACCAGTACTGCACGGACGATGCGTGTTAAATCCGGTAGGGAAGCAAAACGCCAGATGCCCCTGTATAGCCCGAAATAAATAAAGGTACTGCCCTGTATTAATATCATTAAGGGCAGCAAATGAAGCGCCCTCTCAAATAAAAGATCCGGATATTCACCTATTTTATAGCGAATCCAGTAGGACAGCATCCAGGCGATCGGGATCATAATAATATCGTGCGCAAGCGCAGCCCAGCGTGTTTTGAGCAACCTCAGAGATAGTCCGATTTTTGACAAGTGAAAAGCCCCGTTGTCCGGTTATTTAAGGGCTCCTCTATTAATCATGGGGAATTCAGATTGGATTCAAAAGCTGTCAGATCAAGGCAAGAAACGCACGTAATAGCTAGCTATTGCGAAGGTTCTTAACGCAGAGATGGCAGGTTTTGGATTCAAGATGATTATTCATGATTAATAGAGGAGCCCTTAAGACAAATACGATTAAAGCGCGAGTTTATCAGAAACATCAGAGGAGCAAGTATTATCAGGCTTATAAGCAGTGCAATAGTGGCATCAAGCGCTTCAACAACCACCAGACTTGCCAGTACGGCAAGCAGAAGATTGACCACCATTACGGCAAGACTGACCTGTGCGTGGCTAAAACCCGACTGCACAGCACGCTGGTAAAAATGGGAACGATGTGCCTGCCACCATTTCTCTCTTTTTATCATCCTGTGCAGCAGGGTCACACCCGAATCAGCGAGATATACCGCATAGAGAATAAGGAAAGCTGACAAGGGAATATTCAGACTGCTGCGGCCGATGATGGCAATAATGGCAAAAAAAGCGCCCAGCGCGAGACTGCCGACATCTCCCATGAAAATCTTTGCCGGAGACCAGTTCCAGCGCAAAAACCCCAGCGCCGCCCCGGCCACGGCGATGCAGATTATAGCAATGCTGATGGCGCCTGACATAGCAAACCAGAACGATGTGACAGTGCCCAGCATGATGGTTTCAACAGCGGAAATGCCATCAATGCCATCCATGAAATTATATAGATTTGCCATCCATACTATCCATAAAACAGATAACAGGATAACAGCACTCCCGCCGATGGAGAGGGTGAAATCTGGCATCCTGTACCAGACCAGCCATACTGTAAAAACAAATGCAATCAATAACTGGAACAGTAATCGAATAGATGCCGGTAAATTATGCTTATCATCCTGCCAGCCAAGTAGTGCATAGGCCAGGGTGGTAAGAATTAAACTGATCAGTAACTGAACCGGGGCGTCGGGAAGAAACAGGGTTGCCACTGCAAAAAGCAGCAACACTATAATAATGGACAGTCCGCCGCCACGCGGTGTCGGAACAGAGTGCGAACTGCGGGCATTCGGGATGTCCAGCAGGTCTTTCTTCAAAGCATATTGTCTTACACGTGATGTAAGCAGCCAGGACAGCAGTATACTGAAGAAAAAAGTAATAATAATTAGCCCGTCAGCCACAGTATACGTTACCAGCTGCTGGCATAGGCGGCCAGCTGGGATGGCCGTGCCTGTACCGGATCATAAAACTGCTGATACCAGTAGACCGTTTTGCTGATCCCCTGTTCCATCGAATAGGGGGGCACCCATTCCAGCGTATCGCGAACATGCGTGGCACTAATAACCAGCGACTGCACCAGCCTGTCAACCGTGGACCGTTCTCCCCCCACTGCGGCAAGCAGCTGCATCACCTGTACCGAAATCGGGAACAGCCTCGGCCTAACACCCAGCCTGTCTGCCAGCATGTTAATTAGTACCGGCGTTGACACCCCCTCGTCATCGCTGACAAGAAAGGTTTCCCCAGCGGCTGCAGGATGAACCAGCGACAGAGCGAGTACATCGACCAGATTTTCCAGATAAATGAAGCTGCGTCTGTTATCTACCGCTGCAAGAGGCAAAGGTATGCCTTTCTCGACCAGCTTCATCAACCTGAGAAAGTTCGCCTTTACTCCCGGGCCATATACTAGCGGCGGTCGTACAATAACTGTCTCCATCCCGGTTCTGGACTCAATTTCACGCAGGAGCTTTTCCGCTAAAAGTTTGCTTTTCGCATAACTGCCTTCAGGGTGCAAATCTATATATTCTGTTACTGATTCGTTGTGGTTACTTGTCTCGCCATGCACTTTTACGCTGCTGACATAAAGAAAACGCTTGACCCCGGCACGGCTGGCCGCAGTAGCCAGCCGTCTGGTGACATCGACATTCAAACGCGTGCATTGTAGTCTTGCCTTTTCAGAAAGATTGCCTGCCCGCTCATGAACGTAACCCGCAAGATGAACCACTGCATCAATACCAGCAAGCATCTCCTGCCAGTCACGCACCTTGCAAAGATCGTCTATCACCACTGGTTTTACCTGGCTCCCCAACTCATGTAACTGCCTTGCATCACGAAGAACTGCGTATACTACACATTCCCTGGCAACCAGATAGCGACACAGGGAAAAACCAATAAAACCACCGGCGCCTGTCACCAGTATCTTTTTTTTCTTTAGCGCTGACAGGATCTGTTCATTTCTTTTAACCACTATCGGCATATATGAAGAACGGTTGTAGTATGAGGTTTCCAGAAAACCCCTGGGAGCATACGAAAAATCCTCAACAGCCCGGGTATGATCAAAACAAAAATCTTCTTCCATCCGATCAATCATAGCCGGTGTAACATGGTGCAGGCCTGGCAGCACAGATGCCATACTGGTCATTGTATTCAGCAACGAGCGATTAACGAAGCACATCCTGGGTTTGCGCCCAAGCAGACCAAAGATAAGCCTGACCATTTGTGCATAAGTCACCGTCTCGCGACCGCTTAGATTATATTCCTGTTTATATGTATGCTCATTATCCAGTGCCTTGAGGCAGGCATCAGCCAGATCATCAGCATGCACCGGCTGGCGACAGCCCTTTCCTTCACCAGCCATGATGAAACACCCGAAACGACGAATAAAACCAGCAATGGAAAAGATATTCCTGTCCATTCCGCAACCATAGACCATGGTCGGCCTGAACAGGGTCCATGCGACATCATGTTTATTGCATTCCTCAATCAGCCGCTCTTCTGACTCGGCTAACCGCTTAGCAAGTTCCCTGTCACCCTTGTAGCTAGACTCAAGTTTTGTAAAACGACTGGTAGAACTAAAAAAGATCAGCCGTCGCATACCCTGGCCGGCAAGTTCGGTAATTCTTGAAGTTAGCAACCATATCGGAGCAAGTGAGATAACATTTGCAATATTTTCCTGTAACAAAAATTCGTCTTCTGAAGAAAGATCCAGCTCACGCCATTCCAGTTCATGAATGGCAGCACTTTGCACCTTTTTTCTGCTGGTAGCGGTAATCAGATAACCTGCATTTATCAGGCGAGGAATTAGAAAATGGCCTACCTGACTTCGTGCGCCCATAATCAGAACGCGAGATTGTGCTGGCTGATAATCCGTTTTGAACTGCAAAAATGACGGGTCAATCTTCGCTTCGCTTTCCGATGACAGGAATTGCCTAACCTGAACAACTATCCTGCCAAGTATTTCTGTAATGCTGCGAAAAACATGCTGGACAACAAGAGCTAAAAATCGCGTCCAAACGCCGAGAGCAACAATAATTACCAGAGGCCATGGGTATCGACGTAGAAAGAATTTGTTATAAAAACGCATCATGCCCTTGTGCATGTGCCACATCACCCGCACTGGCCGCTGCTTGCTGCTAAAGCCCTGAAAATGTATCACATCAACATTGGGGACAAAGAGCACAGAGTACCCTTTGAGATTAAAACGCATGCACCAGTCAAGATCCTCGCAATGCAGGAAATAACCTTCGTCAAGAGGGCCAACATCATCCAGGGCCTTGCGACTGACCATCATCAGAGAACCAGAAATCGCGTCTACAGGCACAGGTTTTTCGGGCAGAGGTTCTTTCGACATATCGAAGCCCTGCAACCATTCAGCGGAGCGTGTAAAGTAAGATAACCCAAGAACGCGAACAAAAGTTCGCCAGGGAGTTGGTACCCTGCGCCGACAGCCTTTTTGCTCGCTGCCATCCGGGTTGAGTACCCGGCAACCGATCATCCCTGCCTGATCATGGCGCTGAAAAACCTCAAGTAATTGACTGATCGTATCAGGCTGGATCAAGCAGTCAGGATTAAGAAAGAGAATGAAATCCCCTTCAGCCTGATCAAGCGCAATATTATTTGCCTTCGCAAAACCCAGATTACTGCGGTTATGAATAACGGTCAGCCGTGAATCATCGCCAAACTCCTGCTCCAGCAACGCAATTGAGTTATCGGCCGAAGCATTATCCGAAACGATAAGTTTGACTGGCGTATTCGAAGCAAATGCCCGCCTGACGGAACGAACAAGTAGTTCGCCGCCATTGAAATTTACGATAACGATTGTAATCAGGTCTTTTTTACTCATGGCCGCAACACGGGCGCCTCACACATCATTCATCACGATACAAATAGGGAGCAAGCAAACCACGTGACAGTTTCTTCCTCAATTCTCTGGTGCCAACCCGAGCCCCTGCCTGAATTAGCTTACGTTGCCGCCAGGCCCTGGCCAGCCCTTTTATTGCATCGTATTTTGCACGCAGTATGACAGCCGTCTTACCGCGAAAAATATAAAGTAAAATACTTGCCGCATTGTACAACAGATGCTGCGGCAGGTAGATCCATATCCAGGGTGATGGCATATTCATGACATAGACCCAGACCAGGTTTCTATGACCATAATACACCTGAAAATCACTGTGCTGACCAACCAGAGCAGATCCTTCATGGGTAACAACTGCATCCGAAATATAGAAACTACGGTAGCCGAGCAACTGAATTCTAAAGCCCAGGTCTACATCCTCCATATAGCAAAAGAAATCTTCATTTAATCCACCTGCTTCAAGATAAACATCGCGTTTAAAGAGTGCGGCTGCGCCAGACGGTGAGAATATTTCGTCACTTTGTCTTCGCCGATCAGCGGGTTTTCCGAAATCCCGCCGCCAGCTGGCACCGGAGACATGATACACATCGCCGGTACCATCCAGACTCAGTCCATCCATCGACAGCATGCGACAGGCAAAGAATGAACACTCTGGATGTTCACGGACTCCCTCTACATATTTCTCCAGCCAGTCCGGTTTGGCATAAGCATCAGGATTGAGCAGCGCCACCCACTCGACGGAGGCAAGCAATTCTACTGCCTTATTATTAGCTGCTGCAAAGCCGACATTTTTTCCCAGTGCAACAACCTCAACATCAGGAAATTTTTTCTGGATACTCTCTGCAGCAAAACCACTGCTGTTATTGTCAACAAGTATGGTTCGATCCGGCCGGCGAGTCTGTTGTTTCAGAGCACTTAAGCAGGTCTCCAGCCTTTCCCCGCCATTGTAGTTGACGATAATGACCCCTACTGATGGTTGTGACATCCGAATCAATAGAGATGCCCTTAAATCATTGTTTGCCGTATCGCATAGATCGGCTTGTCTTGCGTTTCATGGTATGTCCTGGTCATCAGTTCTCCAAGCAGGCCGAAGGTAATAAACTGAATACCAATAAACATCAGCAGAACTGCGAGCAGTAATAACGGCCTGTCACCAAGTGCAACATCAAAAAATAGTTTCTGGATAAGCATAACAAAAGCAATCAGAAATCCTGTTATGCCGCTTGCCATACCAATACCACCAAAAAAATGTATCGGTCTGGCCGAATACTGAAGCAGAAATTTCACCGTCACCAGATCAAGGATCACACGGAAGGTTCGAGAAATACCGTATTTACTTGTGCCGGCAACTCGCGCACGGTGATTAACTTTTACTTCGGCAATACGTACGCCCATCCAGCTGGCTATGGCAGGAATGAACCGGTGCATCTCACCGTATAGTCTAAGATTTTCCACCACTTCTTTGCGAAAAGCCTTCAAGCTGCAGCCGTAATCATGCAGTTTAACGCCGGTAATCCTTGAGATCAGTCCATTTGCCAGTTTCGACGGCAGCTTTCGTGACAGCCATGCATCCTGTCGGTCAAAACGCCAGCCACTGACCAGATCATAGCCCTCGTTGATTTTTTCCAGCAGCATCGGGATATCTTTGGGATCATTCTGCCGATCAGAATCCATAGTAATGATGACATCACCAGTGGCATGGTCAAAACCTGCCGCCAGGCTCGCTGTCTGACCAAAATTTCGTCGAAACTGAATTACCTTGATATTCTGGTTTTTCTGCCGCAGCGAACTGAGTATGTCAAAGCTTTTATCCGTACTGCCGTCATCGATATAAATAATTTCGTAATCCACTTCCATGTTCTCAACCACACCCGCAATCTCGGCATTCATATCCTCAAGATTTTCCTCTTCATTGAGGACGGGCAGTATGATGGAAATTTTCAAGAGCGACTCCTGTGCCTGAATTACGGTTTACCGGTTAGATACGGTGTTATTTTACATACGATGGGCTGATATCACCATACTAAGCCGAACCATGATTAGGCGACACTCAGCTTCTCTGTGCCTTGTTCACGGCAAGGCATCGGAACGCCACTGTAGCCATTCTACAGTAAGTTTCGATAACGAAGTCCGTGAAATGGCACAGAGAAGCCCGTAGGGAGGATCCAAAATGATCCAGCTCTGCGTTACGACTCTTGATAAGGGAACAACCATTATCTGCGAGCCGTGCCTTAATCTGAATCATTTTGGGTCCTCTGAGTGTCGCCTAATCATGGTTCGGCTTAGTAGCTGGCTAAATGCGGTGATTTTCTGCTATTGCTGTTTTTCCAGTTTTACCACAGGGAACCACTGCTGAACCTGGTTTAGCAGATCAGGTGAAAACGTCTGATCCCAGTCCTGCGACCAGTTCACCTGGGCGCCGGATTCTCTGGCAGCTAAATCGTCGACACGTTTCGCTGCCGTGTCAAGCGCTGCAGCAATAGCAGGCACGGTCGGCTCAGCTACGCAGAAATTGCTGGATATATTTTCCAGTTCTGCAACCGTCTTGTTCATGCAACTGTTGGTGACCACTACCTGCCCTGCTGCGGCCATTTCTATCGGTAATAAACTGGGGTGTGGGGTGTACATCAAGGCTAGCCCAAGATCAAAATCAGGCAGCATTTCCCGGTATTCTTTTAGACCAAGCTTGCCGATCATTTTCAGAAGCCGCCCGTCCGGCAACTGCATATCATTATGACTGGCACCGATGCCGAAAAACTCCCAGTCGTCTGGAAAAGCACCATTTCTTATTGCGGTCTCAAGCGCAATAAAACCAATTTCGAACATATTTCGCGCGGCATGCCCGTCGGGGCGTGCGTAAAACAACAGTTTGCGGCTGTCCTTTCTGCCCTCGTTCAAGTTGCGATCGAAGCGGAGTATTGCATTTTCAAACGGAAGACCCTGTATCTCAGGGCTCTCTGCATTATCGGATGAAAAAATTCCATACGACTGAGTCTGAAAATAGTCTCTCAAGGTCGGTGAGGAAAACAACGCAACATGAGGAAATGAATACGACTCATGGGCCAACGCATAGTAACTGCCCATAGGAAAAGTGAAGGCTTCATACTCCTGGATGAAATACAGAAATTTCCTGCTGTTAAACTGCGGCAAACACTGGTTCACAATATGGGCAGTCCACCATGTTGTTGCCATCATTACATCGTCCGGGTGAAATGACAGCTGCTGTTGCCTGCCGAAGATCGTCACCACTTCAATTTTGTCAAAAATATCCTCGATACCCTGATATTTCTGTACCACATCAGGCCAGTCTTCGCGTTTTGTATAACAACGATCCACCGTGATAATACGAACCCTGTTGCCATTTTCAACCAGCTTGCGGGCGAAATTAAGCTTGGCTATATAACCACCGAAAAAACTGCGGAAATCAATTTCAGGAATAAATATGTTGAAACGTAGCGGTTCTGAATCACTAATTCGCAGGTTCAACGGGGCAATTTTCTCGGCCACCACACGATGGATGGCCTCATTGGTGTAATACTCTTCCATGATCTTGCGACCATAGTTAAGTACCGGACGCAAAAAACCCTTGCGTGCACCGAAGGCCAGAAAACTGGTTAACATTTTTGACAAAATAATATCC
>FXBF010000439.1_pt1 | contig 14280 bp, 10 predicted proteins | sample 5335321 | NCBI WGS metagenome assembly FXBF01 (sample SAMEA103928391, study PRJEB20085) | sediment metagenome | isolation source: sediment
CAGCGGGTAGACCGCCCGATTGGCCAAGGAGGGCGTATGTCGAGCGCGCAACCTTCGCTACCGAGAGCGCGTCCCGGCCTTCGTGCCACGGCGCCGGCGAGAATGGCGAGGAGCGCCGCGCGGGGATGAGGGACCGATCCGGCCCAACGGTTGTAGAAGAGCCCGAGGACCCAGGAATCCCCGCGCTGCATATGATCGACCATACTGGACCGACAACCAGACTCAGGAACCTGGTCGAGAGCACCGGCGCTGGCCTTCTCGGCCAGCTTGCGAGTTCAAACGGAGCTAAACGGATAAAGTGACTAAACCGATGAGAAAGAGATACTGGCTGTCGTTGGCGGGTCTGGGGGTCGCAGTCGTACTCGGCTTTGGCTTGGCGACGAGCCAGGCGAAGCGCGGGAGTGATGTCCGCGACGAGGGCGATACCCCGGCGCCGGTGGACGGCCGCCAAAAAGATGGATCGGCGCGCGCCGTGGCCGCCAGCATAGTCGGCGTGGCGCGTCCCTATCGCGGGCCCGCAGACGCGCCGGTGACCATCGTGGAGTTCACGGACTACCAGTGCCCTTTCTGCGCGCGCCATTTCCAGCAAACGTACCCCCTCCTTCTACAGAACTACGGTGACAGGATCAAGTACATCGTGCGCAACTTCCCGATTGTTCAGAGCCATCGGCATGCCATGGAGGCGGCGGAGGCGGCGGAATGCGCTTTCGACCAGGGGAAATTCTGGGAATACCACGACCGGCTCTTCGAGGGCAACTCAGCACTGGATCACGAGAACCTGAAGCGCTACGCTGAAGACGTCGGCCTCGACACGCTGCGCTTCAGCGAATGCCTCGACTCCGGGAGGAAGTCACCAATCGTCGCCCGCGACCTCGAGGACGGCAGTCGCAACGGAGTTAGAGGCACCCCAACCTTCTTCATCAACGGGCGGATCCTGATTGGGGCGCAACATTACGCGGTCTTCAGGGACTACATCGAGAGGGCGCTGCAGGAAGCACGCGCTGAGTAACGGTCACGATCGCCCATCGTACGGTTACAGTTCAGCGCTTGGGACCCGGAAATGTTCTCGGGAGGTCCGGCCACCGATTGCGTCCCGGGGACACTCTCAGCGTCGGGTTGACAACCTCTAGGTAAAGCCGTGCCAACTCTGGAGGACGCGCATGTAGTTCGTGCGTTCGAACATCTTCGGGTCTGGACAGCACCTGAGGCTCATGCTTCCCCGCATCTGATTCAGCGACTCGTACTCGTTCTCCTCCATCCAGTGAGCCATCTCCTCACGGATGACCCTCAAGTGTTCCGGCCCGTTCTGAAGAAGCGCCGACACCATCTGTACAGCGTGCGCCCCGCACATCACGGCCTTGACGGCGTCGAGTGTGAAGTGCACACCGCCCGTGACGGCGAGCGAGGCGCTGACCCGACCGGACAAGATGGCGAGCCAATTCAGGCGCAAGTGCAGCTCGGAGGAGTCTGAGAGACGGAGGGTGGGGACGACCTCGAGGTTTTCCACATCGATATCGACGTCGTAGAAGCGGTTAAAGAGGATTATGCCGGCCGCGCCCGCCTCGTCGAGTTGCCGGGCGAAGTGAATGAGCGACGTATGCAGAGGAGAGAGCTTGACCGCGACGGGGATATCGACGGAGCCCACGACCGTTCGCACGATCTCCAGCATTCGATCCTCGATCAACTCGCCGCGCTCGAAGGGATCGGTCGCTACCTGGAACATGTTCAGCTCCAGGGCATCCGCGCCCGCCTGGGCAATCAGTTGAGCGTACCCCAGCCAACCGCCAGGGGTAGTGCCGTTAAGCGAGCCGATGACGGGCACACTCACCGCCGCTTTCACGCTTCGAATCTGCTCCAGGTAATCGTCCGGGCCTAAGGCGAACTGCGGGACGCTTGGCAGATAGGTCAGTGCCTCCGCGAAGGACTCGGCGGGCGTTTCCAAGAAATGGTGGGTCGCCAACTGCTCTCCGGTAAGCTGCTCCTCGAAGAGGGAATGCATGACAATGGCGGCCGCTCCGGCGTCCTCGAGGCGCCGGACCAGATCGAAATCGTCCACCAGCGGTGACGCGCCCGGCATGAACGGGTGCGGGAGGTGGAGGCCCAGGTAGGTCGTGGAAAGATCCATCAGACACCTTCCTCCTGCTCGGCGGCAGGTCGGGAGCCCGCCGTGGTAGCGTCCGTCGAGGGCGGTACTGTCAACCGAGCGAGCTGCTGGTAGACGGCGGCGCGCCGCGTGACCACCTGCTGAGCCGCGGCGGCTAGGAGCTTGTGGCGACCTGGGTCGATCTTCTCCACCATACGGAACCGCGTCTCGTTCCGCATGTAGTGGCTGAGGGGAAGCTTCGGCTCCCCCGAATCGAGCTGCAGCGGTGGCTGGCTCTGATCGACGCGCCGCGGATCGAAACGATAGAGCGGCCATGCACCCGTTTTTACCGCCAGCTTCTGCTGCTCGGCGCCGTACCGCAAGTCGTAGCCGTGTGCGATGCAGGGGCTGTGGGCGATGAGGAGCGAGGGTCCGGGGAAGGCGTCGGCTTCAGTGAACGCGCGTACTAGCTGGTTCGGGTTGGCGCCGAACGCCACCTGCGCCACGTAGACGTGGCCGTAGCTCATGGCCTCGAGCCCGAGATCCTTGTTGGCGATGTGCTTACCGGCGATCGCGAACTTGGCCGTCGCCCCGAGCGGTGTGGCCTTCGATTGCTGACCTCCGGTATTGGAGTAGACTTGCGTGTCGAGCACCAGGATGTTGAGGTCGCGGTCCTGTGCTAGGACGTGGTCGAGCCCCCCGTAACCGATGTCGTAGGCCCATCCGTCGCCTCCCACCACCCAGATGCTCTTTCGCACCAAGTAGTCGGCGAGCGACTCGAGTCGGCGCGCTTCCGGCGATGGGATCTCGGCCAAGACGCGCCGCAGGCGGTCCACGCGCCCGCGCTGGGCCGGAACGGCCGACTCGCTGCGCTCTTCACTCTCGAGTAGTTCCCGGACCAGCCCTGCGCCAACCTGCAATTTGAGTTTCTCGAGGAGCTTTGCCGCCTCGTTGGCGATGGAGTCAACGGCGAGCCGGAACCCGTAGCCGAATTCGGCGTTGTCCTCGAAAAGCGAGTTCGACCACGCGGGGCCACGTCCATCCGCGTTGGTCGTGTAGGGGGTGGTGGGCAGATTGCCACCGTAAATCGACGAGCAGCCCGTTGCGTTAGCGATGAGCGCACGATCGCCGAAGAGCTGAGTGAGCAGCTTAATGTACGGTGTTTCGCCGCAACCCGGGCAGGCGCTCGAGTATTCGAAGAGGGGCTGGAAAAGCTGCGAGCCCTTCGCATCCAGCCTGGAGACCGAAGCGCGGTCGACTTCCGGAAGCTCGAGGAAGAAACTGTAGTTCTCCCTCTCCCCGGCACGGATCGGGCGCTGCTCCTCCATGTTGATGGCTTTGTGCCGAGGATTGGACTTGTCCTTGGCCGGGCACACGGTGACACAGAGGTTGCAGCCGGTACAGTCTTCCGGCGCGAGCTGAATCGTGTAGGCGAGCCCTTTCAGGTCAGGGCCACGATAGGTCGTCGACCGGAAACCGTCCGGCGCTCCGTCGAGCTCCGCCGGGTCGTATACCTTAGCCCGGATCGCGGCATGAGGGCAGACCAGGGCGCACCAGTTGCACTGAATGCAGATGCTGGGATCCCAGATGGGGACCTCGTACGCCAGGTTGCGCTTTTCCCATCTGGTGGTGCCGACCGGCCAGGTGCCGTCCACCGGGAAGGCACTTACGGGGAGGTGGTCCCCCTTGTTGGCGGCCATGACGGCGGTGACCCGCTGGATGAAGTCCGGTGCCGCGTCGGAGATGATCGGCGGGCGCGCCCGCGTCGCCGTAACCTCCTGCGGCACCTCGACACGGTGCAGGTTGGCCAGGGTCCCCTCAACGGCGGCGAAATTCTGGCTCACCACCACCGGTCCGCGCTTGCCGTACGTCTTCTTGATTGCGTCCTTGATCTTCGCAATGGCCTCCTCCCGGGGCAGCACGCGGGCGAGGGCGAAGAAGCACGTCTGCATGACGGTGTTGATGCGCACACCCAGCCCAGAGTGGCGGGCCACCCGGTACGCGTCGATAGTGTAGAACTCGAGACCCTTGTCCAGGATCACCGCCTGGACCTCATGGGGTAACCGATCCCAGATCTCCTCCGGACCGTGGGGCGCGTTGAGCAGGAAGACCGCCCGTGGAGCCGCCTGCTCCAAGACGTCGAAACGGTCGAGAAACTCGAACTGATGGCAGGCGACGAAATTGGCCTGCCGGATGAGATAGGGTGCCCGGATGGGACGGGGGCCGAAACGGAGGTGGGAGGTGGTGACCGCCCCGGCCTTCTTCGAGTCGTAGACGAAATATCCCTGTGCGTGCAGGTCCGTCTCCTCGCCGATGATCTTTATGGAGTTCTTGTTCGCGCCCACCGTACCGTCGGAGCCGAGGCCGAAGAACACCGCCCGTACCACCTCATCGGGTTCGATCTCGAATTCCGGATCGACCGGCAGGGAAGTGTGGGACACATCGTCCACGATGCCGATCGTGAAATGGTTCTTAGGCCTGCCTCCAGCAAGCTCCTCGAACACCGACCGGACCATCGCCGGCGTGAATTCCTTGGACGCGAGCCCGAAGCGCCCGCCGATCACCAGTGGCTCCGCCTCGAATGGGGCCACCCCCCGGTCTCGGCCCTCGCGCAGCGCGGCGATGACGTCCAGGTAGAGTGGCTCTCCCACCGAGCCCGGTTCTTTCGTCCGATCCAGCACCGCGATGGCGCGCACGGTAGGCGGCAGGGCTGCTACAAACTGCGCTACGGAGAAGGGACGGTAGAGCCGAACCTTGAGGACTCCCACCTTCTCGCCACGCCCTACCAGCCACTCCACCGTCTCGTGAACCGTCTCGCCACCCGATCCCATGATCACGATCACCAGCTCCGCCCCCGGGTGGCCGACGTACTCGAAGAGCCGGTATCGCCGGCCCGCGCGCTCGGCAAACCGGTCCATCAGCTTTTGTACCACGTCGGGGCATGCGACGTAGAACGGGTTAGATCCCTCGCGGGCCTGGAAGAACACGTCGGGGTTCTGGGCCGTGCCGCGGATGACCGGCCGGTCCGGAGTGAGCGCTCGCTCGCGATGGGCCGCCACGAGGTGTTCGTCGATCATGTGGCGGAGGTCATTTTCTGCAAGTATCTCGATCTTCGCGATCTCGTGCGATGTACGAAAGCCGTCGAAGAAATGTAGAAACGGCACCCGCGACTCGAGGGTGGCGGCCTGAGCGATACACGCGAAGTCGTGCGCCTCCTGCACCGAGCCGGAGGCGAGCAGGGCAAAGCCGGTCTGGCGGGCCGCCATGACGTCCGAGTGGTCTCCGAAGATGGACAGTGCGTGGCTGGCTACCGTGCGCGCGGCGACGTGCATACAGAAGGCGGTCAACTCGCCTGCGATCTTGTACAGATTGGGGATCATCAGCAGGAGCCCCTGAGATGCCGTGAAGGTGGTCGTCAGGGCGCCGGCCTGGAGCGAACCGTGTACGGCTCCGGCCGCCCCACCCTCCGACTGCATTTGGACCACCTCCGGGACACGGCCCCAAATATTCTTCCGCCCCTCCACCGACCAGGCGTCGGCGAATTCACCCATGGGAGAAGCGGGCGTGATGGGGTAGATCGCGATGACATCGTTGGTACGGTGAGCGACCGACGCCACCGCTTCGTTGCCGTCCACCATCTCAATCCGCCGTTCGCTCATAGCTCACGCCTCTCAAGCATGGAACGCCAAGTCGAGTCCCGGCCCGGGGCACGCACTGCGGGTAGCGGTGGCCAACACCAGAATCAACACCGCCGCCGCCGGCACGTTCTACGTCACAGCCGCTCGGATCTCCTTCGTCTGGTTCCGGGCCTTCGGCAAATCCGCCGACTTCAGGACGAGCGCGTTGATCGTAACGGTGATCGTGCTGGCCGCCATAGCCAGGGCTGCCCACTCCGGTCGCAGCAATACACCCAGACTGCTGTAGAGCACACCACCGGCAATGGGAATGGCAATAACGTTATAGATGGCGGCCCAGAATAGATTCTGCTTGATCTTGCCCCTTACCTTGCGTGACAGGGCCAGCGCCTTGACAATGTCAAAAGGATCGCTGCGCATGAGCACCACATCGGCGGTATCAATGGCCACGTCCGTGCCCGCGCCAATGGCAATGCCCACATCGGCCGTGGCAAGCGCCGGGGCATCGTTTACGCCATCGCCGACCATGGCCACTCGCTTGCCGTTTTGCAGCGCGCTTACCTCGTCGGCTTTCTGGTCCGGCAGCACTTCGGCAATGACCGTATCAATCCCCAGGTTCCGCGCTACCGCTTCAGCCGTTTGCCGGGCATCTCCCGTGAGCATCACTACTTTCAAGCCCAATTCCTGCAGAGACGCGACCGTTTCGGCGGCTGTCGCCTTGGGTTTGTCGGCCAGGACGATCAAACCGGCAAGACGGCCGTCCGCCGCCACATACGTCACCGTTTTGCCCTCAAGGGACAGCCGGTCCACATCCATCTGAACACCGCCAGTCTCGGCTCCTTCGCGGTCCATCATGCGGGCGTTGCCGATGGCCACGCGCGCCCCGCCAACGGACGCCACGGCGCCGTGGCCGGGCACCGCCTGGAAATCAACGACGCTGTCGCTGACGGACAGGCCGCGCTCGCGGGCGCTGCGCACGATCGCCTGCGCCAGGGGATGCTCAGAGCCAGCCTCCAGCGCAGCCACTTGCGCCAGCAGCGTCTCTTCCGGAACGCCGTCGGTAACTATCACGTCCGTGACCGAAGGCTTTCCTTCGGTCAGCGTGCCGGTCTTGTCCATGACAACGGTGTCGAGTGTGGCCACCCCTTCCAGCGAAGTGGCGTCCTTGATCAGGATGCCATTAGTGGCCCCCATACCCATGCCCACGGTGATGGCCGTGGGCGTGGCCAGCGCCAGCGCGTCTGGGCAGGCGATAACCACAGTAGCCACGGCCACGGTCAGGGCAAAAACCGGGTCCGCTCCCAACGCGAGCCAGATGGTGAGAGCCAGCGCGCCGGACCCGAGCGCGACGAACACCAGGTATTTTCCGGCTGTGTCGGCCAGCCGCTGCGCCGGTGCTTTGCTGCCCTGGGCCGATTGGACCATCTGTACAATGCGGGCGAGGGCGGTGTCCGAGCCGACATGCTCAGTGCGAAAGCGGAACACACCGGTGGTGTTCAGCGTGCCTCCGATCACTTTGACGCCGTCCGTCTTTTGCACAGGGACAGGCTCTCCGGTAATCATGGATTCATCCACGTAGCTACGACCTTCTACTACCTCACCGTCCACCGGTACTTTTTCACCGGGTCGAACGACGATGATGTCGCCGACCTGCACTTCCTCGACCGGCACTTCCACCTCTTCGCCGGCGCGAATGACCCGCGCCGTTTCCGGTACCAGTTTGAGCAGCGAGGCGATGGCGTTGCCCGTGGCGTTGCGGGCGGCCATCTCCATCCAGTGACCGAGCAAACTGAAAGTCGTGAGCATAGCAGCTGCTTCGAAGAAGACGTCGCCCTCGAAGATGAAGGTAGCGCCCACGCTGTAGAGGTAAGCGGTGAGGATGCCGGTAACGATGAGCGTGGCCATATTGACCTGTCCCCGCCGCAGGGCGCGGCCGGCCACCGACAGGAAAGGCCAACCGCCCCAGAAGACGACCGGCGTGGTGAGCAAAAACTGAAAGAGCGTGTTGGGAATGCCGAACGGCGTAGGCGGGTTCAAGTTCAACAGCCGCGTGCCCAAGGGTGAGTAGATGATTTCGATGATGGTAAGTACGGCCGCAACGAGAAATAAGTTGCGCATGGCTTTGGCTATCTGTCCGCCGTGACCGGCGTGGGCGACGTGTTCCTTCTGGGCGGCCGCGTCGGCATGATCCGCGTGGGCCGCGCCGGGGCGGCTGGCCTCGTGCACCGGGCCGCCTTCCTGGCAAGTGAAGCCACAATGTTTGACGGCTTCGATGATGGTATCCGGGGTGACCTGGCCGGGATAGTACGATACCTGGATGATGCCGCTGGTGCGATTCAGAATAACGCCTTGCACACCGGAGGTGGCTCCGACGTGCTCTTCAATGCTGGGGCAGGCAGATCCCACGAAGTAGCTGGTGATCTCCAGCTCGAGCACGGCCGGATCGGCGGACGCCTGGGGCGTTTCGGCAACGGTCGTGGGGCCGTGGTGGTGATCAGACATCTGTTTTCCTCATTCTTTCAAGGGAAGCAGTGTGAGGAGCGCACGCCGCTCGCGAGCTTTCTGCACAGCAAAGCACTGGCATGGAGCTAAGATCGCCCACGCTATCGGCCCCAAAAGTCACGCCGCATCCCCAACACCTCGTCAGTGATGCGGATGTACGTTTCTCCATCCTCGACCGTGCCCGCCAGGGCGCGAATCGCGTCAACGTTTTCCGGCGTGACAATGGCTTCGTTGAAGACCTGGTAGGTGTAGTATAACTCAGTCCCGCTCACCGTGATATATCAACCCGACCTCCGGGCTTGCCGTTCAGAAACCGGTCTCCCCCTCAAGGACTGACTTGCGCTCCACCGCCTGGCAACTGCCTGAAGACGACGGTGAGAACTCCCACGACACCCACGGCGGTCGTCGCGTCGAGGGAATCGAAAACGAGCCTCCATCGCTTGTGACGAGAATTGTCACGGCCTGAAGGTTGGAGTTCCGACATCCCATCATGCCGCCCTGCGTCATCCCGGCGCCCATCATCCCTTGCCCCTGGCCCATCTCCATCATCTGCTGTCCGCCCTGGCCGTGGTATCCCTGAGCCAGTGTCTTTCTCTGTCGACTACGGGAAAAAACGTAGGCATTGGGGAATTAAACGTGACTGAAGCGCACGCTAAGGTCCGCGGGAACGCTCTCCGTTGAGCGAGTGGACGGGGGAATGCCCGAGGACGATTTGGATGGCTATGCCACAGGGGCAGCAGGCGGAAGGGACGGCCTAGGGGAAAGCTCTCCACTTCAGGTCACCGCTCGGCGTGCGTGCTTAGGTCGGCTAGATCAAGAGCGCCTGATAGGTATGTCGGTCATCGCCTGCCGCGGCAACAGCGTCCTGCAAATCCCTGAGCCCGGTGCGTCTCGGATCGTAGTCAACCCTCGCGAGCACACATATCAGATCGATCTCTACCCGCAGCACGCCAGGCAACGAGAGAAGGCCATTGCTCACGCGTGTGACGCAGTTTGGACAGCCCATGCCCAAGATCTCCAGCAGAGCGGTAGCCGAGCCCTCCAAGGCCTGTGGGTCTGCCACCTTTCTTATTGGTTCGACGTGGCAATTCCGGTCGGTTGAGTGATGCATGACATCCTCCTTCTCGAGACCGCGGAACCGTTGTGAGTTCGAGACCGCTACGTTACGGCACTTTAGCCTAACCACCGTGACCCGCCTGCTCAGGCGGGCGCGCCAGCGACGCTCCAGCCTCGCGACTAAAGGTCAGTGGCACCCGCCTCGACCGTGGCGGTGCCCGGCATCCGCAGTGTGTGAGTCGTGCTCGTCTGATCTTCCTTTTTCCGCGCCACCGTACTTCTGCTTGCTGGAATGCCCTTGGCGCTCAGCGTTCCCTCCATGGCTGTGACCGTGGCCGAAGAGGTGCATCAACAAGCACAGTCCCAGAGCCACGATTATGATCCAAGTAAAGGCGTCCATAATTCACCTCCTGCTGACGAGTAAGTCCCACTTTTCAAGGTCGGTCAGGCCAACTCAGTACGGCGAGAATCTTTTTGTCGATCCGCTCCATCAGTGTGCAATCTCGATCAAGCTCGAGATCGGTTCGGGATAGGACTTCCCAGATTGCCTGGGACAACCGCAGCAGCTCGCCCTGAATGCGCATCCGGCTGAATCCCCACGCCTCGAGCTCGCTAACCTCTTTCCAGAGCAGCTCATCAACCACCGTACTCCTTACCGGGCTTTCCGGCTTCACCGCATAGACGATCAGAGCCCGGATGAACTGACGGGGGTGCAGGCGATGGTAAGCGCTCTTTCCGTTGCGCTTCCCAATCCTGCGGCGCCACTCGTTGCGCACCAGTGTCTCGAACTCGTCCAGCGAAAGTGAGCTAAGCTCTGGCGCTATTCCCCTTGAGATTCCCGTCTCCGTTTGGCAGAACGGACAAGTTGTCGGGACAGCCCCGGAAACAGACGTTCGGGCAAAGCGCGGGTTGTTATCCTCACCGTCCAGGAAGCGCTGCGGCTCCATTTCGAAGGTTTGGTGACAGCGCTCCGCGCAGAAGTAGCGAATCACGCCGTCGTAGTGTGCGGCGGCGACAGACTGTTCCGTGTCCAACCACATGCCGCATACAGGGTCGCGAACTCTCATATCTCCCTCGTTGCTGAACGCGCTTTCCATCCTGACTCCATTTCTGGTTCCAGTGCACAATCTGAGCGAGGGAGCTTTAACCCAAAGTGAAGCGAAGCTTAAGCTTCCTTTAAACGTTGACCGGGTGTCGCGTTCGCGGGGAATCTGAGTTGGGGGGATGGAACTGGAGATGGCCACGTAGCTGGGGTGAAAGTGGGTCGACTCCCGGCTCGTTAGACCCTCACGCGACCTCCCGCGGGGAAAGCGCTGTTTGGTTTAGGAAGGCGGCCCTATGGCCAGGTATCCTACTCCGCTCTCACATGTTGGAGTCGCAGGCTGTCCGCCACCACGCTGACGTTAGGAGAGTCGCCGTGAACTCGTTGGTAAGGCGCAGCGCGAGCCGGAGACGAAACGAGCGTGCCCGACCGATGTCTGGTGTGTTCACGGGTGGAAAGTGATCACTTGAGGATGAATCCGATGCCTCGAAGCGTATCGATCACCTGGGGCTCTCCCGCCTCTGTGAGCTTCCGCCGCAGATTGCCGACATGAACGTCTACGACATTGCTGTCGGGCTCGAAAATAAGGTCCCACACTTTCTCGAGAAGTTCGGTACGGCGGACGACTTCGTCAGGCCTTAACATGAAGTGTTCGAGAAGCTGGAACTCTTTGGGTGTTAGGGCCAGTTCTCTGGCTCCCCGCCAGACCTTGTGCTGCAGGCGGTCGAGCTTGATGTCGCCGTGTTGCAGCGCCTCTTGTCGCTTGGCCCCGCCACGACGCAAAAGAGCCCGGACTCGGGCCAGAAACTCATCGAACGCGAACGGCTTGGTCAAGTAGTCGTCGGCACCGATATCGAGGCCCCGCACCAGGTCCTCGGTGGCGTCCCGTGCCGTGAGCATCAGGATGGGTATGGAGAGCCCCTCCCGTCGGATCTCGGCCGCCAGTTCGTAGCCGCTCTTCTGCGGGAGCATGAGGTCCAGCACGATAAGGTCGTAGTCGTACACGAACGCCTTCATCGAAGCGTCCTCGCCGTCATGGGCAACGTCTACAGCGTAGCCTTCTTCGCGGAGACCCTTCTCTATGAAGCCAGCGACGTTCTTATCGTCCTCAACTACTAATATTTTCATCTTTCAGTCGATTCTGCTTTACGCCGGCAGCGACATGTCGTTCAGCTTTCTAGCGTTGAGTGAGCCAGTTCACTTAACACCTGCGAGTTCTACGCCTGGTATCTCATCGGCCGCTCCCCCAGTCGCGGCACGATTGCAGGGACCCGCTTCCGATATGCCACGTAGGCCGCGCCAGAGCGCTCGCTCATCTCCCGCTCTCGACACTTCTCCTCGCTTGCTTAGCTTCAGTCGAGTCCACCGTTTCGGACTTGCAGGACGGATGCCACCCGAGATGCGTGGCAGGTTCCCGGTTCACTAAGGAGTTTCTGGCTTGGTGACAACCGAGCTTGCCCTGCTGAACGGGGCGCACAACCCGCAGGGCGGGCGATATGCCCCGAACGGGCCAACGGGTTGAGCGGGTGAACGCGCCCAAGCGGCCGGCCAAATGACCCAACGCTGTGGGCTGTACTCACGCAGCGGGAGGAATAAGTTCTGTTGACACCTTCGGATGCGTCCGCGCTAAAACAGGCATGTGCTGTGCAGATGATGCCAAGCCGGGAGGAGTGTCGATGATCGCGGAGCTGGAAGCGGTATCAATTGTGGGCGCCGGCCCGTCTGGGCTAGCGGCGGCAACCGAGCTGGCGCGCAATGGAATCCCCGTAATCGTCTACGAGCAGTACAAGCAGGCCGGCGGTCGCTTTCACGGCGACTTTCAGGCCCTTGAGAACTGGACGACGGAGGAGGACGTTCTGCGCTGGCTCGAGCGAATCGGGATCACGTTGGACTGTCCGACTAGGCCGACCGACGAGGTGACGCTGGTTGACCCGGCGTTGCGGCCGTCGCGAGTGCGAGGCGATCGGCCGCTCCTCTATCTCGTCAAGCGCGGCTCGGAGGCTGATTCACTGGACCGAAGCCTGCGACGCGGGGCGGAAGCGGCGGGGGTGCGTTTTCAGTTCGGGACACGCGTCCGGCCCGAGGATCTCACGGGATCCGTCATCGTGGCGACGGGTCCGCGAGACACCCAGGCCGTCGTGGCGGGCATCGTTGCGGAGACATCGCACCCCGACCAGGTTCTCGCCATCGCGCGAGACTCGCTCGCACCGAAGTGCTACGCCTACTGCATTATCTGGGATGGCCGGGCGACGATTGCCTCGGCACTCGCCCGGGACTTTCACGCGGCCTGGCCGTGCTACCAGCGGGCCAGGGCGGCCTTTGCGACGCTCGGCCTTTCCGACTTTCACCACGAACGCCGATTCGGAGGTCGTGCCAACGTCAGCCTCGGCCGCCCGATGGAGGATGGACCCCGTCTTTGGGTCGGCGAGGCCGCCGGTCTGCAAGACTATTTTCTCGGCTTCGGTCTGCGCTATGCGCTCCTCTCCGGTCACCTGGCCGCCCGGTCGCTGTTGACAGGCGAATCGTACGCCTCGCTTGTGAGTCGTTCGCTCGGTGAGAGCTTCCGGGCCGGCTTCGTCAACAGGTTGCTCTACGATCACCTCGGTGACCGCGGCTACCGACGCGTCATCCGCTGGGTGGGACGAGCGAAGAACGTCCGCAGGCGGGCGCGAAGCGTGTATTCCCTAACACCACTACATCGGGCCCTCTGGCCTCTTGCACGAATGCTCGCGCGCCGAAATGGAGGCAGCCTGACAGCCGGAAGGCCGTAGCGTCGACACCCTCGTCGCCCTCGTCGCCCTCGTCGCCCTCAGTAGGCTGTGGTAGTGGCGGCTGAAGGTGCATGGAACCGGATCTTAAACATGACCATCGATTCACCGAAACGCTTTGATGCCCGGAAACACCGTGCCGTGGAGCGCAGACATCGAATGTTCACCCTCGTCCTTTCCGGTGGAGGGGCACGCGGATTCGCACATGTCGGTGTCTTGCGGGTTCTGGAAGCGTACGGATTCCGGCCGGGCGCGCTGGTTGGAGTCTCGATGGGCGCCGTCGTGGGCGTGACGTACTCCCTGCGCGATGACTGGTACGCGGCCCTCCTGGGAGCTGACACGAGCGGGTTCCCGAGTCCGCTCCCCTTACGACCGACGTCAGGGCAAGATCTCGCTCGGCGGGTAAGTGCACTTTATGCCTATCTGCACGCGATTCGGGACGTGGCTCTTGGCTGGGGCATCGGCATCCATGCTCTGGCCGACGGCGAGCGGTTCCTCCGGAAACTGACCGGGGACCAAAACCTCGAAGGCGGACGAATCCCAATCGCCGTAAGTGCCACGGACCTGAGATCGGGTGAGCGCGTCATACTCAGGTCGGGAAGCGCCGCGCGGGCCGCGTATGCCAGCTCCGCCCTGGCGGGTGTGTTGCCGCCCCTCGGGCGATCCGGGACGCTCCTGGCCGACGGCGCCTACGTGGATCTAGCCCCGATCGACGTGGCCCGGGAGTACGGGAATCCCATAGTGATTGCCGTGGATCCGGGCCAGCTGCTGGAGGCGAACGAGATCCGCAACGGGCTGCAGGCCGTGATGCGCGCCTTTGATATCTGCAACAGGCACCACGCCGATTTGCGCTTCGAGGAGGCAGACTTGGTCCTTCGTCCGACGTTTCGTCGACATATCGATATGCTCGACTTCGGCGCCAGCCGGGAGTGTGTTGCGGCGGGAATGCGAGTGGTCCGTGCCCATCGCAGATGTCTGGAGGAGCTGCTGCGCGACCCGGCCCGGCAGGACGGCTGAGGTGAACGGGCCGCAGGCCGCCGGCTCCGTTCGGGAGCCAACACGGCCCACGCGGCTGCGTTACGTGGGACGAGATCGTCGCGTTGGCGCGATTCCGAGGATCAGAGGTCTCGGCGGGTCGGGTAACACCAGTGCTAATGCCTATGCTCGCGGGCGGATCATCGTTCGAGTCTGATG